>Ga0247742_10002722_pt1 | contig 11487 bp, 9 predicted proteins | sample UWRJL208509C2_FD_180944 | JGI IMG/M metagenome (GOLD analysis project Ga0247742, IMG submission 180944) | Plant litter microbial communities from Arlington Agricultural Research Station in Wisconsin, United States - UWRJ-L208-509C-2 | ecosystem: Environmental > Terrestrial > Plant litter >... | reverse complement strand
TTGCAGGCACATATCGATGCCAGGGCCGCTGGAAGGATGCGGAGGCGCTAGAGGTGGTGGTAATGGAGAAGATGCGGCGGGTGCTGGGAGATGATCATCCTGACACCATCACAAGCATGGGGAATATTGCAGGCACATATCGATCCCAGGGCCGCTGGAAGGATGCGGAGGCGCTAGAGGTCGTGGTAATGGAGAAGACGAGGCGGGTGGTGGGAGATGATCATCCTCACACCATCACGAGCATGGGGAATCTTGCAGACACATATCGATGCCAGGGCCGCTGGAAGGATGCGGAGGCGCTAGAGGTGGTGGTAATGGAGAAGAGGAAGCGGCTGCTGGGAGATGACCATCCAGACACCCTCATGACCATGGGAAATCTTTCTACTACATACTACATCCAAGGCCGCTGGAAGGATGCGGAGGCGCTACAGGTGGTGGTAATGGAGAAGACGAGGCGGGTGCTGGGAGATGATCATCCTGACACCATCACGAGCATGGCAAATCTTGCAGGCACATATGGATGCCAGGGCCACTGGAAGGATGCGGAGTCGCTAGAGGTCGTGGTGTTGGAGAGGAGGAAGCGGCTGCTGGGAGATGATCATCCTCGCACCATCACGAGCATGGGGAATCTTGGAGCCACATATAGATCCCAGGGCCGCTGGAAGGATGCGGAGGCGCTAGAGGTGGTGGTAATGGAGAAGAGGAAGCGGCTGCTGGGAGATGATCATCCTGACGCGCTCACGAGCATGGCAAATCTTGCAGGCACATATGGGTGCCAGGGCCGCTGGAAAGATGCGGAGGCGCTAGAGGTGGTGGTAATGGAGAAGAGGAAGCGGCTGCTGGGAGATGACCATCCAGACACCCTCATGGCCATGGGAAATCTTTCTACTACATACTACATCCAAGGCCGCTTGGATAACGCGGAGGCGCTGGACGTGGTGGTGTTGGAGAAGCGGAAACAAGTGTTGGGAATTGACCATCCATACACGATCGTGAGCATGGAGAACCTGGCCGCCACATACAGGAAACAAGGCCGCTTGGATGACGCAGAGGGGCTGGATGTGGAGATCGAGAAAACGAAGGGCCTATGAATATTGTTTTCTACAGAAAAGATCAGCTATGTATTATGAGCAGAGGAATATCAAGTCTTAGATGCGTACTTTACGTTCTGTATGTGAGCGACGTAGTTGTCAACTGACTTGTACTGAGGATGGGAGACTCGAACTCAAAATAGCTTGTAGGAAGCTCAGATCGCAGAGCCGACCTCGATGTGTTCAGTCGACGCCAATGCTCAGCTATTGGAAGGAACCCAACATGAGTCAAAAACTGTGGCGAAGGAACGGTGATGGCACGTTTGCAGTAGCCATGCCTGCAGATTTTGGACGTCTGCTTGCTAAATTCTATGACCTGCGTAAGTCGTTGACCGAAATGTGGTTTGGGGAGCATGCTCACAAAGTAAAATTGCCTCGCAACACTGAATGTCAAACGGACATTCACCCTTTTCTAATCCGAGGCAAGGGCCATGATCTAGACAGCCCTGGGTGGGTGTCGCAATACGTAGCAGAGGTAAGAACGATCATGAAGGACGTGACACGGAGGATTACTTGTTGATGACTTCAGTGAACGATGCAAACAAAACCACATGTCCGTTAGCTCCGGACCGGCCATTGGCTCTTCCTTGACTCCTGCCACCACCTGGGGTCCTCCGTTTTCTGAGCAGGACACGCTTTGATCGTGGTTCTTACTGAATCATACGCTGCCCTATTCTCTCTTTGGATGAATTAATCCCCGTAAGTGGAGCTTACTCCTTTCCGCAGTATCCAAACTAACACTCGATCTCAGTTCTAACAATGTATCTGCCTCGAACCTGGCTACCACTTAATACGTTCGCCTTCGCCTCCATTCTGTCTGGGCATACCTTCGCGCCTCCCTTCCACTCTTCACTCCCTCCACTTTGTACTACGCGTATCGCCGCCGCCATTTGGCATCCCTCTTGATGCTCGTACTGTTGGCGAGAAGACGACTGTCATGAATTCCTATGAGCGGGCGATTGGAGACGATATCCGGCAGGCTGAGCCCTTGCAAATTTAAGAGAGGAACCGCCGCCGCAGCTGGCCGTTACAATACACACCCAACTCATGGTCGACGGACTATGAGGGATGTAGTTACCACATTGGCCCGTCCGAGACGCCTCGAATGTTCGCTGGTGTGCAGGTGTGGGGTTGGTCCTCGCAGCCCACATCTACTTGGTAGACGATATTGCCTATCGGCGTCTCAGGAAAGGCGACGATGAAAACACGATTAGGTCGTATATCAGGTTGTTCCAAGGTGTGATTTCAAGCTTACTCAACTTTCGAGCTCAATACTCATGCTTTATGACGGTCTGAATCCTCACTCAGTCCAGATTGCGCCTGTTCTCTCTGTTAGCGTCTTCACAAAGCCACTACACCTACCAGGACGCTAGAAAAAACGCATATACGAAACTCTGACAGGTCGCTATTACGGGAGAAGGTACCTGTCATTCCAACTTTCTTGGAATACGTGCACTAATTTCATATTTTCAGCACGAGTAGAGCTTGTCTTCTAGCTAAATCTCGGTCATGCCTTGGTGAAATCTAGGAATTCTAAGCTATGAAGGCAAAGACGACGCGACTATGTGATTCGTTGCCGAAACACCTCCCCCAGTGCGAAGGCGAGGGAAACGACAAAGCCAAACCCCGGCCCGTCATCTGCGTCTAAGCCTGAGAGAGGCTAAAATCATAACACCATTTTGGACGGAGTCATCGAGACCAAGGCGATATGCTTTAGACGAAGAGACGACTTCCATTAGGATATCTTTTAGCGCAATTTTTACCCGACCATTGGTCCTCTACCACACTGCAATCCTACTGCTGAACCTACGTCGGCATACCAGAATTCTCGACTGGTACTCAACCGCTGATACGTTGGCTTCTCATCTCTCAAGCTCTGCAACTACCTCCGGGGAGTCTTGGTTAGTCGAGCCGTTGGTGGTGCTGCCAGCCACTGGGAAATATCAAGTCCGAATGACACATTCAAGGGTGAAGGTCCTTTCTTGCCCGGACGAGCTCGTCATCTATGTCCGTTGCTGCCTGGAGTTCCACTTAAACATGACCGAACCCATGTGCGGATTTCGGACGCCATTCACCCTCTACGACCTCCGCTACTCTCAGCGTCCGAAACCTAGACCACCAGCGATACTTAAATACGGGTGAAGGCAAGGCGTCTATCTGAACCCTGCTCTGTAGGACACTCAGTCTAGCGATCCTCGATTCAACGCTACAATGGATCTGCTGACGAAGACCAAGGTTCTTGCCAACACTTTGTAAGTTATAAATTCGCTGTATTTGTGTACTACACGTGTATGATACTGACACTTGTTGACTACTAGTGATGGAGATAGAATAGATCCAGTGCCGTCTAACTACCAGACTCGAAAAAATGCTCTCCTTGAGCGAATGGCCACAAGCACGTACTTTGCATCACGAGGGGATTCAAAGAGCCTCTACTCATCGGCAACTAGTCGCGTCCCAAGATCTTCAACCCGAATACCAGACGACCACCCTCTTTACTCTAGAGTGCTTGAACTTGATGAGCGAGTCGCGCTCGTGGGATATACCTCCGATCCAAAGGCTGAAGATCAGGCAGTCTGGTTCTACGAGAACGGGAAAATCACGAGAGGTTATTGAGGGAAAGGCTGGGATGGGGAACGGTCTCTCAGGCGAAGCCATTCGTATCATGAAGAAACCTGGTATGCCTATCAGGCCAATCCAGTCATACTCTTTAAGACCTCAAAGTCGTTGGGCCCTCAAGAAACTCTACAACGAGGAAGGCAGATCCCTCGTCATCGTCCTTGTACACTCCTCATTCCTAGAGCACGAGTGGCTCGTCGGAAACTCGTACATGAGATCGGCTTCACTTGTGTCTCGGAATCCGCACAGCTACTGCCGTTGATCAAGATTGCTCCTCGCGGGGGTATCCTCCACAGCGGACGCTGCTTGATGCCAAATCTATGCGATTATCTGGACGGATTTTTCAGCGAATTCGACGAGAAGCCAAAGACGGGAGGTTAAGCAGCCTACGGGCGGAGTTTATAGGCAGCGATTGGGGATTGGTTGATTTTCTCGGAGTTGAAGAGCGCCCTCAGTGAGCCAGCTGGCGGTGTTGTTGGGTACACTGACGAGTTGGGATGGAAAAAAGATATCATATTATTGGGTTTGTTTTATCGATTCTCGCATACTTGAAGTGGCTGACGATCTTTAGGTTGGAAGTGGGTGGGACCTTGACCAACTTGTCATGATTTGACGGCCGATACGCTACGAAACCATGACTGCAGGAATGATGATTCAACCTCAACTTGACATCAATACTGTCGCTGCTGGAGGCTCTTGTCTTAGGTTCAGGAATAGGCTCTTCCTCGCAAGACCAGAGAGTGCTGGAGCCCAGCCTGGGCCGGGTTGCTGTCGGTATGCCTGAATATACGCGTTATCGAGAGCTTCTGATTGACATTTCTATGCAGAAAAGGATACGGATGCCAATCTCCTGCTCGGGCGACTAATATACCCTTACTCGTCTACATTTCTGACTTAATAGTCATCTTCAGATTTATTGAACGAAACGATGTACCGCCCAATACGTGCTTTAACAGAAGCCAGAGGGCATGCGACGTCAAAATATATGCGAGTCGGGCTTGTCTCCCTGTTTCCTGATATATGCGCTGACATTCTTGATATCTTAGAATTGCAAGCTTCGGAGGTGCAGGTGGCTAACACGCCTGCGAGATTGTCAGTTTTCTGGGAATCGCGACCATCTTGATCCATCGATACAGTTCCATCCTCTCCGCATAGGGATTGGCACTAACCGATCGGTACGTCCACATTCACGGCTGCGTCTAGTCGACACCTTATCGTCAAATTTCTTGCTGCTAGCGTCTATGAACTTCAAGAACCATGCTCGATATTTTATACGCCGCAGAATAAACAGACTCTCATCTCTCGGCTGGACAAGATGACCAAGGATGTTCGTTCAAAGCTCGAGAAACCTTCGAAGGCCCCCGTATTCATGTCGAGCGAATGCTCAACATGCGTTTCGATGGTACTAATACAGCCTGATCATCCTACCCGACGACCAAGACGGAGATGGGAGCGAGGACTTCGGGGTTACTTTCAAGAGAGTATACAAGCAGGAGTTTGGATTCTTGTGAGACGCTAAGAGTATTGTCGTAGATCATATCAAGGTAATCAAATTCCGCACGATCATGGTGCATCGAATCTAACCAATGTCTATTTTCCCACTCGAAAAGTCCACGGCATGAGCAAGACCTTTGACTCTCTTGTTCAATCCGTATATCCGGAGGTGGCTCAACTGACGCAAAATTCTGTCGACCGCGAAGCCAAGGTCGCAACGCGTCACAGCGTCTATTTCGAAAAAGTGGGCGGGTTGATGATACACCTGTGTTCTGCTTGACAAGTTGGATGTGGGCGACGTTGTAGAAGGTCTTGCGTGATAATCGACAACACCCAGACCATTTTCATCTTTCCTGGAGCAAATGTGGTATTGACAATTAAGCACCTTTTTATCATCTATGAACTATGAGATTATAATTTAACTACTAAAAGATGAAGCAAGGTGGCCTTTGTCCACTATGATCTATAGCTATGGGCCTATGGCGATACACACTTATCAGGGTCGGCTACACAAGAGGCAAGGGCCTTTCGTTGTGGGGAAAATTGTGGCCTAAATCGGAGCCAAATACGTTAAATATTGTGTACCGTTTTGACCTGTTGCGAGGAATAATGGATTAGTTTATATATTCTAACGCATGTAGTGAGGTATCAGGACTTGGGTAGCAAATATCACGTTTTCACTGAAGTTCTCACTCAAAAGAAATTGTTATGTTCTGCATGTTTCCAAGAGACGATAATCAAGGCGAAATAACCTAGAATGGAAGGCCGCTTGTTCTTGGTATCCGGCCACGAGGCGACCACTTTGAATGTTTGCCAGTGTTCCGGAGGAAAGCACTGCAGAATACGTTAAATTCTCCGGTGCAACGAGGCAGAATTAAACGTGTTTTATACCGTTCCGAGTGCAGAACGCTTGAAACCATTTAGAGTGCTCACCTGGTGGCTAGATACCAAAGCGCACGGCCTTCCATTTAGGCCCTTTCACTTCAATTATTATTAGTTGAAAACCTGCGGAAGATGAAATATTCTTTCGAGGGAGAACTCAAGTAAAAATATGATATTTCTACCCAAGTCCTGATACCTCATTACATGCGTCAGAATATATAAACTAATCTACTATGTTTCGCAAGAGGTCGGAACGGTACAAAATATTCAACATGTTTGGCTTCGATTGAGGCCCCAATTTTCCGCCCAACGAAAGGCCGTCGCCCCTTGTGCTATCCGCCACTTCATGCATGGCTAGCGAGGCCAATCGAGGAACAGCAATCTTTTTTCGGGAAAGCTGGGTAGATACCGATCCTCAACGAAACTTTATATGATGGAACTGCCACCTCCGAGTCAAGATTGCTTTTAACCATCACCTCCACAGAAAATATTCGTATCTCAGATATATATGTTCCAAGTACATCTATATGCCCATAAACTAGGTATATATAGGTCTACCTGCTCAAATTTCATTCATTTAACAACCCACAAAGGTTCGTGCGGCTGGCATGTGCGGGTGGCTGTGCTTGGTATATTGACAGGTGTGATTAGCGCCTGTCTCGATCACCTGTCCTGTCAGATCCTTCAACACGTGTAGTATGATCCAACTTTTCGATACCATAGCTATTAGTTTACGGACATAGTCTGTGCGACAGTCTCTTGATAAACTTCCCGCGAACAGATATCAGCCCACTAGACCAGCCACTGACGCTCAAGTTATAACTCATTTGATTTATGAAATGTCAATCTTGATGCCTATGATCCCTGCAGCGCAGTTTGCGAACAACCAATTACAAGACTTGACTTACGACGCTCTATTCATCTTTACATGAAATAGCGCGAGTCTTCGTATTGTATGGCTGAGCGTTCACCGACGCATATGTCTAGTCTCAGTTCTTCGAGCTTTAGGCTTGACACTCCATCTTGTATGGTTGAGTAGGCTCGCGTACTCCGTAACACTGCAAACATACCGCAAGTGCTGGTGGAAAACTATTTGGGAATGAACCTGCGTGATATTCAACCATACCTCTACTGCCTAAACGATGGCCTATTAGTTGGAGAGACCCGCCCACGAGCCTATTAATAAGGATTTGGTCTTGATAGTAAACGCGATAAGATGTGAAATGAAATCGGACGTTGGATGATGAAGATGCGCCAAAATAAAAATGGAGACACCAAAACACCACGAGGATGGCATATAAATGATACCAGAGCCATACACGTCAGAGGATTGGTAACACAGCCAGTAGTAGCATCACGGCACCACTGGCAAGATAGTATGCATTGCGAAGATTGGTTGTAGTACTTGTGGCAGGATTAGACAACGGAGACCGTTGAATAAGGCTAAAGTCAACATGTACTTGGAGTTAATTTCAGAGTGTGATTCAGCTCTCATTGGAGGGTGGGCGCGACATACTATGGTGTGCCATGGAGTCTTACACGATGTAACGACCGTGATGAAGGAGCCTGCTGAATTGAGTCTTGAGTGGGGCACTGCAGGTCCACTGAGATAAGCCAGCTACCAAGGAACGGAAGATGGACTCAGAGAGCACACCGAGATACGTTCAACGCTATTAACCCCTCAAAACTTGCTCCTTTCAAGTTCGTCTAGTTGAGAACCGTCCGGCCCAAAATGTCGCCGGGATAACGAGAGGTCCTGCGGGAAATAAGGCAGGGCGCCTGGCAGGTGATGAGAAGATTGATCATATACTAGCATTGTATGAGTTAGACATACATTACTTCCAGGAGTTATGCAAGTACAATTCATGAAGGCAAGGTAAGTTGAAGACCTTCCTACTATTGTCTATCGACTGCCACACACGCATAACTCTAAAGCAGAATCTTCACTTGAAGCATGCGTATGAGATCTTGAATACTGACGGCGAGAAAGGACCATTACTTCGAGATCTCTAGAGTCTACCAGATATGGAATCTAAATTGATGTTAGACGATTTAGAACAAGTGCGGGTGACAGAAGGTCACAGCTACCGCCAGCGCTGGTCTATTATTACTTAGATGGAACTGATGAGATTGCTGCTTTTGATCATCACCTCCACCTCAAAGCGAAAATCTGCTACAACGGTTACTCGCTGAAGCTGTGAACATCGTACAATTCTTGGGTGTTTTGAACTCGAATGGAACAGCTATCTATACTTCTGTGATGCTATGCCATGATCATAGGCGCTATTGGCCTTCTCCCGAGCCCTATGTCCCACGAAGCCTAATGGTCTGTTCCCAATACATTACCTGTAAGAGGTACTGCTGTGCAAGGATACTGATGAGGATAGACTTATCGTGTGGAATGTACTTTTGTGGACAAGCTCGAAGGTTTTGTCCCGTTGAGTTTCAGGATATCAACTTCATCTTATACTACTCCTAACGATGAACTCATCTAACGAAGGAAAACCTGTCAAGCTACTCTCGTTGGGTAAATGTCCTGAAAATATTAGCTCAGGGAGATAGTTTCTGACTTGTGACTTCTGAGCAGACGGCGGGGGCATTCGTGGACTTTCGGCGCTGCTCATCATCAAAGAGGTTATGCAGAAGGTGATGGTTGACGAGAACAAAAAGCTAAAGCAGAATGGCCAACTACCCCTCACTCGCCTGCCAAAGCCGTGTGATTACTTTGACTTAATCGGTGGCACCAGTACCGGGGGGTACGCTACTTGATTCTGAATATTATTCGCTGCAGCTAATTCTTGCATTATAGAATGGTCGCTTTAATGCTTGGACGGCTCCGGATGGACGTAGACACAGCAATAAAACACTACAATACTGTGGTGAAAGACGTCTTTTCTGACCCGAAGGGAAGGCCAGGGGAAGGAAGGTTCAAAGCAACAAAACTTGAAACAGCGATCAAATCTATTGTGAAGGACGTAACTGGTGATTCAGAATCACCGTTATTAGAGCGAAATGAGCCTATAGGCTGCCGGACGTGAGTGAACAGGCTAATCTGAGATTTATTTTGGTCTTACAACTTTCCCTCAGCTTCGTCTGCGCCAAGAACGCCCATAACATGAATGCAAATATTCCGGTGCTGTTCCGGACCTACGAGTCTCAAGAAACACATCCCGAATGCAAAATTTGGGAGGCCGCTCGAGCAACATCTGCAGCGCCTACATTCTTCAAGCGTATCGAGATTGGGAGAGCGCAGCCTTTCATCGATGGAGGAGTAGGCCGCAATAACCCCAGCTGGGTTGTGCTCGATGAAGCCAACACTCTATTTGGTGCTCGTCCAATAGGGTGCTTGGTGAGCATTGGTACTGGACAGATCGAAACAATCGACATCAGGAAACCTAGGTTTTTCCAGCGGATCATACCCACAGACGTCATAGATGCGTTGAATGCAATCGCGACGGATTGTGAAGATACACATGAACACATGCTACGGCTCTTCGCACAATTGCCGACGACATACTTTCGCCTGAATGTCGAGCAAGGGATGCAAAGAATCAAGCTTTACGAATTGGAGAGATTGAGCAACGTGGAGGCTCATACAGTACAGTATCTGAGGAGGAAGGAGGTCGATGAGAAGCTGGCACTGTTGGGAAAGGTAATCAGAGTCCCAAGAGCGCGGCTCACGGTCGAGCAGCTCGGTATGGAAGAACCTCATCTGTCAATTTGAGGAGTGTCTCATCGTTGCATAGTTTCCCCTAGGCCATCTGTGGAGTTAGTTCAAGATATCCGAGAACGCAGGCTCTGTCCGCCGCCTGTAGCCCCATTTATAGGTCGAAAGAACATTCTTGATAAGATGTGCAAGTATTTTGACTCGGAGAGCACATGCCAGCGCATCTTTGTTCTGCATGGCCTTGGCGGTGCAGGAAAGAGCCAGCTTGCATTCAAATTCATTGAAGAATCCAAAGGCAACCGGTATGTCAATTGATGAAATAAGATCGCATAGTGATATGATCGTGATGTACTGACACCTTATCATTATTTAAGCTTCTCCGATGTCTTCTACATCGATGCTACAGTTGAGCAGACTCTTCAAGCAGATCTCGAGACTATTGTCCCAGGAAATGCCGAGCAAACAGTGGATATGAGTCTGCGTTGGCTTGCAAGCCAGATCGACGGAAACTGGCTCCTTTTCTTCGACAACGCGGACAATGTCGATCTGAAGCTGAAGAAGTTCTTTCCTTTATGCTCGTCTGGAAATATTCTCATTACGACACGAAACCGGGAGCTTCGCCATTATACTGATAAAGACGCGGACGCGGACGTTAAAGGGATGGATCTCGAGGATGCAAAAAGTTTGCTTCTGGTTCAGGCTCGAGCAGAGAACAATGTCGGAAATAACTTACTAGCGGAGACAATTGTGCAGGTAATTCCGTTTTTCTTTCTCTTTCGTAGATAATTTCATTCTGACATATGAGACAGGAACTTTATTGCTTTGCGTTGGCTGTCGCCCAAGCTGGTGCTTTCATTCACTGCCACTCGTCTCTAAGCGAGTATCGAGAACTCTACCAACGTGAACGAGACAACTTGTTACAGAATGAAGAGATCCAAGGACAGGATCCATACAAATTAGCCGTCTATTCGACATGGAGACTAAGCTATGACAAACTCAATGCATCAGCTAAATTATTCCTCCAGATTTGCTCCTTGCTGCATCATGAAGGTATTTCGGAGGAAATGTTCGAAAAAGCGGCGCTGTCACAACTTCAATTGCACGATTCGAAACTACAGAATGAGGTGACAAAGCTGTTGGAACAGCTGGGGAAACAAGACACTGGCTGGAGTTCCTGGACATTCCAGAAGGTCATAATGCGCCTAGGTTCACACTCCCTGATCGAATATGATCGTCAAAATCGCACGTACAGCATTCATCCGCTGGTACACCATTGGAGCGGCATCACTATGGAAGGAAACCGACATGACATGCAAAAGCTCATCCTCACTATCATTGGACTATCTATTTCTTTGACGTACACCGACAAGGACCAACAATATCGACGCAAGCTGTTGAAACATACCACCAACTCCATAACCTCACTCAAGCCAGAAGATATCGACCCGTTGGTTGGAATGCATATAGCACAAGTTTACGACGAAGCAGGTCGATTTAAGGAAACAGAGGCGCTCGAGATGATGGCTATGGAGAAGAGGAAGCGGGTTTTGGGAGATGACCACCCTGACACCCTCAAAAGTATGGAGAGGAAACGGGTGCTTGGAGATGACCATCCAAACACCCTCACAAGTATGGTACGTCTTGCCGACACGTACTGGTCCCAGGGTCGCTACAGTGACGCGGAGGTGCTCTTCCTCGTGGCGTTGGAAAAGAGGAAACTGGTACTGGGAGATG
>Ga0247742_10002721_pt1 | contig 11492 bp, 13 predicted proteins | sample UWRJL208509C2_FD_180944 | JGI IMG/M metagenome (GOLD analysis project Ga0247742, IMG submission 180944) | Plant litter microbial communities from Arlington Agricultural Research Station in Wisconsin, United States - UWRJ-L208-509C-2 | ecosystem: Environmental > Terrestrial > Plant litter >... | reverse complement strand
GGACCGTCCAAACTCGGGTCCTAGTGGCAGTATGCATTAGCATAGGCCAATATAGACATTAATGATGGCACACACCTCGAGTTATAGGATATACGATAACGAAGGTCGTCCCCGTTCCCTATCCTTCACGCAGTCCCTCCCTTCAACGAGATTCGTTTCTCCATCGGGGTCTGCGATAGGAAATCGTGATATAGCGGCACATCTCTTGCTGATATGCCAAACCGTCAGGGCGACGTTTCCCGAACTTCGCTTTCTCCTCTCGACCTCAGGATCCCGATCCCGCCTAATCCCCAAGTTCGACACCATCACATCGAATCCCATATTATCAAGACGTGTTCGGGTCATAACACCCTCTACACACACGAAAGGTCATGCACGCCACTCAGACGCGCCAATACATCATATTCCGTCCATCAGCCCACAAATTACATGAGGCACAGCCCGTGCCACATAAGCAACCTCGAATGACCGTTCGACACTCTCAAGTCGTGCCTAACGTCCATTGGTCACTGAAATCAGGAATCGACACCGAGTATAACGAAGGGTGTGTTATGAAACTGGATGACAACACGCTGAAGCGGATGGTATGTGTACGCATCAGGATTGATGCAAGCTTGAGGACAGGCCGAGATGACGGACGGTACCGTTGGCCATGGAGGGAATCGCCAAGATGGACCGACCAATGTGGACACAGGCGAAATAAAGTGTTGGGCGTGAGTCGCTAGTGCCTAGACGTCTACCCGCGTGGAGGAAAGGCCAAAGTCCGAGCGACCGTCTTGACTTCGACCACACAGATCCTGCCAAGCAAGAGGGTTCTGGGGCATATAAATGTATGCGCTCCGAACCTCAACTGGTGTAAAATTCCTACTAGGCGTTAGCGATCATCGATCTCGTATGAACGATAAAGATTAATATGCGTACCCTTTGAATCCACTGGACATGGGGCTTCTGGATGACTCTGATAGCTCTGTGCATCTCAGGTGAATACCTCATAATGTCAGAGGACTTCCCATTCATGCTGGTGCCGTCGGATTGACAAAGATGGTTGAAGGCGTCTGGCGTTCGCAAAGGGTTTCCTTCCGATGTAGGAGTGGGTTCATCTAGCGTGTGCTCGCGTAGTGGTCAAGGTCGAAATGTAAGCTGAGGAACTGCTGCACGGGATTTGGATCGTTTCTTCGTTCAGTGGTACCGGCCTGCTGTGGCTGAGATCGTAAGTATGGCCATCTGTCCATCGAACGCCTCCCGCTCCTTCGTGTCAACACTGAAGGAGGGCCTTGCATAGTTGAAGCTGCTCCTCTGCAGTAGAGGTGGAACGTGTTGTAGGTGATAGTTTCTGGAGGTAAAGAAGCTACCTGAGGCCGCTGAGTGCGCATCGACTGTTGGTGGAGAATATTTCTCCATCAAAGGGTGCTCTGACGTCTCCAGTGAGTCTTGACGATCGAATTTCGTTTCACGTAAATCCGGAAATGGCGCCATCGACGTCGATGTACTTCAAGTCTCGTGGCTGCATATCATAGGGCTTGAAGTGGATTGCCAAGGTCTTGAGCGACGCCGAAGAGCCAAAAGGAACCGTCGATCGTGGTTGTGTGCTTCGGTTGCGGATGACAGTAACCTGCACTGAACAGAAGAGGTTGGCTTATGAGTATATATGAAAAATCAGAAACCACGAAGGACGTACCATTTGGATTAGACAGCAACTTAGATGCAGCCATGTCCCATGATGTGGTAATCCATTCTCGAGGAACGGGCCATCGACTTCCTCTTCATCACCGGACCTCGACATACATATCGTTGCCTAACGTCGTGTCAGTATATAGTCCAGATATTTTGAAGGCGGTCGTGGAAAGGCAGTCGCTGCAGGATTGGTAGGGAGAGTTGTTATCGAGGTAAAGGGAGCAGGAACCAAAACTAGGGCGGTAAGCAGGAGAGGCTTGAGGCACCACGAATTCACGCTGCATCAGCTTGTGTGCAAGGAGGTCAGTCTACAAGAAACGATCAGAAATGTAGGTTGAAGAACATGCGTTTGAGTTATAACTTACACAGAAGAATACGGCCATGGCCGGACCAACAGACTCTTCATGAGCGGTCCATCGTAGGCTCGTGCAGTGCCAAGTTGCTGGTGGAAAAGGCGATTGAAGTCGTAGACTCGTGACCAGTCGGGAGTAACTGAAGTCGGGATCCCGGAATGGAAGGCATACTGGGCGGCTTGCTAATTTGGAGTTGAACGTTGAACGAGAAGCCGCGACTGTGGACACGGATTCACGGTGGGACAAGATTACCAATCAGCGCTGGACTGAGCGCTCATTCCAAGTTGCATCTATAACCTGTACGTTCTACTACCGAATATATGGAGAGTCTGACAACGGGTGAGCGTGATAAAATTGAAATCATTCCGCAACTAATATTGTGGTAATAGCAGATGTAATGGAAAACGATGATTCCCAAGGACCACTGTCTGTATCAGCTGAGATAGACGTTCGCGATCCCGATGTAACTGAGAAATTCGAACACTACATAACAGGCGAGGAGAATTTCTTTCAATATTATCTTATGAGTTCTTCTGATTTAAGTCAGATCTTGTTGTCGAATGTGCGGCGACCGACATCAACCACCGAGATCTCGCCACCTTCAAACTTGTTGTCTTTGGACTTGAGCACGAGAAGGTCAAAGTTTTGACTCTGTCAAAAGAGTCTCCTGGGATATGGAAGCAGAATGGTCTTCTGAAATTGTGAGTCTACTACGAACTTCATCTGGACTAATTCTAAAGCAAGTTGTGCTTCATAAGACCCAATGATCCCAACGAGCTTGTGATTGTGGCGACATCAGAATCATTCACCGACTTTGCATACATATCTTTGTCCAAAGAACAACTGGTCTTGGGAATTTCTGCCCATAATCGTCAGTGTCCCGATCAGAAATTAATGCTGTGAGTTTTGACGCGGAAAGTAGAGACTACAATAGCAATGATATCTCAGGAGGGAGCGCCATCCCTGAAAGTGTCGTTCCAAATTACTCACGTTCTTTTAGATGAATCCAATGCAGAAATTGCTGGTCATAACCAACGGGAAACCAGTAGGTCCCTACATTCATCGCAAGTCGAAGAAGGAAATGAGATTACTGATTTCAGACAATTCTTACGAATCCTTTATGGAGGAAATCGCCTCTATCCCATCTCCCGTTTTCTATATGTGCTTGAGGCACCCTGACATTTGGAATCGAGCTGATATGGCAGAGATTTATGGAACAATTCTGCAGAAACGATTTGAACAGAGTGGCGATATCGATGAAATTTCGAACGCCATCTCAGCACACCAGAGGGCAGTCCAGATCACTCCCAATGACCATGCTGATATGCCGAGGCAGTTGAACAACCTTGGAAATTGCCTTTTGCATCGCTTTGAACGCACAGGCGATCTCACCGACATTGCTGATGCCATTTCGGCTTACCAGAGGGCGGTCCAGCTCACACCCGATAGCCATGCTGACATGCCAGGCCGGTCGAGCAACCTCGGAAATTCCTTTTCACGTCGCTTTCAACGCACAGGGGATCTTGCTGACATCACCAATTCCATTTCGGTCCACCAGAGGGCGGTTCAGCTCACTCCCGATGGCCATGCTGATATGCCGAGTCGGTTGAACAATCTTGGAAGTTCTTTTTTATGTCGCATTGAACGCACAGGTGATCTCACCGACATTGCCAATGCCATTTCGGCCCAACAGATGGCGGTCAAGCTCACTCCCGATGGCCATGCCGACATGTCAAGTCGGTTGAGCAACCTTGGAACTTCCTTTTTACATCTCTTTAAGCACACAGGTGATCTCACCGACATGGCCAATGCCATTTCGGCCCAACAGATGGCGGTCAAGCTCACTCCCGATGGCCATGCTGACATGCCAAGTCGGTTAAACAACCTTGGAAGCTCGTTTTTATGTCGCATTAAACGCACAGGTGATCTCACCGACATTGCCAATGCCATTTCGGCCTACCAGAGGGCGGTCAAGCTCACTCTAGATGGCCATGCAGACATGTCAAGTTGGTTGAGCAACCTTGGAACTTCCTTTTTACATCTCTTTAAGCACACAGGTGATCTCACCGACATGGCCAATGCCATTTCGTCCCACCAGAGGGCTGTCCAGCTCACTCCCAATGGCCATGCTGACATGCCGAGTAGGTTGATCAACCTTGGGCATTCCTTTTCCCATCGCTTTGAAAGCACAGGTGTTTTATCTGACAATCTCATCGCAACATCCAATTATCGACGATCTGCCACATGTATGTCCGGACCTCCCCCAATCCGTTTGGCTGCTGCCCAGCATTGGGCCCAACACTCTGCATCGCACAACCCCAAAGATTCTTTGCAAGCCTATGGCGTTTGTGTCAGTCTTCTTTCTCAGATAGCAGGCATGGATAGGACCATTCAACAACGTCATTCAAGCCTTGTTGATATCTCAAAATTAACCGCAATGGCTGCGTCAGCCGCATTTTCTCAAGGAGAGCTTGGAAAGGCTCTCGAATGGCTGGAACAAGGTCGCTGCCTTGTCTGGAGCCAACTTAACCAGCTTCGCATCCCAGTAGATGATCTAAGGACACACAATCACCTGCTTGCGGATCGCTTCTTACACGTTTCGCGAGCACTCGAATCATCTGGCTCACGTCAGGAATCGCTATCTCTCGTCCTCAGTGGTACCATGTCCCAGAAGGTCGCCATGGAAGACGAAGCACGCACCCACGTCATGCTTGCCCGGGACTGGGAACATTTGCTCAAGGAAATTCGCGCCATTCCTGCATTTCGCAATTTCTTACGACCTCGTCGGGCTTCGGAAATCATGGAGCACCTCCCGCGAGATGGCCCAGTCATCCTTATCAGTGTTCATGAGAACCGGTGTGATGCTCTGGCTCTGATCCCTAAATGCGACCAACCTCTCCACATCCCTCTCAATAACTTCACCCATCAAGAAGCGTCTAGGCTTAGAGACCGCCTGCGCAGTTATCTTTCACGTCATGGATGTCGCATGCGCGATGTCGATCGTGGTCCACGTGAAGTTGCCGATCCTGAAGCGACGAGCGAGATTTATAAAATTCTTCAGGAACTCTGGCTGTGTGTGGCAAAACCGATCTTGGATGCTCTTGCATATTCCGTGAGTCTCATGTTCATGCCAATAATGGTGTATAAGACCTCATCATTTCTTATAACAAGCCTAATCCTTCAAATCCAACTCGAGTTTGGTGGTGTGCTACTGGACCTCTTGCATTCCTTCCCATCCATGCAGCTGGAATCTACTGTCAGGATATTCAATCACCTGGTTCTTGTGTTTCCGACTACGTGGTATCATCGTACACTCCGACCATCAGCGTACTCCTGGAAAAGGCCAAGGCGTCATCAACGGGTCAGCGATCACCATCCTCAAAAGTCCTGTTCGTAAGCCAGCCTCATACGCCAGATCTCCCGTCAATCCCTGGAACGATACGAGAGATAAATGTTGTGTCCGAAAAACTTGCGATTGGCGCAGAGACGTGCAAAACCCTACACCTTGAGGGGTCTGTTGCCACTGTCAGTCGAGTGAGGCAGGAAATGGAGACACATGGATGGGTACACCTGGCTTGCCATGCGAGCCAGGACACCCACAGCCCTCTCAAGAGTGGATTCTTTCTCCATGATGGGCGGCTCGAGCTGTTGGAGCTCATGAAGCTGAAGATTCCCCAGTGCCAGCTAGCTTATTTGTCAGCGTGCCAGACGAGCACCGGACACGAGAAGCTTTCCGAGGAGGCAGTTCACTTGGCGGCTGGTATGCTGGCGGTTGGGTATCAAGGTGTCGTAGCGACGATGTGGTCGATCAAGGACAAACATGCACCTGAGGTTGCAGGGTCGTTCTATGAGTATCTTGTGGACAGGGGGAAGAACGAAGGACGTCAGGGACTCGAGAGCGCCAATGCAGCTTACGCACTTCACCATGCTATGCAGTGCCTTCGAAAGAAGATTGGTGACACGGAGGACGCTCTTTTGACTTGGGTTCCATACGTGCATTTCGGTTTGTAATTCCATGAATATCATTCATTAGGAGTTTGTATTAGTGTATTCGGATCAACAAATGTTCATGTAGTTTGTAGTGAATGAACTCCTGCGACGGGCAGAAGAAGATTGAGGCTGATGGTAGTCATATGAACAGGTGTTGGATATAACTCCGTGTACACAGTCTAAGATGTTGGGTTGTCAGTATATAGGGAAGATCAGCTACATAGGAAGAAGAACGTACCGTTTGAGTCATATGACAACGCAGAAGCAGACTGTTGGTATTCAATTCTCGGGTAACCGATGACGGTACCTCTTTGTCACCAGATTTGGGAGAATATATGCATCGTTCTCTAACGTTGTGCCAGCATCTCAGCTATGAGCAGAAGAGGATTGAGGCAGACGTACTTCTTGCGAAATGGGCATTAGATCCAGGCTACTGTTAACGGAGGTCTAATGGGTAGCATGTCGATACATATAACTAGACAGAGGTTGAAGAACATACCGTTTGAGTTCCCATAACACGACGTTGTCAGAATGGGGTCCAGAAAGTGGAAAGGTGATTTGACCGACCTCAATGCATCTGCGAGCCAGGACGGGTAACAGGCAGCTGTAGTCGGGGATCTCGGAATGGAAGGAATAGAGATGATAATAGTATTTCAGGGCAGCTTGAGTTGCGAGTTTATGAAACTCAAAATTTAGAAATTGATAGAACTCCAAATCTTGATATGTCCGTCAAGTTTGAATTGAAAAAATTATGCATTAAGATTTCAATTATATTCGGTCGCAACATATAAGAGTTGTGTACAGCGACAACCTGCGATGTCCAGAGGAAAGTTGATGCCAATCGAGGTAGCGCGAGAAGATGAGGTCCTACACGCGAAACCCCACTACGTAGAAGGTCTAGAAGGTTATCATTAGTACTGAGACGAACGAAAAAGAAGTGATGCACATGCAGCACATACTATTTTTGTTATACAAAAGACATCCGAGGCCCGATAGTCAGTGGTCCGCCACCACCAACCGCTTCCTCCAGTATGGGGATGAATGGCCGCATTGTCGAAGGTCGCACATGTAGATAGCCGATGTCGGGACAGCTGAAGGCATTGTCGAGTGCTGTGGTAGATTGAGGGGATGCACCACAGAGCTTAGACGGACGTAAGAGTATGCTTAAGTAGTTGAATGCGCAGACTTCTGATGATCGTGACGTTCAGCGCAGAGGAGGTATGGCTTGACCTGAGAGGTGTATATGGGATCGAGGGTAGATTAGGGAGTCGAGCCTACGGGGAAGATGTTCGACATAATTTGCTGGACATCTATTGCGAATATTCGCGCTGGCCGAGTCGCAAACAAAGCTAGATAGCGCCTACGATGGGTACAGCGATGGAAATAGCGCAAGAGGCGATGAATAAACGATATGCAGGATGAAGTCTAAGAAACCGAGGTTTCACTCAGTGGAAAGAATAAGAGAAAGTGATGCAGAACTTACCGTTTGACATTGAAACTTTCGAGACTTGAGTGTCGAAACCAGACTCGGACACCTCATGGCTGGGTTTGCGGCCAATTTCGGTAAATCCACATGAGGCGCCGAAAACAATACGGAATGTACATTGAACACCCTCGGTGCAAACGAGGGTGGACACCAATCTTATGGGTTGTGGGAGTCGAAACCAGCCAGTATTCACAACATGGGATGAAGTCTGGAGGCCAACGCACAAGTTACTGCCGATACGTTGGCAGCATTTGAGCATGGAGATGCGCCTGGTCTTGGCAGTCGACGCAATATGTGGGATCGTAGGTAAAAACTGGACAAAGTCAGGACTCAGATCAGTTTCGGAAGTGAGGGAGAAGAACCGAGACAGACCTAGTCCTTGACATTGGTAGCTTGGTAGTCGTTTTGGTGTCGATCTTCACGTACACCCATAGAGTGAGGTCTTTAGGCCCATCGAAGGTCAGCCACCCATGACCAGTCGGTTCGAAGCTAGGCCTGAGCAGATCGGGTTGCCCAAACGCTTAATAGTGTCTAAGACGCCGTCGATACACAGAGCACGTTCGAAGCCCCTTCGTAACGCTGGAAGGGTGTGAGGTTGTTGGGTCCGTCGTCCGATGAATGCATATTCGATAATCCTGCAGCAGCACCTGGAGGCGTAGGTTGGATTGACGTTTGAGTTGGACTGCATAGTAGCAGCGTCTGCGTCCGTCTCCGACACCATATCCATCATCGCAATGCTCCAACCCTCAGCAAGCTCAAGCAAGAACAGCTCATCCGTCTAACCCAGAGTTCAATCTACAGACCCCGGCAAGCAAGAGGGTTGTAGGGTGTATGAATACATACGCTCCAGACGTCAACTGTTATAGAGTCAGCGCTCATTGATCCCAAATGGGTAATAAAATATAAATATTCGTACCATTGAATGTATCTCGTACACGGCCTTAGACCAACTGATTGTTCGCAGTCATTCAAGTCAACCGAAGACCGAACACCTGAAATGGAGCGTGGGCCCATGGATGATTCCGACGGCTCTGCGCATCCCAGGCTAATCCTTCGTAACGCAGGTACCGAGCATGGTGAACGGTTTGCGACGGAGCTGGATATCAACGTGCTGGAGTGGATGCTGGGATATGTGTGCGCATCATGCCTGAAGATGGCGGATGGTAACGTTGGCCATGCGGGAGAACTACGAGATTGCACCGAACATGTCGAAAAGGCGGAATGGGTGCATGAGCTGCTACCAACTGCGCGTCTACGCATGGTGCCAGCGTGGAGGAAAGTCGAGAATCCGAGTGACTGCCTTGGCTACGGTACGCAGACGCAGGAGGTAAGGCGGTTATGACGTGTATAATTCTATGCATTCTTGAGACTTCTGCTTTTATGATACTTCTGCTAGAAGAGTCAGCGATCGTCGATCTCAAACGATCGAAAAATCATGATTATGCTTACCTCCAAAGGTACCACACTTCCTAAGTCACTTTAACTACCAGCGCCAGTAACCGGCGTGACAAAGCAGCTAAGTATGGTCGTTCGGGGTCACCGTAAGACCCAGAACCAAAGCCAAAACAGGTAGAGTTGAGCCGAGGCAATATTCACCGCTGGATACGTTCTAGTTGCTTTGAAGCCTCTCTTACGCAGTTGGCGTAGGTATGGAAGATATTGCAGATGTGACAACTTTCTGGGTGAGAATGAAGCTGCTGAAGCGTATCAACTGCTAGCCCTCCATGAAAAACTGCTCCGAAGCCTCCAGTGGCATCGTTCAACGGAAATATGCATACGGCGCCACCGACATTAATGAGATTTAGGTCCTGTGGCTGTATATTTGACTGGAGTGATGTTTGAGGCTTGATAATCCGGTGAAAACCCGACTTTTGCTTCTGTTGGTGGATGAGAATCGTGAATGAGCGCCTGGAGCGGGCAGAAGAGGATTGAGGCCAATGGGATTCGCAAGAATGGGTGTTGGATGCGGATCTGTGCAGGAGGTCTAAGAGCTTGTCTTTCAGTATATAGAAAAGATTAGAGATGAACAACGCACTGTTTGATTACACCGAAGAAAACGGCCATCTGTGTTCAACCTCGAAAGTCTGACCGCCGACAATCTCTTCGTGAGTAGACCTTGTAGGGGGTATATGCATTGTCGCATAACGTTGTGCTTGCCTTCCGAAGGCAGTCCTGTGTTGCTGGAGGAGACGCTGATCAAATTGAGTCTTCGGCTTCGGCAAGGGCGAAGGGAGCAGGGACAGCAAGACCAGGATCGGCCGTTCGGAGGGGTCTTGAGTGTACCACACATGTGGATTCGAGGAGAGCAGTTGGACAGAGCTTGAGCGCAGAGATGAATATGGCAACAGAGAGTTGGTATGTATGGTCAAAGTCGTAGACTGCAACTTCAAGAGGTCTCTGGAGTCTGGTGACTGCAGTGGTCTCAAGAGGAACTTGAGGTGTGAATGACGCGGTCACGTGTAGACTCAACAGGGGCAGTCGCGTCGCCACTGACTTGGTTCTGTTCAATGTCTCCTGCTCAAAGGTCGTATTCCGAGATATGGTATCTCTTCATGCGTGTAGACTCGTTCGCTCTAATTACCAATTTATAGATGCCGAAACCATCATTTCAACGCTGACAGGGACAGAGTCTCTGAGCGATGCACCATCGCGTAACGTCCGGAATGACATGCCTCTCACTTAACGAAGACTGAGACGGGCAAGGGATGGTTGATGCGCCAGAGGACTCGAGTATGTCCAATGATGCGGTGTGCAGGAGGTCTAACGAAGAGACCAGCTTTCAGTTGTATAACGAGAAAAGATATATGGTATATGGTACATACCCTGCGAGTTCAGTCGCAATGAAGGCTGCCGAGAGTCGAGAAAAATCCTGAACCACATCCAACCCAGCTCCTCATGAGCACGGAGAAGAATCTTCGACGAAGATCGGTGTCATCGTCCGAGATGGTATTCGCTTGATGCTGGGATGCTTGTCGGTGGTGGTGGTAAGCTCCAGTGACGGACTTCAGGACTGTTTCAAACAGGCGGGAGCTTGGCTATTCGGAGGTAATTGTTTCTATCTCAGGATTTTCGATACCATTTTCTCAGTGGATACTGGTAAGCGTATGCGCATCGTGCGAGCTTGAGGAGGCGACGGATGGTGACATTCGGCGCGGAGGGAGAATCAGAGAAGTTCACTGAACTTGGCAAAGGCGGAATGAAGTAGAAGATTCAGCGCCTGGGCACTCATCCCGATTGCCAGCGTAGAGTAAAGGCGAGAATCAGAGCAACTGCCTTCGGTGCGACAACGCAGACCCAGCGAGTAAGACAGTTGTAACATACATAAGCCCATGTGCTCTGAGACTTCATATGCCTACCAGAATGGTCAGCAATCATCGAACTTAAATGAACGAGAAGTCATGATTATGCTCACCTCCAAACGTAACACACTTCCAATGCACTTTATCCCCCAGTACCCAGTGACCTGCGCATTGAACAGCTCGTGTGGCCATTTGAGTCCGCTGCCAGAGCCAGAACCCAAGCCCAAACACGCAGCATTGAAGCTGGGGCAGTCTTGACAGCTCGATACGTTCCATGCACCTCCTTGTGCTGACGAAGAACCACTATTTAGTGTCGATGTCGTTGTATAATAGGCTCGACTAGGCAACCCACACACTTGCGAATGTGAGTGGACGTTTTTGTGTCGAGACTCGGCTTTGATGTGGGCTAAAGCTTGAAGACTGTTGGTCCTCGTTCAAATATTGCTCTGAAGCCTCTGACGGCTCTTGACGACCAAATGCGTGTTTGAGGATAGACAGAGGCGAAATACGGTGACGCCGACCAGGGTTGCAGTACGGAGATGCATATGGCGAGAGTGTCAGCCTGTACGGTCAAAGTCGTGGACTAGAAGAGGTGAGGACTTTCAAATTGGCTCCCAAAAAGAGAAAGAGAGGGATGCAGCCGACCTCATCCTATACCTCAAGACATCAAGCAGCCAGGACGCAGGCTGG
>Ga0247742_10002719_pt1 | contig 11495 bp, 13 predicted proteins | sample UWRJL208509C2_FD_180944 | JGI IMG/M metagenome (GOLD analysis project Ga0247742, IMG submission 180944) | Plant litter microbial communities from Arlington Agricultural Research Station in Wisconsin, United States - UWRJ-L208-509C-2 | ecosystem: Environmental > Terrestrial > Plant litter >... | reverse complement strand
AATGTTATCTCTAAAACCTTTTTCATCTGTTATATTCTTAAATACTAGATATACTAATGTTGCCATGTTAGCAGTTCTTCTTGTGATTTTTTCCTTTGTAACAGGGTCAATTCCTCCTTTTCTATATCCCAGATGTCCCGGATATCTACACTCACATCCAGTGTATTCTTGTCGCAACGATCGGGCGGAATTGCATTCCGTCCCCACAAAGTATATCAACAATCTAAATTACTTAACAGTTCTCTATTCGATGACATCCAAACTATCTTTTTTGGATAAACTAATAAAGGCCACTCCCTCAAGAATGGCCACGCTTTAATTTAAACTTCTGTTTTTAAAACTTATTAGTTTCGTTTAATTGTTATTTCGGCTTGAATTTTATTAGCAAGCACAATGTTTTTTGGTAAATACTTTCCTTCACTGTAATATTTTATTAAAATTTTTTTGGCTGAAGAATTCCCTAAATCAGCACTTTCCAATAAATGCTTTAAAGCATAAATCTTGGAGTCCTCATCTAACTTTTCAAGTGAATTCTCATCAAAATTACCTCTATTAAATAACTTTATCATTATTTCATAAACATCAAAATAAGCATCTGCTGATCTATAATTATGAGCCATTATTAATGAATAAGATAATAATTCTGAATAATTTTCCTTCTCATTAAAATAGATATATAATTTCGAATAATTTTTTTTATCTCCTTTTTCAACAATAGCCTTCTTCGCTGTAACTATTTCAGAATCTTTTAAGATCCCATCTTCATGATTACATGATATTAAAATCATAATAAATATGGTAAAAATAATACTCTTCTTTATTTTCATCTTATAACGCCAATTGATTGGCTTCAAATATTTATTTTTATGATTATCTACCACTATTGATTAACCAAAGATAAAACATCTATTTCTCCAGCTCAATCGTAGTTTCATCCCGTAACTTCTCCCCTAATTCAATGTTCCAAGGTAAATATTCATCCTCAAATAACTCAGATAATGTAAAATTTATACTAGAGAACATTAGTCTTACCTAACTATATGCTTTCTTTAATTATAAACTATTTTTTTAATAAATCTTAATTTCATCCTGTAATTTCTTTCCCAATTCAATATTCTGAGGTAAATATTCGCCTTCAATATAGTATTTTGCTAAATATTTTTTTGAGCTGGAGTCCCCTAACTCGGCACCCTTAATTAGGTGATCTAGTGCAAACTTCCTACTCTGTGGATCTAAATTCTTAATCATTTTATAATCAAAGTAACCTCCATTATACATTTCTATCATTATAGAATAAATATCAAAGTAAGTATACGCATTATTATATCGATAAGACATAACTATGGAGAAAGGCATTAGTAATTCCCGTTCTTTTCGATCCTCATAGTAATTATACAAATCGTCATATGCAAATTTATCTCCTTTATTCAGCACTAATTTTTTAGCAGCACTAACTTCTGAATCTTTTAAACGACCATTCTCTTGACATGATAGTATCAGAGTCAGACATAATACAAAGAAAACCAGAATTATATTCTTTTTTTTCATAATTTAAAATTTAATCCAGAAGCCTAGGATACACACTCATCCCGTATATTCTCATTGGAACTCAGGTGGAATTGCATTCCATCCCCACAAAGTATATCTACAACGAAATTTCCCTATATTCTTTTATAGTAATATCCTTTGAGAACACATTATCTACAATTAGCTTTAGTGTTGTTTTGTCGGTACTGATTAAGTCAATCGTCAAATGGTTAGTTATTTTTATTATAAATGGTATTACACTATGTGAAATATCTAAATCTCTATAAGATAAAACATAAGGATACATAATTAAATCTTTAGCAAATTTCATTAAATCATCTTTCATAAAGATTATTGAACCTTTAAATGTATTAGGAATATTGTTCTCTTTGAATAATGTTCGAAAAGAATTTAAATTGTCATTATCATTTGGAAACCAATTCATGTCTTTATAATAGTGATTGATAATCCAAGGTAAATCTTTATCAAGTTTTAAAATTATAGTTTTAAAAATTTCTATATACCTATCAATATTTATGTCTATTTCTGTTTTTCCGTCTGCTATCTGGATTGAGACACCATGCCAATCAGATACAATATCTAAATCATCATCTAAAAAATCAAAATATTGCTCTTTATTATAAGGTAATATTTTCTCAATATTTTTTTTGAATTCTATCATAAGCTATGTATAAACAAATTTATTAATTTATATTTAAGGTGTAACTAATACCCAGATGCCTCGGATATCTACACTCATCCCATATTCTCACCGTAAAGATCGGGTGGAATTGCATTCCGTCCACACAAAATGTATCCCTTGATAATCAGTATACTCTTTTAAAGACAGATATTTAGACACACTATCGTTGGGTTAAAATATCCGCGTAATCTGAGTTTATCATTGTAGATCTAATCAAAAAAACTCAACTATTCCAACATCATGACTTCCCCCCCTAAACATTTCACTTCAACTAGCCCTTCCTTAAAAATAATTTCTTCAAAAAAATCAGGAAGTCCGTATCTATCAATTATTTCAAAAGTTGTTTGATTAATCTTTATTATCTCAAGTTGCGTAACTAAATAAATGAAACCCCTATTAATTAGGGTATCATAAAAATAGTAATCTAATGATAGCTGCAAGATAGCATTACCGTTATTAAAGTCCGCTATTACGAAATTCAAATCTATCCCAACAGAATAAATATCTGCTGAAATTTCAGCTATAATTGGTTTAGATATTTCACTTTGCCATGCAAATTTAAAATTATGGCCTCCAAATGAAATCAAACAAAATACTCTGTTACTTAATTTATTAGCAAATAAAAACGGGTAATTTAAGTTCTTAAAATCTGCTTCTGGTATTTCATTTAATACTATTTTCATTGTTTATCTTTTAAAACTTTAAACAAACATCTAAGACTATCAAATAAACATTAGCCTATTTTTTATCCAATAAATTCCTTGATTCTGCCAGTTTTGTATAATATTTAATGATGGTAGAATCTGGCTCAAATGTAATTTCTTAGGAGGAGAACTTTTTAAAAGCCGCCTCAAAGCTTTCATTTTCCCTTCATAAACACTAATTCCTTTATAAATCTCCTGTAGTTAAAAAGACACAGTGGAATAGATCCGTTTTATTTTTCATTAATGACTTCGTGTCAGGAATTTCTTTATAATCTTGATGCAGATCAATCGGCATATTATTACAAAAAGGATTATATATGTTATTGCTATTGATATTGAAAAATACGATATAACATAATATGTATCTTCTATATTATACACCACCGAAAAATCTTCTAATAGAAGTCCAGCAATCATAATTAAGGCCATTATTGACAAAAGAATAATTGTTATTTTCATAATTTATTAAAAATTTATATTATCTAAAAAGAACGCATCAAAATAAGTGAACTTCCCAGATGCCTCGGATATCTACTCATCCCGTATACTCTCAACGCAACGATCGGGCGGAATTGCATTCCGTCTCCACAAAGTATATCTACAAAATAATTCTGCCTTTTACTTAATAGATCCCTTGATTCTGCAGTTTTGTATAATATTTTATAATAATAGAATCCTGTTCAGTTGTAATTTATTAGAAAAAGATTTACACTTAACTATAGAATATCAATAAGCATTTCGTTTAACTCACTTGTAGTCAAAACCTCATCTATCAATATACTTAAATCTTCAAATTCAGAATATAATGTTTCAAATACATTATATTTTAAATCTATTTTTTCAAATCCCGCTATACCGATATAATCCAGTTGGATAAGATGATCAACAGAAATGTTTTTCACTTTATTTTTAAAGATTGAAGAGTCGAATATTTCTTTAGCTTTAATCTCAATATCAGATTCTTTTGTTTTTAAAATTGATAAGATAGTAATTGCAAACTTTTCTTTATTTTCAGTTTTACAGAAAAAAATTAAAGAACAATTAAACATTTTAAGTATGTCATCACTGATTTTATTAGAAAAATTAATTTTCAGTTCCTGAGCCTTTTTATTACTTTCAATTTCATAATAAGTTGTCCTTCCTAATACTTCTCCTTCTATAACATTTCCTGAAACGACAAAAACATCATTAATCCCCAAGAAATTATACTTATAATAAGTAGCTATTTCGACACCTAATTTCCTAATATCTCTTTCAATAGTAGACCTTTCAACTTCAACAACCGATGATTTTAAAATCCCTGAGATTAGTTTGTCTTCTTTATCTACGAAAACTAATGTTACACCTATGTACATATTTTTTAAATTGTTCTAGAACGTGTTATCTATGTGACTATTCTCTGGCTGTTCGGATATCTACACCCATACAACCATACTCTCAACGCAGTGAGACGGAATTTTATTCTGCCATCACAAAGTAAATTACTTTTTACTTAATAAATTCCTCGATTCTGCCAGTTTTGTATAATATTTTATAATAGTAGAATCCGGTTCAAATGTAATTTCTTTAGGAGGAGAACTTTTTAAAAGCCGCCTCAAAGCATTCATTTTTCCTTCATAAACACTAATTCCTTTAAAGAACAAATTCGTTGAAATACTTGCATTAAAAGAGTTATCTAATAATAAAGGAACATATTTTGTATGCTGTGTATCAGCTGCCATTTTTGCCCCTTTAATAATATCGGTCGTATTGTGACTCGATAATAAATCAACTATTTCTTTATCTTCATTACAGGAAAGGAAACATAATACAATTAAAATAGAAATGTACTTCTTCATAGTTGTTAAATTCATTAGTTCTAAATATTATTTTTTATGAATAACAATATACGACCATATTGATTAATCAAAGGTAGGGCTATTAGTAGCTACGACCCTAAAAATGCCTATTCCTGAATTCAGCATCAGCACATAAATTAATCTAACTATTTTGTTAAATTTATAAAAATCAACTTAGAAATACCATCCCTAAAATAACGTAACGACTTGTTTTTAGCATCAAAATAATCAATATCATTTTTTTAAAGTATCCTTTTTAAATAATACCTAATAAAATAACACGTCTACAACTTTATTTAGAATAATTACAAATAGTTTGGGTGTTTTTTAACAAACCCATACATTTGCACTATTCAAAACAATTCTAAATAACATGAAAGCAAGATTATCATTAAAAGCTTTAAGCTTCTGCCTGATATTTTTTACAGCAGTTACTTCATTCGCCCAGACAGCTACTGTCAAAGGGAAAATAATATTTAATAATAATGAGCCGGCCCAACAAGCCTCTATAGAGCTTAAAGGCGCACAAATTGGTGCTATGACCGATAACCAGGGGTCATACGAAATTAAAAATGTAAAACCTGGAAACTACACACTCAGGGTTTCAGCAGTTGGATTTGCGTCAAAAGAGAAAAACATCACATTAAAAGCTGGTGAGGAACTTGTAGAGAATTTCTCTATCTCAACCAGTACTGAAGAACTTTCTGAAGTAATTGTTACTGATAGTAAAAATACTTTCGCAAGAAAAACAAGTACCGTAGTCTCAAAAATGCCGTTAAAAGACATCGAGAATCCACAGGTATATAATGTAATATCCTCCGAATTACTAAAAGAACAGGTAATCACAAACTTCGATGATGCCTTAAAAAATGCTCCCGGAATTGATAAATTATGGGAATCCACAGGCCGCGCAGGTGATGGCGCCGGTTATTTCTCTCTAAGGGGTTTTGCCGTTCAGCCTACTATGGTAAACGGTCTTCCTAGTCTTACAAATGGTAGCCCGGATCCCGCAAATATCGAAAGTATTGAAGTGATCAAAGGCCCATCAGGTACATTGTTCGGAAGTAGCCTTATTTCTTATGGTGGATTGATCAATGTAAACACCAAAAAACCATTCCAGGGTACCGGAGGTAATATCTCATATACAGGAGGAACTTTTGGTCTGAACAGGGTAACCCTTGATTACAATACACCTCTAAATGCAGAAAAAAATGTATTATTCCGTGTAAATGCTGCATACCATTCAGAAAACAGCTTTCAGGATGCAGGTTTTAAAAGATCCGTATTTATAGCACCTTCTCTTTCTTATACAGTAAATGATAAATTGTCATTCACAATCAATACGGAATTCTATAATGGAAAGAGCACCAACCAGACTATGCTCTTTTTAGACCGCGGTCAGGACCTTCTCGTACATAATATGGATGAACTACATTACGACAAAAACAGGTCTTACACCAGTAATGATTTATATATAGAAACTCCATCCTATAATTTACAGGGACAGATGAACTATAAAATTTCAGATACATGGACATCACAAACAGTACTATCCAGAACTTCAGCAAAATCAGACGGATATTATTCTTACTTATATGAAATGACACAGGCGAAAAATCCTGATGGAACTTTAGTATTTGCAGGACTTGAGGAAGGAATCGTCTTAGGCCGCTATCTTTCCAAACAAAATGCCGAAACCTATGGTACTGATATCCAACAGAATTTTATTGGGGATTTCAAAATAGGCAATTTTAGAAATCGTATTGTTGCAGGTCTTGATTACTTTAATAATAATTCTGTAAGCAATAACAGTGGTTATGCACTAAATGGCTTAGTCTACATGGGTAATGCAAGCGAAACAAACGTAAATGCAACAGTTTATAAAATTACTGACCCACGTTTTTTTATTAAAAATGGGGATAACGGTGTCCTTTCTCAAGCCGGAACAGATGCATTATTAGCCGGAAGTCCGGTTAGTTCCTATAAAACAAAACAGGAGGTTTACAGTGCCTACGTATCCGATGTGTTTAACATAACGCCTGCTTTATCAGCTATGGCCAGTATAAGGGCAGACCGTTTCATTACTGAAGGTGATATCACTACAAAATCTGATGATTTCAATCAGACAGCATTTTCTCCAAAATTTGGTCTGGTATATCAACCTATACTAAATAAAGTTTCAGTTTTCGCAAACTATATGAATGGTTTTACCAATGTAGCTCCTGTAACTGCCACTAACATTAATAACGTTACAAAAGTAAATACATTCGAGCCTGAACACGCCAATCAATTCGAATTTGGTACGAAATTAAATCTGCTTGGTGATAACCTGGTAGCTTCACTTAGCTATTATGACATAAAAGTAGACAACACTGTTATAGAGTCTGCTCTGGGTGATTATATACAGGATGGACAACAAGAAAATAAAGGATTTGAAGCAAGTATAACAGCAAACCCTATCCCAGGTTTCAATATTATTGCAGGATATAGCTATAATGACAGTAAACTGCAAAAAGCAACGCCTGGAAATGAATTCCTTGGAAGAAGACCAGAAAGTGCAGGACCTAGAAATTTGGCCAACCTATGGGCCAGCTATAAATTTTTGGCTGGTGAACTGAAAGGGTTTGGACTTGGATTCGGCGGAAACTATGGCAGCGAAAATGCTACTTTCAACAGGACAGTCGGAGTATTTACTTTACCTGAATATACTGTACTTAACGCATCGCTATTTTATTCTTCAGAAGCATTCACAGTTACCATGAAACTGGATAACCTCACCGACAAAGAATACTATAAAGGATGGTCAACAATTAATCCTCAAAGACCACGCGTTTTTGCAATCGGAATCAATTATAATTTTTAATACAAATCAAAACACCTTTCCACTACATGGAAAGGTGTTTTAATAGTTATATCTCATGAAAAAAATCTTCTTATTACTAACACTACTTGTCTTTAGCGCTAATTCCTTCGCACACATGATGTGGCTGGAAACAAGCCCTACAGGAAAAACAAACCAGAAACAGCAGGTTAAGGTTTTCTTCGGAGAATATGCCGAAGGTCTCTTTGAAAAAACCGCAGGTGAGTCTTTCAATAAAGTGAAAAAATTTACGCTGTGGGCTGTAGCGCCAAATGGTGAAAAAACAAAATTGGAAACTACAGCTGCCGACACTTATTATTCCGCCTATTTTGTCCCAACAACAAACGGAACCTACACTATCGTACTTGACAATAACGAGATCGACGTACTTGACTTTACAAAATATAATTTCGGGATCTTCAAAACACATTACCATTGCATCTCAAAAGTCGAAGTGGGTACAAAAACCAACGAAACTGCAGCAATCAATCCCGACGGCCTTACCCTCGTTGATGTTTCTAAAACACTCCATAAATTAAATGGCCAGGTAGCTCTTAAAGTGTTATACAAAGGAAAAATACTTAAAGACAAAGAAGTAGATGTACTCCTGAAAGATCATTGGTCAAAGAAAGTTAAAACAGATAGCGATGGACTGATCAAATTCGATCTGCCATGGAATACAAACTATGTTGTTGAAGTTACAAATAAGGAAGAGGTTCCCGGTAAATACAACGGCCTGGACTACCAGTTTATCTGGCACAGTACCTCCTACCTGATTTCCCTAAAATAAAATCGTTTTCCTTCATGAAGAAAAAGAAAAAAGGCTTAAAACACTGGATAGGAAAACTACACTTATGGCTCGGATTTACATCCGGGCTTGTTGTTTTATTCATGTCAGTGACCGGATGTATTTACGTATTCAGTCAGGAAATTACAGCTGCTTTACGGGAAGATGCGATGTATGTAAAACAAGTACATCCAAAAACAATACCTGTCAGCCAACTTTGGAAAAACACTCAACAGGAATTAGGTAATACAAAGAAAATCTCCGGCATCAATGTCTATAATGATCCTGAAAGAGCCTGGATATTCAATTGTTATAAAAATAGTGATAAGGAATCTATCTGGTACCTTAAAAAACTCGAGTATTATGAATCTGTTTATGTAGATCCGTATACCGGAAAGATTTTAGGTACTTATGATGAAAAAGCCGACTTCTTTAATATCGTAAAAATGCTGCACTGGAGCCTTTTGCTTGATGCTCCTGTCGGACAGCAGATTATTGGGTGGAGTACTTTTATATTTGTAATCATGTTGATCACAGGCCTCGTATTATGGTGGCCAAAAAACAAGGCAGCCAGAAAACAACGGTTTGCATTCCAATGGAAAGATACCACACAGTGGAAACGCAAGAATTATGATATCCATAATATCTTCGGTTTCTACATTTTTGCCATTGCACTGGTTATCGCGTTTACCGGTATGGTCTGGGCGTTTACCTGGTTCCAGGCTATCGTTTATGTAGCCGGATCGGGTACTACTACGCCCCCGGATATTAAATATGAAAAATCTGTAATTACAAAAGCAGCCGGAATTTCCGCAATTGATTCCGCATTTGTAATAAGTAAAGCCAGGCATAAAGATGCGGATGCATTCAGCCTAAGTCCTGCTTCCGATAGTACCGGTGTAATTAATTCCTACATACAGCAATACAAAGGCACTTATTATGTGGCACACAACCTGCAGTTTGATCAATATACCGGCAGGTTATTGCGCGAAAGAAACCATAACGAGAAGAATTTTGGGGAAAAGCTGATTACAGCCAACTATGATATACACGTAGGAGCCATTTTAGGAATCCCAGGAAAGATCATCGCATTTATAGCCAGCTTTGTATGTGGCATGTTACCGGTTACAGGGTTTCTGATCTGGTACGGAAGAAGGAACAAGAAAAAAGCCGTAAGACAGGTCTAGCTTCTTCACAAACAAGCTATAGTAACTTATTCTCCTGTATATTCGATGGTTCCTGTTGCCGGTCCAACAAATAAAAAACCCGGCCAATTGGCCGGGTTTTATAATACATAAAGTATCGTAACTTATTTAGTTTGGTTTGGTCCAGTTAGTTGTTTAGTTTAGTCTGGTTTTTCTTTATAATATTTAATTTCTGTTCACAACAGCATCCTGTTTCCAGTTTTTGATAGCTGCTACTCTGCTGTCAGAATAATCTACTTCACTCAGGTTATTATCATTCCAAAAAAACCATTTACCGGTTTTTTCTCCTTCTTTATATTCACCTATTGCTTTTTTGTTTCCCTTTTCATCGTATGCGATCCATTGTCCATCAACCTTTCCGTTTTTATAAAAACCTTCCTGGCTTATCTGTCCATTCTCGTAATAATATGTTGATTTAACAAGATCACCAACCACTTCATGTTTCGGTGCTATAGTTTGGGCAAAAAATGATGTAGTGATTAAAAATGCGCCCAATATCATATACTTTTTCATAGCTTAAAGTTTTAATTGTTTAATAATTACATAACAAATATATAAATTAATTTACATTAAAAAAACTTTCAGTTAACAATTTAGTAACATTGAGTGAAAACTTAACATTAGAAATAGTCTATAATAAAAAAACCAATGAGGAATCATTGGTTTTTTTATTAATACAAGCAATGCTTATTTAAGTAATCCATCTAATTGAGCCTGTAATGCAGGATCCGAAGGTCTTTTTGCATCAGCATCAACTACATTTCCTTTAGGGTCAATTAGTATAAACCTTGGAATCGAGTTGATACCATAAGCTCTTACAAAAGCAGAGGTCCAGTTGTTATCCGCAAAAACCTGAACTCCTCCAAGTTTCTTGTCTGCTACCATAGTTTTCCATTTCTCATGATCCTTTGCCTCATCAATAGAAAGACTTATAAACTCAATGTTTTTACCTTTGTACTTTTCTTCAACTTTTTGAAGGAAAGGAATTTCTGCACGACAAGGTCCACACCATGTAGCCCATACATCTATATATACATATTTTCCCTTGAATTCTTCAAGTTTTGTTTTTCCGCCTTTAAAGTTTTCGTAATCAAAAACAGGCGAAGCATTACCCGCAAGTTTTTTTACAATCTGTGCCTGTTTATACTGTGCCTCCATTTGTTGGTTCTCACGCGCCAGCATTTTACCTGACAACGTTTTGAACTCACCATCGATTGCAGGATCATTAAGTTTGTCCGTCAGTTTTTTGTTACGTGCCGCAAAAGCATCAGTAAATGCCTTATCACTATTAAACGAAGCCATGCTATTTCCAAACTCTTCATCTATGAGTGCTTTTTGAGCAAGGAAATTATTCTCTTTCTCTCCCTTTCCTTTATAAACAATCGATTCATCAAAAAGTTTAGCATTCATCGTCATACTAAGGTCGAATCCTGGTTTTAGGTATAAGCTGGTGTATTCAACACCATCACTAAATTGATAAAAACCTGCCGGGGCGGCAAAGGAATCAGAAAATACACCTTTTGGATTAAGTTTAATAACTTTTCTGAATTTGGCAGCTCCATTAATTACAATGGAATCCGTATTCCTGTTTTCAATTTTAGCTGTGAACTTCACAACATCTTTGTCTGTCTGGGCATAGGTACCCGTAACTGCAAGCAGTAACAACAGCATCATTTTATTCATCTTTTTAAGTTTTAAGTTTATGTAAAAATAAGGTTATTAATGAAATACAAAATAATTTACACGCTTTTTTTATCGCAATAGCCTTGAAAATGTAGTGTTACAACAAAAAAAATCAATGTTTTTTATCTATATCTTTCAAACATAAACAAAAAACCAGATTAACATCAGCCATAATCCTATGGATTTAT
>Ga0247742_10002714_pt1 | contig 11506 bp, 14 predicted proteins | sample UWRJL208509C2_FD_180944 | JGI IMG/M metagenome (GOLD analysis project Ga0247742, IMG submission 180944) | Plant litter microbial communities from Arlington Agricultural Research Station in Wisconsin, United States - UWRJ-L208-509C-2 | ecosystem: Environmental > Terrestrial > Plant litter >... | reverse complement strand
AGGGCGCTCGTCCAAACTGAGCGCTGTAACGCGGTTTCTCGAAGAGATTTACATGTCTATAATATGGCAAAGTCAGGTGTAAAAGAGAAGGTGAATGTCCATAAATGAGTACCTGACTGACACCTAGAATGTCGAAAGGATCAAGGATGTCGAGGATTGTGAGATGGAGATCTCTGGGTAGATCGGCGAACATGGGTTGTAGGGTTTGCGCACTGGAAGTACAGCAGGAATTATATCAACTAAGCACCGGCGATATGGCACCAGCGCTTGTGGTCGATGCGAAGAAAGCTTGAGCTGATTGTGATCTTTATTACCCTCTTGGGACTGTGGTATATGATTTCCTCATTTGGCGCGCTAACCCAAGAGTCCTATATACGAGAGAATATAATGAGGATCGTTACAACTTGGACTCTATTTATTGCAGAAGGTCGAATACCAATATCAAAGTTATTCCCCAATTCCGCGCAAGCATGACACACAGGCGCCCTGAGACGGGATCAAAGGTATGTTTAATTATATCTCTTCGGAGAGTAAGGCTCCCCACGTCGACAGCTGTCAACGAGATTTGAAACCAGAGAGGCTCTGTTTCCCTTGTCGTTTCAGTAGCGTCTGGAATCATCGTAAGACAATAGAGGCCTTTCTCCAACGATCCTTGTATAATCCGGCCATTGCAGATCCGGCTCTCCAGATTGATCAACTCCGCGTTGAAGGTGATTGGCAGTGAGGAAGACAGACATTCTAATCGGCCCTCGAAGGGCGGTTGTGGCAGAGTAAGATTTAGGGAAGTGTAGGTTAGGTCGGAGGGCTCAGGTCCATAATGATAGATGTCGAGAGCGGTTAGAGGGTATGATTGATTATACCAGTCGAGAATACGTTCGCACGTGTGGATGGAGATGCGGGTGAAGACCTCCGGCAAACAGATGGCATCCACCAGGGGGATGGAGAATGCAGGCGGAATTTCCTCTGCAGGTATCATTGGGATGGACTTCCGAGGATGTAGTTTGGGAAAGTTCCAGCCCAGTATCCTATGTCGTCCAATTAACACTACATATTCCGAGTTGACGAACATCTAGGAGATAAAGAGAGTCATACATCTCCTCAACATTGAGAAATATGGTACCTGCCTCTTCGAAGCTAGCTTCTGCCACAATCCAAGCAGTGCCAGTGTCCTCCACCATGTTCCATACGTAAAGATTCCGACCCTCAACAAAGGCCACAACATTTTGGTGGATAGAGAAGACATTGATATCTCGATCATCGTTCACCGGGAGTGTGAGCTCGTATAATCCAAGACCATTAGACGGAGAATCCTCAGAAAACTCATAGATGGACAGTTTGGCGCTGCAACAAGCGTTAATAACTTCCTGACACCCCAGTCAAAGCTCGAATACACCTCACCTCACAGTGACCTCATCCTCGCCGAGTGAGCGTCCGGAAGTCACAACCCTGAACGCATTGTAATCGGAAGTGGGACAAGCGAAGAAAAACCGGCTGGATCGATGTATCCAGTCACGAGGTTGTACGACAATAGGCCTGCTTACAATAGGGTGTTGATTTAGGTCCCATATACAAATGGCCTCGCCTTCAGTAGCCATATAGCGCCCTCCAGGGATAAGAAAGAAAGAGGTAATCGTGTCACCTTCTGAGGCATCAGCGCTGAGGGTTTGAATGGGGGTCAAAACTTTCGGATTCTCCTTCGAACTGCAACCCCTTTCCAACAGTCTCAGAAATCTGGCAGGTCCAGTGACTGCCTTTTGAATTCTTTGAAGCTCTGCGGATGAGAGTTGGGTGTCTTCCGATGTCGAAAGTGGAAAAGATGGAGGATAGACTGCGTTCGAGGAGCACATCTCCTTCAACGCATTGGTCCAAATTGCGTGTTCTGAAGTTGCTTCATGCAGATATCGACATGTCTAAGTGTCTGAGTCACAGAAAGTACGCAAGTAACTACAGGGACCTACCTTGCCGACGGTGAGAATATCCAAAGGGTCTAAGAAGTTGAAGATTGTAAAATGAAGGTCGAAAGGAAGATCGGCGAACATGACTTATTGAAATCCGAGAGGAAGGACCAACGAGGGAGTGAAGAAGTTGGGGTACTTCGTGGCAAACGAGTGCCAATACAATTGATGTAGTTGCGGAAGATCCAAACTATAGAAAGACACTGTACCATTTCGTTCAATTCGGCCAGGTGTGACCTGTGACCAGGTGGACGAAATTTTGCGTTCGGCCACCTGCCTTATATGGTGCGCGCCGCTCGCGGCGCGGGCTCCCGGAGCCCTCACAGGCCCTGAAAATGGCCCAAAAGTGCCCTGTGACACGGGGAGAACATGTGGGTCCTGGAATCTCCGCCGTCCGGATGCCGGCGGCCATTTCCAAATTCGGTGATGAGACCAAACTTACAGAGGGAAGCTCGATTTGTCCTCTTGCTCAGAGGAGCAAAGGTACATTGACTAGGGATAGCTCAGGCAGTTAACACACATATTAATAAAGTTTATCACCGTCGTAGATAGTATTAAAACGTCTCAGAAAATGTACTATGGTCTATTGAAGGGAGACGGACATCCTCCAAGCCCCAGGCGCTTAACTGAGCGCACGGTAAACACCTTTTTTTGCCTTCGTAGTGTTTGCCAGAATTTTTGACTCTGAGCGGCGGTGGACTTCACAAAGCTCATGCCCACGCGCCAGTTGCTCAGTGAAGATAGGAGGAAGGTGGCTGGCAACGCGAGGGTTGGGGCGAGCATCAATCGGTCGGATACTTGAAGACGGTGTGGTTTTAGGGAGTGGAGAGGGGGGAAGCATAGGTGACTGAATGAATGGCGGTGCAGAACGAGTGGGAACGTTTTGCAAGCCATCGCCTCGGCGCCTAACACTTTGTAACGCTGTTTGTGCAGCTCTGAGCTGGTAAAAGTGCATACTTCCAGTTATCTGACGTACCTACCGTCTCATAGCCAGCTGCTGAAGGCGGAATGTGAAGGAATGTGAAGGGAAAGACTGGGACATTCATTACAGAACGCGCTGCGCTGCTCGCGTCGCTGTCACGTGATCGGCCGCGTCGTTGGCTGGCGGATGGCGGACACCGGACATTCCAAGACCCAGACTTTCTGGACACGGGACACGGTTTCAATTTCGGCCAAACCACCCAAGTGCGCGGCGCGTGACGGCCGAATTGATCGAAATGGTACAGTATGGCGCGTGTCCGTATAATGAAAGGGGACTAAGTAATCAAAGATGGACGGCACCAGACGAGAAAGGCAAATGATTTGTCGTTACTTATGTGGGATGATTTACGGGGCTGGGTGGTGCCGAGCTGCCGAGGCTCGCTTAAGCTGATCCCATCAATCCTCGTGATCGGTCCCCCGATATGGACGGACTGCCTGTTTGGGAAGGCGCGCTCGGACTCCCCTAGCGCTAAAACCCTGCGCGCCTAAGCCTGCGGCGCCTGTCGTTTGGTGTCCCTTGGGTGCCCCTCCCCTCTGGTGCTTTGGTAGACACTTAGAAATATTTTAAAACATATTGGTGAATAATATAATTAATTTTATCGGTCTATAGATTGCTTATGGCTAATACAAGTGGTTGCCTTGTTTTACATAGTATTTACCACGTCTGGAGGGGAATTAAGTGTGAGGTCGGGCGCATAAGTAGCGCTAAGTAACTTATTTCTAATGCATTATGGATTTACCAGCTGAACCAGCACGATTTACGTCTGATTTACCAGCAGGAACCCACGATGTGCTTAGCCGAACATAGCGTGCTTTGGGTTGATGCGCCATGCCGTCCGCCAAGGACAGCTAAGAAACACTCATATCTTATTCAGGCATCCTTCCATAGGTTTATTTACCAGTATCTACAAGCTCTACATCAGTTATAATGTGTTTTTATAAAATATATACCGTCTCAATGAATTTTTGTGGGTCCATTGGGCTTCGAATCGTTCGAACACTGTTGTGACCACTTGTTCGGGCCTCCCAGGGTCGCTTCAAATGATTCCCCAGTGCACAAATGCATTGTTTGAAAGCTAACGACAATTCTTTGCACCAATGCCCCGGTAGTGAGGTTGGCCGAGCTGTGATTTACGGTGCCGCGTAAATTCATGATAAATTTAGGGCAATTATGCATACATACATTTAATTTACAAAAATTGGCCCTGAACAGTTTCTCAAAAATACTTACAAGCACAAAAAGCGACCAAAAGTGTGGGAAACACATACTGATGCGCCAGCGGAGCTAGAAGCTGGGTACATCAAGGTTCGCCATTCTTTTAGCTATAGGTCTGAGTCATTCTAACCTTTCTCACTTTTGCAGGATTACAAAGAGCATCACGACAATCGCTTCACAACAATCTGAATGTCCATTTCGCTATCACTATGAGCGCAAAGGACCAGGAGAAGGCAGAGCAGCAAGGGCTCCTTGAGTTCTTCAAGCTGACGTCGAAGCTCAATACGGGCAACATGATCTGCGTTGACTTCAATGGCAAGGAATACAATTCGTCTGAGGAGATTATGGAAGACTTTTACCCAATGCGTCTTGTCTACTACCAGAAACGAAAGGTTCGTGAACTATGTCATCTTGCCGAGAATTCCCAGAAATCAGACCGTTTGTGCATTGCAGGATTACCTTGCGAATGAGCTGCAGACTGCCTTCGATAAGTTTACGAATCAAGCGCGTTTCGTGCAAATGATTGTCGACAATCAACTTGTCATCTCTGATACAAAGAAGGCCGACATCGTGGCCGACTTGCGCAAGCATAGGTTCCTACCCTTTTCCAAAAGCACGGCGAAGGCCGCCGGGGAGAATGAACTAACAGTTGAGGTCAAAGAGGATTCAGAGGCGGAGGCCGAAGAGGACTCAGAAGTTGAAGAGGACTCAGTGGTCGAAATGATTTTAGATTCTGAAGAGGAGTCGGAGGTTGAAGAGGAGCCAGAGGTTGAAGAGGAGTCAGAGGTTGAAGGGGAGTCAGAGGTCGAAGAGGCTGATGCAAATGGGTCAATGGCAGATTTCAATTGCCTCCTTGGAATGGCCATCTTGAATCTTACTAAAGAGAAGATCGCCAAGCTGAAACAACAGGCGGTGGAGAAAGAAATAGAATTGCTGGCCCTGCTCGAGAAGTCCCCAGAGGATCTTTGGAACTCGGACTTAAATTTATTTCTGCAAGAATGGAAGTAGGTCGAGTTGGTCCATTAACACTCTGGTTCATGCAGCCGAACGATCTTGTAGCGCTTCGATCACCATGTAATATAGTATTTTTGACAAAATAAACCGTTCTTTTATTATTTGAATCGGATAAATTACTGCAATCAACATTTTCATTTTCATTGATATTGAAATTCGCTGCGTGAAATGTGCATGAGTTCCCGATTTGGAAATATATCTGCGCGTCCGAGTCCGCCGATGTACTGCAGATGTTTCCTATACATCGCCCTCGCTGAAATATGCGAGGCTAGCGAGAGTTGGTGGTGTTATTCTTCCATAGGTCAGCTAGCGAATGCAACAACGTGAGTCTACTTTTCACGGGAACTGCTCATCGAGTCACTCTGGCGATCCTCCGTCGCGCGCCAGTCAACCGTGACCATAACCCATCAATCTTCCAGAAGTCCGTTCAACGTTGGTGTCCAGCTGTCCAAGCTTTTCATTGAGCCGCTTCAATAGCTCTTCTCCTCTGGAATAATCACCAACATCTCTCCCGCCGTCATCATCAACGGTTTGGATGAGTGTCCAAGTGCTGACTCGGACATTCAAATTTCAGTCTGGACGTCTTATCAAGTCACTAGCCGCTGCATTCCGTTCAGAAAAGTGGGTGGCACTGCCTTAGACTGCCCTCAGTTGGATCAATACAAGCGGATAAACCAGTCTTTTTTCCAACTCTGTTCGATCTATGGGCCTCCATCTCTTCCAACACCGCATCAACAACGATGGACATTCTCAAAATGCTTCCTCCTCGAGAATTCTCAATTGAAGTCCCCAGGACAACTAGAGGAGATTGTGTTTTCTGAGATTTTTATCAGTCCAGACTGTATTCAATACCAACATCTTAACTCCCAGAGCTTATAGATCGCTTCATCTTCGTGGTTATCGAACTCGTCGGGTTCCACCGGTACATCCACGTTAGGATCGACCACGGTAAATCCATCACATTACAGAGAGTGGTATAGAAGGAGCTCCTATCTTAAATTTCAGTGACTACAACGTGTCCCCTCTTGTCCTCATGGAGACCCCAGACCAAGGGGAAGCTAGCCCCACTCTTCACCGAGTATCTCCACCGGGGATGATAAAAAGCCCTGTAAACCTCGAATAAATGTTCAGGCCAAGGTCAGGCGCATCGAGTACGAGGCTTGAAAAGGGGTGGTACAACCGTCCTTGCCGTTGGCCACATCATATCCTCGTTTGGTGCACTAACCAAGTGTCCTGAGTAGAGAGAATATAATGAGAACCATTACAACTTGGTCTCTATCTATCGCAAGAGATCGAATACCAATATCGAACATGCTCCCTCATTTTCAGCAATCATGACACACAGGCGCCCTGAGATAGGATCAAAGGAATGCTCTCCTCGACGAGTGCGACTTCCCACATCAATGGCTGACGGTGAGATTTGAAGCCAGAGAGGCTTCATTTCTTTCACCGTTTCAGTAGCTTTTGGCATTAATGTAAGACGATAGAAGTTATCCTCCACCAACCCTTGTATGACCCAGCCATTACAGATTCGACTCTCCAGATTGATTGACCGCATGTCGAAGGTGTCTGGCAGCAAGGTGGAGGACACATAATCTAAGCGGCCCTTGAAGGGCGGTTGTGGCAGAGCCAGATTTAGGGAAGTGTATGTTAGGTCAGACTCCTCGGGTCCAGGATGAAGAATGTCGAGAGCGGTCAGAGGATGCGATTGATTATACCAGTCTGGAATGCGTTCGCACATGTGAATAGAACTGTCGATTAGGCTCTCAGCCACCCCCGACAAACGGATGACATCGGACAGCGGGATGGAAAATGCAGGCGGAATTTCCTCTGCAGGTATCATTGGGATGGACTTCCGAGGATGTAGTTTGGGAAAGTTCCAGCCTAGTATCTTATGTCGTCCAATTAACACCACATACTCCGAGTTGACGAACATCTAGGGGATAAAGAGAGTTATACCCCACCCAACATGGAGAAATATGGTACTTGCCTCTTCGAAGCTTGCTTCCCCCACAACCCAAGCGGTGCCAGTGTCCTCCACCATGTTCCATACGTAAAGATTCCGACCCTCAACAAAGACCACAACGTTTTGGTGGATGGAGAAGACATTGATATCCCAATCATCGTCCACCGGGAGTGTGAGCTCGTATAATCCAAGACCATTAGACGGAGAATCCTCAGAAAACTCATAGATGGACAGTTTGGCGCTGCAACAAGCGTTAATGACTTCCCTGACACCCCAGTTAAAGCTCAAAAACGCCTCACCTCACAGTAACCTCATCCTCGCCGAGTGAGCGTCCGGAAGTCACAACCCTGAACGCATTGTAATCGGAAGTGGGACAGGCAAGGAATAAGCAGTTGAATTCGTATATCCGGTTGAGAGATTGTACGACAATGGGCCTTGTTAGAATAGAGCGTTGGTTTAGATCCCATATACAAAGGGCCTCACCCTCAGTGACCATATAGCGGCCCCCAGGAACAAGGAAGAAAGAGCTAATCTTCGTGTTCGTGTGACCGTCCAGAGCACCAGCACGAAGGGTTTGAGTGGGAGTCAAAACTGTTGGATTCTCCTTCGAGCTCACTCCTCTTTCCAACAGTCTCAGAAATCTGGCAGGTCCAGTGACTGCCTTTTGAATTCTTTGAAGCTGTGCGCATGGAACTCGGGTGCCTTCTGATGTCAAAAGTGGTAAAGGTGGAGCATAAACTGCGTTTGACGAGTACACCTCTTTTAATGCGTTAGTCCAAATTGTGCATTCTGAAGCTGCTTCATGCAGGTATCGGCATGTCTAATTATTTGAGCCACAGAGAGTGCACAGATAATTACAAGGACCTCACCTTGCCGACAGAGAGAACATCTAAAGGGTCTAGGAAGTTGAAGATTGTAAGATGGATATCGAAAGGAAGATCAGCGAACATGTCCTATTGAAGGGACTCGATGAGCAGAGAAAAGTAGTTTCGCGCCTCCTAAGACTGGCCAAATGTTGAAACGCTGAAGCTTGAAAGTTGAAGTTGATTCTTCAATTTCTTGAAAAGCCTGTGAATGAGCCAACTTTGGTCACCTGACATGGATTCATATGCGTCGCGCCGCGGTTCAGAGCGGCTTAGAGTTGTTCTCAGTTGGATCAATACAAAGTAGATAAATCAGTGTGTTGGTTAACCCTATTCGATCTATGCCCTGGCCTCCATCTCTTTCAACGCCGTGTCAACAATGAACGTCATTCTCAAAACCGCTTCCTCCTCGAGAGTCCTTCCAATCAATTGGAGTCCCACAGGGCAGCCGGAGAAGAGATTAGTATTATCTGAAAAATAGTGATCAGCCCAGACTGTATTCGATAATGACATATCTAACTCACAGAGCTTATAGATAGCTTCATCTTCGTGGTTATAGAACTCGTGAGGTTCCACTGGTATGTCTATCTGAGGATCAACGACAGTGACGGGGAACACGGATGTGGTGTAATCCATTGCATTACAGAGTGTGGTATAGAAGGAGTCCCTGTTTCAATGGCTATAGCGACCGCCACACAAGTCAAAATTCAATGCGTACGTGTTTAATCCGTGCGGTACGGCTGTATATGCAACTGCGGGAGATATGATGGCATCGACTGGGCGTCCAGTACCTGTTCTACTAGCTGTCATTTGCCAGTGATCGAGATGAGATTTTCGCAGGTCTCTTTTCTCATCATGCAATCTCCAGAGCTAATGTGCGAATTAACGATCAAAATTTTATGCCTCAGAGATATATAAACCTGCCTCATATGCCTGTCTGTGTTCAGGTGGATCCCCAACAAGTTTTTTGACATATGGATAAGGAGCTTGATATTCGTAGCCTTCGCCTACTTCCTCTTCTTCAGAAGGAACCATCGTTGTGATTAATGGTTCTCCAGATTTAGCGCATTCCGTTTGATAATCGTGTCCACCGTCGGCAACAAATATAGTCTCCTAAAAAGGCGTAAGGGAACTACGAGTATCGTTGAGTGGAAGCTCAAAAATACCGCGTTTTTGTATATCTCCAGGTGCCGATGTGGTTCCCAGTCAATAACTGGGTGATCATGTTTAAAAATAGGTAGATGTAGCAGTGGAAACGCACCAGTATGGCCGGCTCTTTCTAGAGCAGCTTTCACGGCCTTCATGGCACGAACCAAAGGTGGGTGCGGCTTGACGACTCCATTGTCCCACATAATAGCGAAGCAGAGTTTTGCACCAACTCCTCCGTGTTCGGACAGATCCCATTCATCCTCACTCCAAGGTTTTGGAATGACAATGGGGTCCAGCTTCCAAGGTTTTGATCCAATGACTGCCGTCATAAAAGTCTTAACTCCCGAAAGTGAGTTAGCCATAGGTCCCAATACTGAAGAGATAGACTCTTGGCCACACAGCGCATTGGTTGCACCATAGTAAGGGAGCCTAGCATACGACGGCCGTAGTGTGTACAGTCCACAGAAGGCTGATGGAATGCGAAGTGATCTGAATAGTTGCAGATATCAGAACCGATCGCAGCTCACTGGTGAGTACCTACCCGCCGATATCTGTCCCAATCCCTAAAGGACTACCTTTCATAGCGAGCAGGGCACCTTCCCCGCCTGAGCTTCCACCTGGGGTTAGAGATCGATTGTACGGGTTCAGGGTTCTCCCAAAAACGTGATTGAACGTCTCTCCCCACTAAGGGTAGAGATAAGAAAGCTTGTTCACAGGGTATAGAGTTGACATCGCACCATGAGCGTTTGAGGTACGTTCGTCCGAACAAATGGGACTGCACCACAGTCATATAGAATTTGGACGATTATGCTGTCTTCTTGGGCATATTTCCCAACCCCAGCAACATATCCTAACGCGTTGTGATCAAATCTTGAACAAGAATATTAGGGAATTAGCAGTACGTACCCATAACTGTCTCAAGCCCTTTCATTGTAAACTGATCTTCATGTCAGTCAGTCAGAATAATTTATCGCAGACCAGGAAGAACCTACCTTTCAGCGAGATCGGTAGTCCATGTAGTGGCCCAACTGGATTTCCCGTAACCCTCAGCACGTCATCCAGTTCCTTGGCACGATTCAGGGCCCTTTCCACAAAAATCTCGGTAAGGCAATCTGTCTAGCGTTGATTTCAGTTGCAGAAGGTCGAGGTCAAATTGTTATGCATCTCCTCACCACTTAATGTGCAATAATAGCCCGCTTGTAGAATGCAGTCGTGACCTCGACAGACGACCATTCACCCGAGCGTAGTTTCCTCAGGATATAATCTACATCAACAGTCTCTGTGATATCTACCTCGCGACCGGTGAGCAGTCCAAAGGAAGTAGGAAGGTCGATGACGTTCGGACGTTCACGGATTGGTAAACGCTGAATCCTCCAATCATTAGGAATCGAATCTCTTTGGTCCTCTCTTTTTCTTTCACAAATCTCCCTCCATTTTGGCTGAGGTACTGCGTGATGACTTTTGGGCATAGTAGTTGTGGAAAGAAAAGCACATGTTCCCTTTTGGACGAGTGGGAGAGTGCATAGTCTAATTTTAGACCGGAAAGTCCGAATTCAAGTTGCGCTGCCAGTACTCGTAAATACTCCAGGTCTTCAATGAAGAGAGTCTGGCGGAGCATCTAACACATTTATATAACAGTTATCGCCAGGTACAGGTGATACATGATAGCAGTAGATATTATCTGTCTAGAATAATGCGTATGTTACATTTTAGGTGCCAGGACTCGCTTCTTGGGATCGTTGTTATAGTCTACAGACTTCGCTTCCCCAACTCTTTTCAACGACGCCTTCATGACCCTCTTCTTCCAGCCACCAAGACCCGAGCCACCAATTCCACGTTCCAAAACTCTCTCCAAACGGAAAAGCAGACTAACATCCTGGGATGCGTACGCAATCACCCTCTGATCCAAAGGTCGTCGCTCGAGTAGGTCGTACGAGCCTCCTTTATCCGGGAAAAGTAACTTGGCACCTTCCTCTTTTACTTGCTTCCATTCGTCTCCTGGCTTCACATAGCCCTCGATAGACTTAGAAAGTCCAAGGACGCGCTTCGAATATAATTTATTTGACCGCTTGACAGCAACTTCGAGGAGCTGCAGATCGTAGACGTTGCGAATTTCGATGCCGTACAGGTTGTACAGAGCGTCGGCGTCGTTGCGGACGTCGAAGAGGAGCTGGGAAAATTTTCGATCTTAGCTTCACCGAATGACTTTATACCAAAGCGAGCGGGTTACCTTGGTGGTTGTTTCAGCTTCAAGAATTATCTTCAAGGATACTTCCCTAGCGGTCAAATGACTGAAAGCAATGCTACCGAGCGTCGTTATATCAACAAGCCAAATGATGTTTGAATTATCTGCGAGTACTTG
>Ga0247742_10002713_pt1 | contig 11508 bp, 12 predicted proteins | sample UWRJL208509C2_FD_180944 | JGI IMG/M metagenome (GOLD analysis project Ga0247742, IMG submission 180944) | Plant litter microbial communities from Arlington Agricultural Research Station in Wisconsin, United States - UWRJ-L208-509C-2 | ecosystem: Environmental > Terrestrial > Plant litter >... | reverse complement strand
ATTTGGCATCTGCAGTGGAACTTTGAGAAATTCCTCATTGACAAAGAAGGCAAGGTCGTCCACCGATGGGCATCCACCACCACACCTCAAGCCATCGACGCCGAGATTGCCAAGATCATCTGACTATCTGACGTCGATACCGGGAGGAAGACTTCAAGGCTTTAACGCGGTAGAGATCGTCTCACCAAACTACGAAGTAACATATGGTTCAGCAGGTGTCGTTGATGTATGATTTATGTAATAATTTACCAGCTCTGCAATTCTATTGATACGCGCCACAAGTTCCTATCCGATGCGGAAGATAGGAACCACCATTCAGTGACCATAGATGGTCCAAACACCAAGCAGTGTCAACCACCATGAACGATAGAGTACACCCCAACCTTCCTCCTCCTTGATCCTCTTGAAGCAATCAAGCACGTTGCGGTAGGGCTTATGTTCGGTCGTAAAACTGAAGAATATTATTAGTAACGGAATTGGATTCTCCAAGGGGAGCGACGCTCACTTGAATACCGACGCCGGCGCAACTCCAACCCCTCCACCTGGACCCAACCTTTCCACATCCCTCTCCTCCGTCGACTCAGTCGACGGCTTCCCGTTCACAGGTTGGACCACCAACCTCGTTGTAATCACATCCAACGGAGTATATACCATCACCGCACAAACTGCCAGCACCAGATGTAAACCAAACCGCATCCACCCATCCCACTGAGGGTGGTTGAATATCTTGTAAAACTCAGGCTCGGCGTCGAATTTGAACAAGTCTCCGATGGGTCCAATAGCTTTCCGAGCTGGTTGGACGGCTAGCATTTCGATGAGGAGACTAAGGAGGAGAGGTAAGGAGGCGGTTGTGTAGAGGAAGAAGTGGAGGAGGTAGCGACTGCGTTCGTATTCGGTGAAGACGCGTCGGAAGGATGCGCGTGGCTCGGCGAGGCGGATGGGGTGTGGGGAAACAATAACTCTGGGTATTGACGTTAGACGGTGAAGGCTCAAGTAAATGTCAGGGAGAGTGGTTACCTGTATGTAGATGCGAGCGCCAAGAGGTAGAGTATGTTCCAAGGGAGAGCGGTGTATTTGTTTACGAAGATGGCTCGCGGTGCAGGAGAAACGAAGAACTCGGAGAATATGAAAGGGTACACAATACCCGGGACTGCAAAAGTGAAATCATAAGAATGAATGTGAAATTAGACTCTTATATATATCCTTACAGATTCCTCTGAAGAGTCCCTCGAATTGCTGCGGGCGTGAGGGGGACTGGTCAGGTTTGCTCAGTGATTACAGCAATGGTAGAACCTACGTCTGTCCTCCAAACTTTGGCAAAAACACGCCAAAAGGTTGGAGGTAATTCTGAGGTGCTTGGTGCCTGAGGCAATGGGGAAAGAATCTCGGCGCTGTCCAGGCCAGATTTTTCGCCAAGAGTGGTTGCACTACATTCATTCCCCAGACCAGAAACAGACGAAGGGCCTGCAGCGAGGGACGGTCCTAAAACATCAGTTGTTGGGGTCGTCGTGGTCTTGGGCGTGTACGTCGCTCTGTAACGAACAATTGTCCCAATGATGGGTATTGGCAGCGCTGCGATCAAGACGAGCGCCATCGTGTAATCAAAGGAGAGCAAGTCTGAAGCAGATTAAAAGGCCGAGATGGTCGTGGTTAGTGGGAAAGAAACAAGACAAGTCAGCAATTCTCGCTACCGACGGCACCATTAGTGTAGTCGGGATGAATTACGCAAAACCCGGAGACAAAAATAACCACTGCGCAGCGCTGAATGGAGTTTGCACAGCCACTACACTTAAGGGGTAAGAAGGCAATCGCCGATTCGGCCTGATCTCATTTTCCCGGCAGATCGGTGTCGATCCAGGCCGATCCAGATTAGATTGCTCTGTATCTCATTCAAAGGCTTTAATATCAGAATTCAGAGCATTTAAAAACCACAAAGAACAAAGGACTGGGTACCCAACTCATAGTTGGCTCCAATAGGGACCTGCCAGAACGAATCGGATTTTATTGACGGTGGGGAAACCTCAAAATTTCGGCCGTTCTATCTCGGAAGCCTGGCAAAGAGAAGATGGGAGCTGGGGTGAGTTCAGAACAACTTGTATTTTACTTATATACAGTTCTGCTCCATCAAATTTGCAACATAAGCCTATTTATTCTCGTAGCATTATGCATTGTCTTCCTTTGAAAATACCGAGATTCCCCCAATCCGCACCCTGCCGATGCCTACCTCCACATCAATAGGACAACAAGAGGCATAGTAGCTGTACATAAAGGTGGCCTCGCAATTGCCGCTTATCTCCCGGAAATAGAGTCCAAAGTTCGGGTATCTCTCCCGGAGATTCTTGAGGTTACACCGTCCTCTTTCCAGCACATGGATACGTACCCTTTTCGGATAGGTGACGCCACAGTCTGTACTGAGCATTGCTAAATATACCCTTATCAAGCGCTCTTAATTGTATTCCTCGCCCGAAGTACGAGAGCAGTTGTGGTGGTGGACCATATGGTCACTACCAATAAGTGACGCGAGTGCATCCATTTGAGACCTTAATGGACACCGGGCGCTGAATTGATATTTGGAAAACATCAAGGTGATACTTATCAAGTATTTCAAGACCGTACTTAAGATCAGCAATTCGTTAATCGGTGGATCCCCTAGAAGCGACATCTCGCATAAATTGACGTTTGCCTCCTTTTGATCTTTCCAACATCCTCTCCCACCATGACGGACTCACCAACTCTACACACTCACGACCGCAAGGAATTCCATTACGAGGTCGATGGTGACGATGGTGAACCCTTCGCCAAGATGACACTCTTCGGAGATGGTAAAATATCCAACCATATGGCCACATACACAGCCGGCGAGCAATTGAGGGGAAAGGTAACAATGAAACTGAACAAGCCGGTTTCGTTACAGCATGTCACTCTTGAGGTCAGTGCCCCTCATGTATATTCTAAACATATTATACTCATTCTTGATTCCCTGCTTTTTATTCTATGCAGATTCAAGGACAACTCTATACTGGTCCAGGCGAAGCAGAACATATGTCCTTCCTCTCCGTCAAACACGATCTCTGGACCCACAATATGGGCGATCCACAGAGTACCACAGCCTCGTTTCTCGCCCTTCCTGACAGCTCGCACGTCGAATCGACCTCACCGCCTGGTTCGCAAGTCCAAGCTAAGCCCAAGTCAAACGCTCTCGAGGACAAAGCCACACACCTACTCGAAGAGCTGCACCTCCACTCCAAATCTGGGGTCAAATTCCCTGCAGGCGAATATACGTGGACGTTCTCGATTAACCTCCCAGAGAAAGTCGAAGCTCAAGCTCCATCTCCGGCAGGAGGCAAGACCAAGTACTTAGACACAAAGGTGTTCGACGCGCCGGAGTCATTCAACGAACGTTCTATTCGCCCGAGTATTGGGTACTCGGCTTTGGTCGATTTTATGCATCATGATGGAGTCGTTCAGGAGGGTTGGAGGTGCGTTGCATTCTAAATGTCCCTGAAATCTTCTACGAACTGTCTAAAAACTTCGTCGTGTAACTCTCGTCTTGCAGAGTCCAAGGCCCATTCGGCTACTTCCCCCAAACGACACCACCTCCCTTTCCCGCACTCCGAGAGAAGGCGTATAAAGAACGCGCACCCCTCCTTGGACCTACAATTGATCCAGATGGGTGGGAGGCTCTCAAACCCGTCAAGATTAAGGCACTCGCATCGAAGACCAAAGAAGTTGAACTTGATTCTACGGTGCGCCACTTATGATTTGCTGGCCTTGCTATATGAGGCTAATGAAGCCATTCCTCTTCTTCGTCCGGCTTTTGCATTTCTGAAACGCGCAGCTTTTCCTCGCCAAACCGGTACGTATCTTCCGATCCTTAGTATGCTAAGAAAAATCGGTGTTCTGATACAGAGCAACCTCATACAGCTCTCATACGCCCGAGGATCGATCATCCCTCTCAGCCTGCACATCACCTTCCCCCCTGAGATCCCAGATTCGTCGGAGTTTTCCCCAACTCCAAACGTCCTCCTCCGTCGCAGAATCAAATGTCAATTTGGCCACGACCAATCGCACGAAATGTTAACGTGGCCCGACGCCGTTAAGGATTACCCTTACGCCGCCATATGGAAACCATCCGAAGACACGAACAAGAAGGATGGTTCGGGGTTGAAGACTGAATCTAACACCAGCAGTGGGTTGGATGGAGCGAAGGGTAAATGGTTTACTGGAGAATTGCATATCCGCCCTGATGTGAATGCTACGGCGCATATGGCGGAATATTCGGTCGAATATGTCGTCGCCGTCTTCCCTCCTGATTCTCCAGCTGGCTCCGTGGACGCTGAGACTGAGACTGGGGCTGTTCATCCTCACCATCACCCCAATCACCATCTCGGCGCAAAGGAGGACAAGGTCAGCAAAGAAGCGCTACTCGAAGTTCCAATTTCTATCGTGTCGCACCCTTTCCCTGGTGCGCCCGAGCCGACCACGTTCTCCCCTGCTGAAAAGTACGAGCCAGAGGTGAGAGGACTTCCCACTCTGGATAATATTATTTCCAACTGGTATGGCCCCACTCCATTGGGGGGGGGAAACCGTTGATCATGATCACGAGCGACGTCAACAATATACTATATATGTAGCTCCAAATGCGAGGTGGGGTTACGAGAAACGAAGCGAGGATACGAAATTGTGTATGTAATATTAGTAGGCACTTTTCAAGAAAAATATGTATCTGTGGAGCGAGTGGAGTGTAACAAGTAGGTATCATGTGCTAGTGGCTGCTACTCGAGTAGAGGTGCGGCACAGCCACACATTAAGCGCTGGTCATCTCAACTTGAAGTTCGACCGCGTGCGCTTGATTCATTCTACTACGTATCTCCCTTTGAGAAAATTACAATTAAATTAACTATTATACATAATACATACTTACTAGTACTAGCGAATGCACCAGAAGAACACCGAGAGGATTTGCACGATTGTATTCGGAGTGAGGGAGGAAGGGCTCCGCCGGATCGGTTATTGGACTAGGACATTCGGTTCAACTCTCCCAAATTCTACGGTGTGAAATTCAAAATGTGGCAAGCTAGTACATGAAAAATTTGCGCAGTAAATTTACAAAATGCGATAACCGCTGAGCCTTCCACAACCTGAGCGACGATCCACCCCAAGGCGACGGTCACGAGATATGGTATGTCACACTGCCTATCCAAATCGAACTTGACGCCATTGCGAACCATTGCTCGATCTAGACTCTTCCATGGTTCTTCATTCGTCGTCCCTCAGTCTGCGATAAACCGGCCATCTTTGGCAGAGACGTTGAAGATGTTCTCCGATCAGAATCAACCACTTTCGCATTTTTCGGAGCAAACCAAAGCCGTGCATCAAGAACAAGATGACGAATCGGAACCTTCTGATAGTTCTGAGAACTCGGCAGAAGAATACAAGGGGGTCGTTCCAAAGGTCGTCTCAACTTCTTCGGTGGATCCTCTCTACATTGGAGCTCAGGAAGAGGAAGTTTTGGAGGAGTGTACTGGAGTCCAAGATAGAGCAAAGATTAGTTCAACACCTTGTGACGACCATTTGACGGAGGGCCCAGGTTCTCATCGGCCAAGAGAGGGTGAAGAACCAGTTACTGTCAGTGGGAGCAAGGCGCGAATAGCAAAGACTGCTGCTCTCGAAACTTTTGAGAGCTCGGATCTGGTCGTGCTGTGAGTTTAAAGCACACCTCACAGTTGCATTGTAGCCTCACACAATACCTAGCGTCACAGGTTTATCGGGGGCCGGGAGGAGTCAGGTATGTATGTTATTCCAGTAGGGAGATGATACCTAACAAACCACCCTAGTTCATTAACGACTTTCTGGGACATAAATGTATGAAAGTCGCAGACTCTGGCTCGACTCTGGCTTGTACCACTACGGTCGACTACTACGTCAAGGCCGACTATCCGGAACCTGGCCAGCGCATCGTTATAGTCGATACACCTGGGTTCAATGACTGTTACAAGCCTGACTCGAGGATACTTCAAGAGATTACGAATTGGATATACACACGGTACGCAGTTTAGTATTACTTACCGTCATTCATCCTAATTAATTCTTAGCTTTCCAAAGGGAGTAGGTCGTGCAGGCGTCCTATATCTGCATGACATCACCAACATGCGCTATGAGGGTATCTCTCGTCTTGAACTTGCCTTCTTGCGCGGGTCGTTCGGTGCTTCGGAGCAAGTTTGCCGGAGGATAGTTTTGGTGACAACAAAGTGGAATCGGATCAGTCATGACGAAGGGCAAAGTCGAGAAGACGAAATCATCCATCAACACTGGCACACTCTCGTCGAGAGGGGTTCGGTAGTCCGTCGATATGCACAGGAGCAGGACGTCCAGCAGATTATGAACGACTTACTGTTGTTGATCAAGGACGACAACTCGGATGATCTGAATATCGGGATCAAGAAAGCAAGAGACGCTGCTCGACGTGGATAACTGTATGTTAGGTAGACCCATTGTACAAGTTGTAAAACACTATCGAGTCTTTGGTATGTGGTATGAGTTCACGTCTGTGGTACGAACTGGGGATGAGTTGACAATGCGTCTGAGACTCGACTCGAGGTGGGAGTGGGAACACACAATACATACCAAGTGACCATCGGCACATTGAAAGAGGGAACAGGAATAGGCGCCCGCGACATGTGGACATATTGACAAGTAAAAGGTGTGACACATCCACGGACGAGGCACGCGACAGGCTAGTGTGCCGTGCACATCATACCATGAGCTTGACGTGCCGATGGCCACGCCGCGTGTTACACCTGCCTTTAACAACACTCTCACCAGAGAGTCCTACGCTGCTAGCACTCTCGCAGCCAGATTATCACCACCTCAAGCATGATCCAAGGACAAGTTGTCATTAATGGGGGGCGGTTTACTCAACAAGTCAGTCAGGACACTCGTCGGCTTGATAAAGGCAAGTCATTGTCGCGCGTCTCTGGGCTCGAGCGCTCATGGGTATCTATCATGTCCTGAGATGCAGCTGTCAAAACGCTATACCAGAAAACCTGTCCAGGCGCATTCCACAACATCGTTAATCCCTTGCGAGACTCAAAGCTCCTCCTCCCCGCCCTTTCCCCAGCCATTGAAGCCATCACGGATTGGCTGGGCAGTTCCGATCCTCAGAATGTCGTGATGTGGCTTGATGGCAGCGCTGACGCTCAAAAGTCAACGATTTGCCACGCCGTCGCCCAAATATGCGTCGAACAGCACCTACTCTCAGGCAGCTTTTCATTCCGTCGTACGACCACAAATCCAGCTGGGAAGCACGACGCGTCTGGGTTGATTGCGACGCTTATCTACCAACTTCTCCTGCACATCCCCGAAACGCGAAATCATATAGCAGAGAAGATTGCTGTGGACATTTCAATCCTCGACAGTTCATGGGAGACGCAGCTCGATGCGCTACTCGTTCAACCTTTGATAGCCGTAGCGAAAAATGGGTTTCCGCAGGATTCTCCACCTCGACTCTTCATTATTGATGGCTTGGGCGAGTGTGACGACAAAACGCAGTGCATTGTAGTAGAATCTTTTACCGCAGCGTTGGAGAAGATACCGCCAAATATTCCTCACAAACTACTATTCTCGAGCCGATCAGAGTCCCATTTGGTGGCCATCTGTAGAATGCCACCAGTCTCTGCGCATCTGAGACGTCTCCGACTAGATGACGCTGCCAGCTCTCCGGAGAGTCTCGAACTTTCTCTTCAAGTTGTCGAAAGTTTCACAGAAGTGAAGGAGAGATTCCATCGGTGGCTGCGCGACAGCCAAGCCGAGGTTGAAGAAGGACAGCGGGCCATACTCTCCCTCAATCGAGATATCCAACGGCTGGAAAAGCGTACTGCAGATGCCGAGAAAGAACGGGATGAGCTTTTGTGCAGGAACAAAGCTCTGGAGATGGAGATGGGGATGATCACTGCCGCGAACCAGCAACTGCGACGAGACTTGGATTGTGCGCGGACAGAACTTCAGAAGAACAAAATGTCCAAACAAGAGGTTAGCAGCCTGGTATATGAACCTGGTGCCAGTGGGCGCGTTCTCTCAAAATCTGACCATACTACTGTCCGGACAAAAGTGAAAGACGCACTACTAGCGATACCAGCACCACGAGAGCCACCCCCAGATTCACCACAACCTCAACATTCTCCACCTCCGGAAGGGCACTTTCCTGTTAAGAGGTCAAGCTTCAGCCCACTATCACCACAACCTGAACCTGAAGCACAACCTTCGCCGCCTCCAGGTTCTGTTAGGAGATCAAACTCACTACCACGAACACCACAACCTTCGCCGCCTCCAGCAGGGCACCATCCTATTAGGAGATCAAGCTTCGACCCACTATCGTTGCAATCACAACCACAACTGTTTTCACCTCCAGAGCAGCAGCGTCCTTTTAGGAGATATGGCTTCAACTCACTACTTCGACCACAAATACAACCTTTGCCGTCTCCGGTAGGGCCCCGTCCTGCTAGGAGATCAGGCTTCAACCCACTACAACCACAACCACAACTTTTGCCGTCTCCAGAGCGGCACCGTCCTGTTGGGAGTTCAAGCTCCAGCTCAAACCCACCACAACCACAACCACAACCATCACAACCATCATCAGGGGGGCACTTCTACCGTCATCCTTGGAGTTCAAGCTCAAGCCTAAACTCTGATGCGCTATGTGGTCTCTGCGGCCAACGATACGAAGCTAGTGTCCATAACTCGCGCCGGATTCTTCAAGTTTAAATCCGTAAGGACGGAGACTGAGGTAGTACGCCGAAAATACTCATACTACTATAGGCAGTGCTGGGTAGGGACTCGTACCTCCAGTCCGAGTCCGATTCTACAAGTCAGATGCTGCTGTCGGACGTGGATTATATTAACCAAGCAGGCGCTCGGAAATCATAACTGTTCGACAAGATGGAAGAATATGTTCATATATTTCGACCCCACCCAATCCATAGCATGAAACCACAGAAATGGCGGATGGAACACATTAATTATCTTCATCTCGATTATAATACACCAATAGCCCGAGATCAGTTCCTCCAAATCGACCCCTTCTTCCCCAGCGTCCCCGTCCCTCACCCCTCCTTGGCGTCCCACCTCCCTCCTGTTTCCCCAACGTCCATTTTCCCCCCACACTCCCCCAACAAAACCTCCCTCTCTCTCGTCAACCGCCAACACCCTCCTCAGACCATCCACCTCCGCAGCTTTATCCTGCATCCTCTCCGTCACCTCCCGCGCGCCCTCCCTCAGCCTTTCCAGCACCTCCGCTTCAGCAGCCAGCCGCGTGAGTGCAGTGTCGTATTTGGCTTTGGCCTTTGGGAGAGGGGAAAGGGTTGATTAGTTTTTAGAGAACTTGAGAGAACTTTGCGCTGGACGAGAATGAGACGTATAGTTGTTGCAAGATAACAGTGCCTTAGGTAGCATGCGAGCTCGATAGCCTACACCTGGGAGCACCTACATGGATATGAGCTTGTTCAAATAATCGCTGACTTCAGTCACGGGTGGGAAGGTCCCTGTTCCATCCGAGCGGGCAAGGGAACCCCGCGCGCTCGTTTTAATATTGAGGATATACAACTTAATACTTATAGTAAATGAGCTCTCGAGTTAGCCCTTTCCACGATGCTTTGAGCAGTACTTAACACCTGTGAGCCTTCGCCGGGCCTTTTAACCTAGTCTGTTGATGAGATGCAGGAATTTGATTGGCCGACGCTCAAGGAACCTGGCATCAGCACATCAAAAAAGGGAATAGCAATAGGCGCCCGCGACATGTGATCATGTTGACAGTTAAAGGGACCGACGTAAGTTATCATCGCGTGAAAGTGAGATGGACAAACATGTGATGTATATCGACTCAAACATGAAGGGAGAGGAATGAACTTGACGCATAAACAGACACAGGGTGTAAGTTAGGGTATGTTTCCCCAGCGTCCCCAATTCCCCTAACAAAACGTCCCTCAACCCATCCACCTCCGCAGCCTTATCCTGCATCATCTCTGTCACCTCTGGAATGGGATTGGGATTCGGCTTTTACGGCGCTTCTTTGGGATTTTCTGTAGCTATCAGAGTTCAGCGATGGCAGTTCCCAAGGCCAGTTTCTCCGTCTTGGATTCTTTTTGATTCTTCCGAGAGGCGTTTGCCGTTTTTCGGTGTAAAAAACTGTCAGTTGCATATTCAAGTTACGAAAATAAAACTGCGCACCTTCATCTTTGTCTTCTGCTTGGGTCTCAAATTCGCCATCGCCTCTGTGCCTCTGACATGGAGATCCTCATTCCGCTCAGCTGTTGCCATATGCCCCGTCACTCCAGCACCATCGACGAATGCCGACCTTGGGATTACGTGTCTGTGGTCATTGTGCACAATCCAGTGTGCGACTAGTAGGTGCCATAGGTAGTCCTCCTGTAAGATCAAAATTTACGGTATCGGAATAAGTGGAATTAGGGTTTATCTGGGCAAAAAGTACTTCTGTGCTGTAATCCACACGACTTTGGACTTGTGAAACTTACACCTCCCACCTTTAGGCTGGATTAGGACTGGGACAGAGTGCAGAGGATGTCAAACCATTCTGAGAACAAGGTCCAGGGTGGAAATCGAACAACTCCCCACCGTCGTTCGTGCCAAAGTAACCCTTTAGCAACACTCTCACCAGCGCGTGCCTCAGAGCGCCGTATGCTGCTAGTACTCTTGCAGCCAGATTATCAGCACTTCAAGCATGTTCCAAGGAAATGTTTTCGTCAATGGAGGGCGGTTTACTCAATTCAACCAGGATACTCGTCGGCTCGATAGAGGTAAGTTGTGTCGCACACCTTGGGGCTCGAGTGCTCATGGGGTGTGTCCTAACCTGCAGCTATCGACGAGACATTATATCCTAAAACCTACAAGAGTACATTCCATGATCCCCCGCAAGGCTTGGACACCACTCTTTCTTCAACCATCGAAGCCATTTTGGATTGGCTGGGTAATTCTAACCCTCAGAATGGTGTGATGTGGCTCGACGGCGGCGCCAATTCTGAAAAATCAGCGATTTGCCATGCTGTTGCCAAAATCTGCTCCTAATGGCACCTACTCTCGGGCAGCGTTTCACTTCGCGGTATGACCAAAAATTCCACTGGGAAACCCGACGCGTCCAGGTTGATTGCGACACTCATCTACCAGCTTCTCCAATACTATATTCCCGAAACACGGAATCATATTGCAGAGAAGATTGCTATGGACATATCGATCCTTGACCGCTCATTGGAGACGCAGCTTAACACACTGCTCGTTCAACCGCTGGTGACTCTTGATCAGGATGGGTTGCTGGAGAACACTCAATGTGGATCTCGGCTCTTTATCATCGATGGCTTGGATGAATGCGACGAGAAGACTCAGTGTCTTGTCGTAGAATCCTTCACTGCAGCGCTGGAGAAACTCCCCGAAAGTATCTCTCACAAACTGCTCTTTTCGAGCCAATCTGAATCACATTTGGTGTCGACCTGTAGGAAA
>Ga0247742_10002712_pt1 | contig 11514 bp, 10 predicted proteins | sample UWRJL208509C2_FD_180944 | JGI IMG/M metagenome (GOLD analysis project Ga0247742, IMG submission 180944) | Plant litter microbial communities from Arlington Agricultural Research Station in Wisconsin, United States - UWRJ-L208-509C-2 | ecosystem: Environmental > Terrestrial > Plant litter >... | reverse complement strand
AGCCGCTTGGTTGTCGAACAGCGCCAGCTGGATAGCTTGCACTACTAGAGAATACATCACCGGTCCAAATCGACTATGAAGACTTGGCCTGACAAAGGTGCCCTAAACAGCTGCCCGGAGGTCATGCCCTCGGAAGCGCTTGTTACAAACAGCTGATCATTCGCTTCACCGCCGATTGCGCAGCTCGTCGGATTGGGTACCGGCAAGTCAATTGTACGCTGGATGTCGCCACGATAATCGAAGACGTCTATTCGCGATCCACCATAAATCGCCGCGAAGATCGAACCAGCACCGTCCGAGCATAGACCGTCTGGATGCCAATCTTCTCTTCTCACAAACACCCGCTTGCCTGAGATCTCGCCGGTTGCAAGGTCGTAATCATATTGCCAGATTGTGCCGATCGCCGTATCGGCATGATACATGATCCGGCCATCGATGCTCCAGGCCTTGCCATTGGCATTCACATACCCAGGCTCGATCTCCTGAAGACGGTCACCGTCGAGCCGATAAAGGGCCGCGGTCTCCGAAGGCTCCAAACTGGTGTTGATTGTTCCCACCCACAGCCGGCCCTTTGGATCGACTTTTCCATCGTTGAGACGATGATCGCTTGGCAGATCCAAAATCGCGACCGGCTTCAGCATTCCGTCACCAGGATCGAAATCGTAAACACCGTCGCTGAGACAGACGACCAACCGCCCGTTGGTCGGAAATGCGAAGCTAACCTGCTTCGGGAGTTTCCAGGATTTGTGAGCCCGGGCCCTGACATCGTACCGAAAAATGGCCTGACCTGTGATGTCGACCCAATACAATGCGGCGGTGTTAGAGTCCCAGAATGCGCCTTCACCGAGTTCGTTCGTCGGCAGGTTTTCATCGAGTAGGCGAGGCCGGGTCATGAATTCTCCTGTATAGAAAAAATGGCGTGAAGCAACGCGAGGTGGCTTAGGCCCTGGGGCAGGTTGCCGAGCCCCGCTCCAGTCTGCGGATCGATTTCCTCGCTGAGGATACCGAAGTTTATACTGAGTGCATCGAGCAACGTGCACAACATTTCCTTGGCGCGTGTGACATCACCCAGAAACGCGTAGGCTTCAACCAGCCAGCACGAACAGGCAACAAACGCCCCCTCCTCTTCGCTAGCGCCGCTGTATCGATAGACCAGTGGCCCGACTGCCAGCTCGCGCTCGACGGCTGTCCGGGTGCGCAGCAACCTATCGTCATGCTCGAAGCCAAACCTTGTGGTCAGCAGAATAGCCGCGTCGAGCTTCTCGGTTCCGGCGTAGAAAGTGTAAGCCGCCATTTTTCCCGACCAGCAGTTCTCGTCGATCCACCGGCGAATGCGCTCGCTTTCGGCCTGCCATCGCGCGGCATCGCCGTCGATATGACCATCCCGTGCCAGCTCGGCTGCCTGTGACAGCGCCAGCCAGCAACCAATCTTTGAAAACGTGTAGTGTTGTTGATCTTCCAGCTCCCAGATGCCGGAATCCTTTTGCTGCCAGCGCTCCATACATTGGTCGGCAAGTCGCGTCAGCAGCCGTGACGTTGCCCGGTCGAGAACGTGCCCCGTGCGGGCGAACAAGGCTGCAGTCTCAAGAATATCGCCATAGCAGCTGAGCTGCACCTGGGTGCGAGCCCGGTTGCCGACGCGAACAGGCCTCGAACCCTTGTAGCCGCGCACGTCGATGATTTCCTCGTCCGGAACATTCTCGCCACGGAGCGTGTAGACGACTTTCGGTTCGGTACCGTCCTCGCTGATCGTCCGAACCAACCATCCAAATGCAGCAATAGCCTCTGCGAGGGCACCGGCTCTCAGGAAGGCCTTGATCGTATAGGCCGCGTCGCGGACCCAAGCGTAGCGATAGTCGTAGTTCTTGTCGCCACCAATCCTCTCCGGCAAACCGGACGTGGCTGCGGCCGCTATCGCGCCGGTTTTCGAAAACAGCAGGAATTTTAGGGACAAAGCACTACGCGTGAGATCGTCAGCAAACGGCCCCTCGTATGTCAGTTGCTCCGCCCAACGTCTCCATTCGTCATCGCTAAGGTCAATGCGCTTGTCGATGGAGGACAACTCAGGGACCGCAAGCGGCGCCTGATCGGCAACGAGCAGCGCGATGCAGGTCGACGCACCCTCAGTCGCCGTCCAACGAGCAACCGTCCGCTCATCCTCATCGATTTCGACGGTAACGTCTTTGGAGTGACAGAAAGTCGTGGCCAGTTCACCAATGTAGCGGATGGTGGTGTTTGGATGATCGACCTTGCGAAGCTCTCCCTGTGCACAGATCGGAGCCACGACGATCTCGAACTCTACCGCTCCCGACAGCCCTTCGACCCGTCGGGCGAGTTCACACCAGGGCAAGCGACCGCCCGCCCCGCTGTTCAAGGATTCGGTGACACGCGCACGACCTCTATCCGTGACAAACACCGTTTCGAGAACATTGCTGTTCTTGCGGTACCGTCGTTCGATCCTGAACGGTTCGGTCGGAGTGATCGAAAATCTACCGCCATCCGCATCATGCAGCCGGTTGAACAGTGGCGGCGAGTCCAAATTGGGCGCGGACCACCAGTCGATAGATCCGTCCGCACCGATGAGGGCGACCGACCGGCCATCCCCGATGGCAGCATAATGCTCCAGCGGAAGAAAGCCGTCGGTTCTTTCTGGTGTCAGCGAGCACAGCATCAGGGAAGCGTGTTGCCGCCGGTGACACCGAAGACTTCGCCTGTGATATAGCTCGATTCCTGCGAGGCGAGGAACACGTAGATCGGGGCGCATTCTGCTGGCTGGCCCGGCCGCTTCATCGGAACTTCGCTGCCGAATTTTTGAACGACATCCTGTGTCTGACCGCCAGATGTCTGAAGTGGCGTCCAAAATGGGCCAGGTGCGACGACGTTGACGCGAATGCCTTTCGGTAGGACCTGCTTCGACAACGCCTTGCTGAACGCAACGATTGCGGACTTCGTGGGTGCGTAGTCAAGCAATGTCGCCGAAGGCTGATAGGCCTGGATCGATGCGGTGTTGATGATCGTCGCCCCAGCAGGCAGGAGCGGAAGTGCAGCTTTGCTCAGCCAAAACAGCGCATAGACGTTCGTCTTGAAGGTTTCGTCGAATTGTTCGGTCGTCAGCTCTGCGATACTCTCGACCGACTTCTGCCGTCCTGCAACGTTGGCGAGTAGGTCGAGCCCTCCAAGGTCGAGATTGGCTTTCGCGACTAGTTCCTGACAGAAGGCTTCACTTTTGAGATCGCCGGGAATGGCCACAGCTTTGCGACCCTCTGCCTCGATCAACTTGATCACCTCATCAGCGTCGGACTGTTCTTCAGGGAGATAATTGATCGCAACGTCAGCACCTTCGCGTGCAAATGCGATTGCGGCAGCTCTACCAATACCGGAGTCGCCGCCGGTCACCAATGCTTTGCGCCCTTTCAACCGTCCCAAGCCCCTGTAGCTTGTTTCGCCGTGATCCGGGACTGGATCCATCTTACTTGCCAACCCCGGCACCGGCTGGAGCTGCTTTGGAAACTGCGGCTGGGGATACTGCGTGAGGGGGTTCTGCATGTCGTACTGGTTGGAAGTCATCATCGCTCCTTCTGCATTTGCGACTATCGAAATCTCGACACGCCCTCGTTGTTCCGATATTTCTCACGTGATGTCGGAACCGTGAGCGTCTTTCTTGGTTTGCCTTGGAGCAAAAAACGGAGATTGATATGGCCGAAGACACACGCCGACCGACCCCGCCCTATCCCAAGCAGCATCAGGAACCACCAGGCAAGACCGAGGCGATGCAGCCGGTTCCAGACCACGGTGAGCAGTCGTACAAAGGCAACGGCAAGCTGGAGGGTAAGGTCGCCCTGATCACAGGTGCAGACTCGGGCATCGGAAAAGCGGTCGCGATAGCTTTTGCTCGCGAGGGCGCGGATATACTGATTTCCTATCTAAATGAGGATGACGATGCTGCCGACACGGTAAAATGGGTCGAAAGCGCCGGTCGTCGCGCAATCGCGGCATCCGGGGATATCACATCCGAAGAGCATTGCCAGGAACTGGTGCAGCGAACGGTCCGCGAGCTTGGTGGTATCGACATCTTGGTGAATAATGCGGCCTTTCAGCGGACCTATTCCGACATATCGGACATACCGGCCGAAGAGTGGGATCAAACCTTCCGCACAAACATATACGCGCCGTTCTTTCTGGCGAAGGCGGCCATCCCTTACATGCGGCCTGGGAGTTCGATCATCAACACGACATCGATCCAGTCACGCCAGCCTTCACCCCAGTTGCTGGCCTATGCGTCCACCAAGGGTGCGATATCAAACTTCACAGCAGGTCTCGCGGAAATGGTCGCGGAAAAGGGAATTCGCGTGAATGCCGTGGCGCCTGGCCCAATCTGGACTCCGCTTATTCCCTCAACCATGCCAGCCGAAAAGGCCGCCAAGTTCGGTCAGCAGACGCTGATCGGTCGGGCTGGTCAACCGGCTGAGCTGGCCGGTGCGTATGTCCTGCTGGCCTCGGAGCTTGGAAGCTATATGACCGGGGCTGTCGTTCCGGTGACCGGCGGCGAGATTATGATCTAGCCTGCCCATCGGATGTGACCCGTTACCGGTTGGCTAGTCGGCCAATATCCCGGCTGCGCCTGCGATCTGTCCTGCTGATGAGATCGCCGCCTTGCTTCGGTGTAAGGTGCCCAGGAAGGCCCGGACTGTTTAGGACCGGGCCTAAGCCGCTCATCGGTGACCGTCTTACGCTACCTTGCCTGCATTCTTTGCCTTGTCTGTCCACCTGCTCTTCCTCAAATGGTTCGCCTTGACGCCTATTTTAAGAAGAACAAAAGTGGGGCGTAAGCGTGAATGTTGTGGAGCGACTTCGGTGAGTGATCAGCAACGCAACGACGCGAAATACCGATACTCGCCTCCGCCCCAAGGGTGGCCACTCAGTCACATTCCGGAAAGAAACTCTTTCTCGAACCCTAAGGTGATATGTCTGTACCTGCCTGACCGTGAGCCTACGCACTCTCCACAGACGCTGCCAAAGTTCCTCGCGCCATCATGCGCAGACACGATATATCGTTCGAATTCGATGTCGATCATCCACTTTTGGCAAAATCCAAAGAGTTGCGAAACGCGTTCCACCGGGATGCGGTCGAACCGGACGAGCAAGCGCTCCGGCCTTTCAAAAGCCGATCGCGCGACCGAAATGCAGTTCCCATCCAGCAAGGCCCCTACCGCATGGCAAACGCCAAGAACCCCTACTACCAAGGCCCGGTCCCCGACCATTTCGACGGCACCCGCTTCTTCAACCCCAATGGCATCGAACCCCTCGGCTTGCGGGCGCTTCTGCGCTGGCAGTTCAACGGCGAGCGTAAGCGCTGGCAGAAGGAGGTGCCGAGCCCGTTTCCGCCGGCCAAGCCCGCACCACGCCTGTCGGGCGATGAGGTTGCAGTCCTCCTCCCTACGGAGCTGCGCGGGGCTCCACAGATAAGCATACCGGATGACGGCGCGGTCTGGATGCCGTCGTAGACGCTCATCGACCGATCTCGTCATCATCGGCATTTGATCGACGGTCCGCTTCATTTCAGCAAGCAATGCGTCGGACATCGTGTCGATCGAGCCGACGCGCTGGCATCGGCACCCTTTATTAGCCGCTCGCCGTCGTTGATGTTCAAAATGACGAAACGGGGCTTACTGCGCCGGGTGATGCAATGGCGGGCGGCGGGTTCGGGATATCTTGGTGAGAGAGGAGGGCTTGCCCCGGGGTAAGAAATCCCGAACCCGCCGTTGCGGTAGGACAATCGAGGCGGAGCCGGCTCTCGATCAGACATGCCTCATCGAGCCCGCCCGGGACCGCCCCCTCTTCGCGCAATGAAGTTAATTCGCAAATGGCGGCGTCGAACACGCCGATTGCAACCGAAATATCACCATGCTGCATTGACTTTAAGTCGCGGGGAAACAAATGCTTGCCCGCCTGACAGAGGAGAACACTGATGGCCGACGACACCACGATTGATATAGCTGCCACGCCCGAAGCGTCGGCCACCGCCCCCGTTGAAAAAAAGACCCGCAAGCCACGCGCGCCGAAGGCTGCTGCTGCTGACGCCAGCACCGTCGACGCCACTGCTGCATCTGCGCAAGGGCCTGCCAAGAAGACGCGCGCGAAGCGTGGCTCCAAGACTGCCCCGGTCAAGGCTGAAAAGACTGTCGCTGAACCGAAAAAGGTTACAACACGCGCGCCTCGGGTAAAGGCTACAGCTTCCGCTCCTGCTGCCTCGATCAACGAGATTGACGATATCGCCGACCTAATCAAGCTTGAGGAAGAGAATAAGCAGCTCCGCAAAGAGCTTTCCGAAAAGCTGCATAGCGAGAATGCCGATCTGCGCAAGCGCCTAGGCAGGGCTTGATACGCGTTGTGTGCGGCGCCTTGCCCACAGATGAGGCGCCGCTCTTGCGCTCGATAGGGTCGGCACCAAACGGAGCCGGCAGGAAAATGACTGCGGCGAAGATCCGCCGCTATGCTTGAAGGGTTTGATGCGATGAAAACACCATGGAGATTTGTGGCTGACCTGGTGTCGCGTAAGCCGAAAGCAGAAGGTAGCGGCGAAGTCCGTGCAGTAGCGCCTGACACGATGACGCTGGAATACAAGCCTGATGTTGAAGAACCGCACATTGACGAAGAGGCAACTGTCCCTGCTCAGACCGCTGAACAGGCGGAGGCGAATGTTGAAAACGCTGAGGCAGTGCTTCGCTCCGATTCTGAGCCTGCGGCCGACAACGCCGCTGAAACTGTGTCGGCTCTTGAGATTCCGGGCGAGGCGCCCGAGCCAACGGCAGCCCCGCATGTGGCTGTGGAGCAGTCCCGCGCACCAATAGAGACTGACGAAGTACCGGAAAAGCGCGCGCCGGCGCGTGCAAAGGAGACGGCGCCGGTCGCCGATCTGGTGGCCTTTATCGAACAAGCCGATGAGGGTGGGGCTGTGCCTGCACTCGCTTCGGGCCCGAAATCTCTCCTGGACGAAATGGCCGAACTTGATGCTGATGTTGCTGAATTGCGGCGGCAGCTGGCGACAAAACTCACCGAGCAGAATGCGCAGTTGCGCAAAATGCTTGCCAGGTTCGACCCGCGATAGCCGCGCGCCGTCTTCGGTGTTCTCGTTTTCGCCTGCCCCATAGCAATGCGAATTCTTCCAGCCAGATGATGATCTCCAGTTTCTGACCTACTGTTGTCGGATAGCTTCGGGCGGCCGGTAAATTAAGGACAAGACACTACGAGTTGCAGCCTAACAAATACTCCGCTTCATTGGCCAGCAACTCAATGCAATCCCTGCTCGCGCCATCGAACATCCATCACCTTGGCGCGGCCATCACCTTATCCAGCGTGATTGGCAGGTCACGCACGCGGATGCCGGTCGCGTTGTAGATGGCATTGGCGACGGCCGCTCCGACACCGGTAATACCGATCTCGCCGATCCCGCGCGCGCCCATCGGCGCCTGGGGGTCGGGCGTGTTGGTGTAGAGGATCTCGATCTTGGGGACATCCATCTGCACCGGGACATGGTATTCGGCAAGCGAGGCATTGACTATACGGCCGGTGCGCTCGTCGAAATTGGTTTCCTCGGTGAGCGCCAGACCAATGCCCATGACGATTCCGCCCTTGAACTGGCTCGTTGCCATCTTGGCATTAATGATCTGCCCCGCATCGAATGAGCCAAGGAATCGCGATACACGAACCTCGCCAGTCAATGCGCTCACCCGAACCTCGCAGAACTGCGCGCCATAGGAGTGCATCGAGAAGGCCTCCATCTCCGCCGGTGCCGGCGCTTCCGCCTCACACACCAGTTCAACGCGTCCGGCCCGGCGCAGAATGGACTGGTAACTCTCGAAGCGATCGTGGTCGTCACGATGCCCAAGTCCACCGTCGCGAATCTCGACATCGGCAAGCGAAAGCCCGGCGAGCGGCGAGTCATTTCCAGCAAGCTTTATAAGGTCTTCGGTGAACACCTCGGTCGCCGCGATGACGGCGCCGCCGATCGACGCCGTCTGGGTGGACCCACCGGCAATCACGCCGCGCGGCAGACTGCTGTCGCCATATTCGAATGTGACATGATTGATTGGGAGACCGAGCCGGGCGGCGATATGTTGCGCCTGAGCGGTCGCCGTTCCCATACCCATGTCGTGCACGGCAGTGGATACCGTCACGCGGCCATCCGCCGTCAGTGTGATCCTTGCAGCGCCGCCGGGAAAGCGATGATAAGGATAGGTCGCGGTGGCGCAGCCCATTCCGATCAGCCATTCCCCCTCGCGTCTCTGACGAGGTATCTGGCTGCGGTTCTGCCAACCAAAACGCTCGGCACCCGTTTGATAGGCTTCGACCAGATAGCGGGACGAAAACGGCTTGCCGGTGGTCGGATCCTTGTCCGGCTCGATGCGGCGACGCAGCTCAATCGGATCCATCCCAAGCTTGTCGGCCAGTTCGTCAAGCGCGCTTTCAAGCGCGAATGTGCCGACCGATTCACCCGGCGCGCGCATGAAGGTATTGGCCAGCATATCCATGTCGGCGACGTCCTGCGCCAGCCTGAAGGTCCTCGCAGCATAAAGATGCCTTGCCGGGAAGGTGAACTGTTCCGGGCAGGAATTGTGCAGCGTCATGGCGGCCGTGCCGGTATGGATGAGCGCATCCAGCGTACCGTCGGCGCGCGCGCCGAGCGCCACCCGCTGTTCCGTCACCGTTCGGCCCCCGACGATGCGGAACACGCCCTCCCTCGACAGCATCATGCGCACCGGCCGCCCCGCCAGTTTGGAGGCAGCAATGGCGAGGATCTGATGATCCCAGAGACACTTGCCGCCAAACCCCCCGCCCACATAGGGCGATGTCACGCGAACTTTGCCGGGTTCGAGGCCGAAAATGTCGCCAAGCTGGCCGGCCGTCAGATCCAGCAACTGGCTGGCATCGTGCACATGCAACGCGTCACCGGTCCAGGTAACGGTTGCCGCATGCAGTTCGATCGCATTGTGATTGTGGCGCGGCGTCCGGTAAACGACGTCCACTTTGACCTCGGCGCCGGCGAGCGCCGCCTCGGCATCGCCGATCTCCAGCACCGGCGGCTGGCCCAGCAGCGTTTCCAGCTGCCGCGGCGCCTGCTTCGCCTCGTCGAACGAGGTCACAGCCGGGAGCGAGGCGTAGGTCGCCTCGACGAGCGAGGCCGCGTAGTCGGCCTGTTCCTGTGTTTCCGCCAGTACGAGTGCGATCGGCTGGCCGTTCCAGTGGATCTCGTCGTTCTGCATCACTGGCAGGTCGCTGGCACCGGCCGCCGTCGGCGACGACATCATCAACGACGGCGCCTTCATACGCGGCGCGTTGTGATATGTCATGACGAGGATAACGCCGGGCGCGGCTTCGGCGGCGGCGACATTGAGTTCGGTGATACGGCCGCGAGCGATGCGGCTGAAGGAAAGCGCCGCATAGGTGATGTTCTCATAGGAAAACTCGGCCGCGAAACGCGCCTTGCCCTGAACCTTCAGTGGGCCATCGACACGGGAAACGGGCTGGCCAAGGGCGCCATGCTTGCGCAGCAGCGGATCGGTGGTGATGGCCGGCTGCCAGCGGCCCGGCTTCTGACTGTCGGCTTGAGGTCCACCGCTCATGCGTTGTCTCCCTTCAATTCGTCGAGAACCGCGACAATGGTGCGTTTCGCCAGTTCGATCTTGAATGCGTTGTCGCGCAGGCCGACTGCGTCGGCCAGTTCGGCTTCGGCGGCCGCCCGAAAGCTGTCGGTGTTTGCTGGCTGTCCCTTCAGCGCCGCTTCAGCTTTTGCGGCCCGCCACGGTTTGTGGGCGACGCCACCCAGCGCCAGCCGGACATCGCGCACCCTGCCCGCCGCGTCGAGATCGAGCGCAGCAGCGACGGACACGAGCGCAAACGCATAGCTGGCGCGATCGCGCACCTTTCGATAAGTCGAGTGGCTCGCGAAGGGCAGCGGCGGGATTTCGACGGCCGTAATCAGCTCGTCGGGCTGCAGTTCGGTTTCGATTTCAGGATGTTCTCCGGGCAGTCGATGCAGATCCCGCAAGGGCATACTGCGAGTGCCAGCCAAGCCCTGCAGGTGAACCACGGCATCGAGCGCGACGAGCGCCACAGACATGTCGGAGGGATGCGTCGCAACGCAGGCCTCGGATGCCCCTAGAATGGCGTGGTGGCGATTGAAACCCTCCAACGCATCACACCCGGCCTGCCGCTGGCGCTTGTTGCAGCGGGCCGCGTTGTCATAAAAGTAACGACAGCGCGTGCGCTGCAGAATATTACCGCCGACCGTGGCAACGTTGCGGATCTGTGCGCTTGCGCCCGCCAGGATGGAGCGCGACAGCAGCGGAAAGTCCGACCGCACGGCGGGATGCGCGGCAAGCGCCGTATTCCTGGCGGCGGCGCCGATCATCAGGCTGCCATCGGCGCGTTGTTCGATCTCAGCGGGCAGTTGCGTGACGTCGATCAGCACTTCGGGCTGTTCCACGGTCTCGCGCATAAGATCGACAAGATTGGTGCCGCCGCCCAGATATTTAGCCGTGAGACCAGCTTTTTTCAGGGCAATCGCAGCATTGGCATCCGACGCCCGTTCATAGGAAAAGATGTTCATGCCCGTGCCCTCTCTTCGATCGGCCCGACTGTGGGATGTGCCAATGCTTCGGAGATCGCCTCGACGATGCCGTTATAGGCGCCGCACCGACAGAGATTTCCGCTCATGCGCTCGCGAATTTCGAGCTCGTCGATCGGGATACCTTTGGCAGAAAGATCGCCGGTGACGACGCTTGGGATATTGCGTTTGATCTCGCCCGCCATCCCAATGGCGGAACAGAGCTGCCCCGGCGTGCAGTAACCGCATTGGAAACCGTCGTGCTCGATAAAGGCCTGCTGCAGGGGATGCAGATTGCCGTTGGCGGCAAGCCCTTCGACCGTGGTGATGCTGCATCCCTGATACTGGACGGCTAGCGCCAGACAGGAATTGATACGCTCGCCCTCCACCAGCACGGTGCAGGCGCCGCAGGCCCCCTGGTCACATCCCTTCTTTGTTCCAGTAAAACCGAGGGTGTTGCGCATAAGATCAAGCAACGAGGTGCGGATATCCGCCTCGACGTCGATGGCCTCTCCATTGATGATAAAGTGCATAGGAGCATCTCCCTTGGCTTGAAACGAATTTACGGTACGGCCTTTGCCGTGAATGTTAGGGCGGCGTCTCCGGCATCGACGCTTCGGCAAGCAACATCTGGCGACAGGCCGCGATATCGGCGGTGACCGAAAGGGCCAGCGACTGCGCGTCCCGCGCCCGACCAAACAGGCCTATCGGCGCCTTGATGCGGTCTATCGCCGCCTGCGAATGTCCCAGTTCCCGAAGGCGCTGGACCCGCCTTTCGTGGGTGCGACTGCTGCCCAATGCGCCGACATAGAACGGATTGGCGCGCAGAGCCGCCTGCAACACCGGTATTTCGCGGTCGAGGTCATGCTGAAGAAGCGCAATGGCTGTGTCGTCGTCGATCAATCCAT
>Ga0247742_10002711_pt1 | contig 11514 bp, 12 predicted proteins | sample UWRJL208509C2_FD_180944 | JGI IMG/M metagenome (GOLD analysis project Ga0247742, IMG submission 180944) | Plant litter microbial communities from Arlington Agricultural Research Station in Wisconsin, United States - UWRJ-L208-509C-2 | ecosystem: Environmental > Terrestrial > Plant litter >... | reverse complement strand
GGCCGCATCATCACCGGCCGCATCAATTCCGGCTCGATCAAGCCGAACCAGGCCGTCAAGGTTCTCGGCCAGGATGGCAAGCTGATCGAAACCGGCCGTATCTCCAAGATTCTCGCTTTCCGCGGCATCGAGCGCACCTCGATCGAAGAAGCGCATGCAGGCGACATCGTCGCGATCGCCGGCCTTTCCAAGGGCACGGTTGCCGACACCTTCTGTGATCCCGCGATCACCGAAGCGCTGACGGCGCAGCCGATCGACCCGCCGACCGTCACCATGTCCTTCATCGTCAACGACAGCCCGCTGGCTGGCACCGAAGGTGACAAGGTCACCTCGCGCGTCATCCGCGACCGCCTGTTCAAGGAAGCCGAAGGCAACGTCGCGCTGAAGATCGAAGAAGCCGAAGGCAAGGATTCGTTCTACGTCTCCGGCCGCGGCGAATTGCAGCTCGCCGTTCTGATCGAAACCATGCGCCGCGAAGGCTTCGAGCTCGCCGTGTCGCGTCCACGCGTCGTCATGCACCGCGACGAGAGCGATCAGCTGATGGAGCCGATCGAAGAAGTCGTCATCGACGTCGATGAAGAGCATTCCGGCGTCGTCGTGCAGAAGATGTCCGAGCGCAAGGCCGAAATGACCGAGCTGCGTCCTTCGGGCGGCAATCGCGTTCGCCTGGTGTTCAATGCGCCGACCCGCGGCCTGATCGGCTACCAGTCGGAATTGCTGACCGACACCCGCGGCACCGCGGTGATGAACCGTCTGTTCAAGGACTACCAGCCCTTCAAGGGCGAAATCGGCGGCCGTACCAACGGCGTTCTCCTGGCCAATGCGCCGGGTGAAGCTGTCGCCTACGCCATGTTCAACCTTGAAGATCGCGGCCCGATGATGATCGAGCCCGGCGAAAAGGTCTACATGGGCATGATCATCGGTATCCATTCCCGCGACAACGACCTCGAGGTCAACGTTCTCAAGGGCAAGCAGCTGACCAACATCCGCGCCGCCGGCAAGGACGAAGCCGTCAAGCTCACCCCGCCGATCCGCATGACGCTCGACCGCGCGCTCTCCTGGATCCAGGACGACGAGCTGATGGAAGTCACGCCGAAGTCGATCCGCCTGCGCAAGATGTATCTCGACGCCAACGATCGCAAGCGTTTCAGCAAGGCCAAGTCGGCCTAATCAAGACGCCGCTTACTTAGAGTTGAAACCCCGGCCTCCGCGCCGGGGTTTTTTATTTGTGTGCCGCGTCGAATCCCGCTTGTCGCAATAGTTAAAAAAGCGTTAAATTTCAGCCGTCGTCCACATGTTAAGCCTGTGGGCAATTGGTTCATATGCGTTTGTCCATATGGTTAATTGTCCGCGACCGGGCCAGAGTAAGCGTTATGAAAACGTTGTCGATCGATGTTCGGCGGGCCGAGCCGCATGATTCCCGAGCCATCTCGGAGGTGCATCGGCTTGCGTGGAAACATACCTATGCCGGCATCATCCCGCACAGGGCGCTGAACCAGATGGTCGAGCGCCGCGGCGAAAGCTGGTGGCGCAAGGCAACGCGCGGTCCCGCGACGCTGCTGGTCCTCGACGTCGCCGGCACGGTTGCCGGTTACGCCACGCTCGGTCTCAACCGGGCCCGGGCGCTGCCGCAGGAAGGCGAGATCTACGAAATCTATCTCCGTCCCGAGTATCAGGGCATCGGCCTCGGCCACATGCTGTTTACCGAGGCACAGCGGCTGCTGAAGTCGCTCGGCTGCAAGGGCATGGTGGTCTGGTGCCTTGAGGAGAACGAGCACGGCGCCGATTTCTATCGCGGTCATGGCGGCGTCGATTATTGCGAGGGTACCGAAACCTTCGACGAGAAGCCGTTGAAGAAGATCGGCTTCATCTGGAACTGATATTCCCTTGGCTGGAAGTTCGGCCTCTGCCCAGTTTTCCGGCATTTTGAAGGCCAGATCATAAAACTATCATGTGCCTGCGCCGTTGTGCCGTGTTGCTTCGCGGCGAAAATCCGATTATCTGGCTGCCAACAATCACGTCGCGGGAGTTATCGCATGCGCATCGACGCCATTTCCATTGGCAAGAACCCACCTGAGGACGTCAACGTCATCGTTGAAGTGCCGGTTGGTGGTCATCCGATCAAGTACGAGATGGACAAGGAAGCCGGCACGCTCGTCGTCGACCGTTTCCTCTACACGCCGATGACCTATCCGGGTAACTATGGCTTCGTGCCGCACACGCTGTCGGAAGACGGCGACCCGATCGACGTTTTGATCGCCAGCACCCGCCCGCTGGTTCCGGGCTGCGTCATCAACGTGCGCCCGATCGGCGTTCTGAAGATGGAAGACAATTCCGGCAAGGACGAGAAGATCATCGCCGTGCCGTCGCCGAAGCTGACGATGCGCTACGACAAGGTCAAGGACTACACCGACCTGCCCGAGATCACCGTCAAGCAGATCGAGCACTTCTTCGAGCACTACAAGGATCTGGAGCCCGGCAAGTGGGTGAAGATCTACGGCTGGGGCGATGCCAAGGAAGCCGGCGCCCTGATCCTCGAGGCGATCGAACGCGCCAAGAAGGAAAAGGCCTGATTACAGGCCGAGAAACACATCCAGCTTGACCATCACATCCTCCGGCTCGGCATCGATCCGGAGGATTTTTTTGCTCGACGTGTCGCCGGAGACGAGGCTGACGGAGGATTTGGGGAGGCCGAGCGCCTTGGCAATGAGGGCAACGAGCGCCTTGTTGGCCTTGCCCTTCTCGGGGACGACGGAGACGCGGGCCTTCAGGCGGGCCTTGCCGTCGGCATCGAGTTCGATACCATCAAGCTGATCGCGCCCGCCATTCGGCGTCAGCCGCACCGCGAGCGTGAGGTGATCCGCGAAGGCCTTGTAGGGCCGGGTCACACCACCATGGGGACGATGGTGTTCCACATGAAGGAGCGGATGAAGAAGATGATCAGGAGCAGCACGATCGGCGAAATGTCGATGCCGCCGAGGTTCGGCAGCACGCGGCGGATCGGGCGCAGCACCGGTTCGGTGACGTTGTAGAGGAACATGCCGACCGAATTGACGAACTGGTTGCTTGAGTTGATGACGTTGAACGCATAGAGCCAGGAGAAAATGGCGCTGGCGATCAAGATCCAGGTGTAGAGATTCAAAGCCAAATCAATGGTTTGAAAAAGCGCAATCATCGTCGTCTCCAGTTCGTTGTTGACAGACATGTAGACATTGGCGACTAAACCGGCAAGAGCCCTGTGAAAACACGCGGGCAATCATGTGTCACAGGCGGGTTTGGGCAGCGTCGCTTCTCCTGTTTGTCGGAAAGATCCCATGTCCATCTCAGCCCACGGCGACCGTTTCGCGGCCTTCCGGCACTCTTCCTACACCCGCTTCTTTTTCGCGCGCTTCCTTCTCTCGTTCTCGCAGCAGATCGTCAGCGTCGCGGTGGGATGGCAGATGTACGACCAGACGGGCAGCGCCATCTATCTCGGACTGATCGGGCTGGTACAATTCCTGCCGTCGCTGCTCCTGATCCTCGTCACCGGCTCGGTCGCCGACCGCTACAACAGGCGCGCCATCGCGTCCGCATGCTCGCTGGTGGCGGCGCTCTGTACGCTGGCGCTGCTCGGGATGACCATATCGGGGACCTTCTCGCCGATCCCTGTGTTCGGCGTGCTGCTGGTGTTCGGCATCGAGCGGGCGTTCATGTCACCGGCGGTGCAATCTCTGGCGCCGAACCTGGTGCCGGCGCAGGACCTGTCGAACGCGATCGCCTGGAACTCGTCGTCCTGGCAGCTGGCGGCGATCACCGGCCCGGTGCTCGGCGGCCTGCTTTACGGCGTCAACGCCCATACCGCCTATACCGTCGCCGTCGTCTTCGCCATCCTCGGCGCCATTCTGCTGTTCCTGATCCCGAAGCCGGAGCAGAAAACCACAGGTGAGGCGAAGAGCTGGGACATGATCCTCGGCGGCTTCAAGTTCATCCGCACGGAAAAGGTGGTGCTTGGGGCGATCTCGCTCGATCTCTTTGCGGTGCTGCTCGGCGGCGCCGTGGCGCTGATGCCGATCTTCGCGCGCGATATCCTGACGCTCGGCCCCTGGGGTCTCGGCCTGCTGCGCTCGGCGCCCGGTGTCGGCGCCATCATCATGGCTGTGTTGCTTGCCACCTATCCGCTGAAGCACCGCGCCGGCATCTACATGTTCGTCGGCGTGGCGCTGTTCGGGCTGGGCACCATTGTCTTTGGCCTATCGACCAATGTCGAGCTGTCGATCGCGGCGCTGGCGCTGATGGGCGCGGCCGACATGGTCTCGGTCTATGTGCGCGAAAGCCTGATCGCGCTGTGGACGCCAGACCACCTGCGCGGCCGCGTCAACGCCGTCAACATGGTGTTCGTCGGGGCGTCGAACGAACTCGGCGAGTTTCGCGCCGGGACGATGGCGCATGTGTTCGGCGCGGTGCCGGCGGTGATCATCGGCGGGATCGGGACTCTCGCCGTGGCGGCGATCTGGGCGACGAGCTTTCCGCAGCTGCGCAGGATCGATGCCCTGGACGCGCCGGAGCGGGGCGAGGGCTAGGTTTTTTGTGGGGTGGGGTGTTGGGCGTTTTAGCGAGTAGCACCCCCCTCTGCCCTGCCGGGCATCTCCCCCACAAGGGGGGAGATCGAATCGTTGCGATCTCCCGGCCAAACAATAAACGTGGAGCAAGCGGGTGCGCCCAGCCAATCTCCCCCCTTGAGGGGGAGATGCCCGGCAGGGCAGAGGGGGGTGCTACCGGCCGCAGCGTCGAACTCCCTCACGCCGAAATCATCACCTCCGCCTCGATCTCCACCGGAAAGTTCAGCGGCAATCCCGCGACGCCAATCGCCGAGCGGGCGTGGCTGCCGACGTCGTGGCCGAAGACTTCGAGGATGAGGTCGGTGAAGCCGTTGATGACGGCGGGGGGATTGGCGAAGCGGGGGGCGCAGTTGACCATGCCCAGCACGCGGCACCAGCCGGTGATGCGGTCGAGGCTGCCGAGTTCGCGCTTCAGGGAGCCGAGCATGGCAAGGCCGGCCTTGCGGGCCGATGCCTTGGCGTCCTCGATCGAGACGATATCGCCGACGGCGCCGAACGGGCCGGCAGGGGAGCCGTCAGGGTTCTGCGGGCCGTGGCCTGATATGAAGGCGCGGTCGCCGCGCACGTTCACCCAGGGGAACGGCAGGACCATGTGCGAGGGCAGCGTCAGCGGCTGCGGCAGCACCAGACCCATCGAGACAAGCTTCTGTTCGTAGTTCGACATGGTGTTCCCCTGACATGGCTTCGGTCACTTCCGCGCAGGAAGCGCGGCTGTTCGGCCGGATCGTGGATCGGAACGTCTTTTCGCGCGAGAACAGCGGCCGCAACGGCCCCCATCGCTCGCCTCTGTCTACGAATGGAATGTTAGCACGAAGCGGCTTGCGGCGCATCTACGCCGAAAGGGCGGCCCTTGAGCGGGCGGCGCTTTTCGCGGGCTTGCCCTCGAAGACGATGTCGAGGAATTCGTCGAGCCAGGCCTTCAGCGGCGCGTCGAACAGCATGCGGCCCTCGAGATGCTCGCGGCCCTGCTGGGCGTTGGGCAGGATAAAGCGCTGGGCGCCGTGGACGACCCAGCGGTGCATCATCGCTCGCGTCAGCTCGGCATGGAACTGCAAAGCCCAGGCGTGCTCGGCATAGCGGAAGGCCTGGTTGCGGTAGATGTCGCCCTCGGCCAGCAATTCGGCGCCGCGCGGCAGGTCGAAGCCTTCGCGGTGGAAGTGGTAAACCATCTTCGGCCAGTGCAGCAGCTGCCGGCCCTTCTCGGTTGCGCGCAGCGGGTACCAGCCGATCTCGGTGGAGCCGTCGGCGTTCGGCTGCACCTTGCCACCGAGATGGCGCACCAGCATCTGGGCGCCGAGGCAGATGCCGAGCAGCGGCCGCTTCTCCTTCAGCGGCACATCCAGCCAGCCGATCTCCGCCTTGACGAAATCATCCGGGTCGTTGGCGCTCATTGGCCCGCCGAAGACGACGGCGCCGGCGTGGGCCGCCAGCGTCTTCGGCAGCGCCTGGCCGAGCACGGGGCGGCGGATGTCGAGCGGGTAGCCTTTTTCGATCAGCAGCTGACCGACGCGCCCGGGGCTCGATCGCTCCTGATGCAGGACGATCAGCACGGGGCGTTTCGGCGGCTGTCCGATACTGTCAGTCGGCATCGTCTTGCACCACGTCGATGCCGGTGACGCGCTTGGCGGCTTCCTGACGCTTCTGGATGCGCTCGCGGGCCGAGACGCCGAGCAGTTCGGCAATCCGCCAGATGGCGTCGTCTTCCATCTCGCTGCGCTCGCCATCGGCATAGACGATGTCCCAGAGAATGCCGATCAGCTCAAGCCGCTGCTCGGTGTCGAGATGGCGCTTCAGGTCGGAGGTGAAGCGATAGTAATCGACCGCGTCGCTCTCGGCCTCCTGGCCGGCGGCGATCAGAGCATCGAGCTGCTTGCCGTCGAGGCCATACTGGTCCTTCAGGAGCTTGCGCAGGCGCTTCTTCTCGCTGTCCTTGATCTGGCCGTCGGACTCCATCACCTGCATGCACAGCGCCGCCACGGCGATCCTGGGATCGTCGGGGGCGAAGGTGCTCTTCGGGTGGTCGTTTGTCAGGTTCTGGAAAAATGCCTGGAAGCGTTCGAACATACGGGTCCTGTCTGTCTAGAAGAGGCGAAGCCGCGTCTTGGGTTCGGGCTCGGCCTTGGGGTTCTTGACGCCCGGATCGTCGGGCAGCCCGCCGAAGAAGGGGCGGGGTTCCGTGGCGTCGGATGGCTGTCTTGTCGGCGTGGGCTGTATGTCCACTGGTTTGGCTGGCGGCTTTGGCGCCGGTACCGGCTCAGGCGCCGGACGTGCCGCCCTGGCGATGCTGGCGGCGCGCTCAAGCTCGATGATGCGGTGGTCGGCGGCCGCACTTTCGGCGCGGATGTCGCGCACGGGCGGCAGGCTTTTCAGGGCCGTGTCGATCGACAGCGCGGTGCCGTCCTCGACCGGACCCTCGAGCTGGGCGAAGGCGTTCTTCCAGGCGAAGGCGTCGAGCTTGCCTGTCACCGGCGAAAGCGGCAGCCATTTGTCGGAGACGTAGCCGTCGGCCACCCATGCCGGATCGCGCGGCGCCTTCAGCGCCTGCGCCAGCCAGTGGCGGATGCGGCCCTGATCGCCGGTCTCAGCCTCCTCGATATCGGCGAGCAGCAGGAAGGCGGCCTCGCGCGGCTCGACGCGGGCGGCGGCTTCGGCCTTGGCACGGGCCTTGCCGAAATCCCTGGTGTCGAGCGCCGCCTGGGCGACGACAAGCAGCGATTCGATGTTGTTTGGCCTGATGTTCTCGAGCTTCTCGGCGCGTTTCAGCCGGTCCGCGGTGGAGTCACCGCTGCGGGCGCGGACATAGGTGGCGCCGATCTCCGGATGCGGGTTGGCCTTCCACGCCTGCTCGAGAATGGAGGCGGCCTTGCGCAGCTTGTCCTCGCGAAACAGCGCCTTGGCGGCGATGATCGCCGCCGGCTCGAAATCGGCCGCGAGTTTCAGCGCATGGGTGGCGTCGTCGCGGGCGCCGGCCGGGTCGTTCTCCAGCTTCTCGGTGGCGCGGGCCGTCAGCAGCACGGCGCGCAGGCGGTCGGCCTCCGGCTTGTCGATGACGCGGGCGGCCTTCTGCTGTTCGAGCAGCCGGATGGCGTCGTCCCAGCGACCGGCCTGACTGCGGGATTCCAGCGTGGCCTGCGCCGCCCATGGCAGATAGGGCGCGTTTTCAGCGGCCTTCTCGGCATATTGGCGGGCGGCTTCGCCGGCGCCGAGGCGCTTGGCTTCGAGATAAAGACCGCGCAGGCCGAGCTCGCGGGTTTCGGGATCCTCCGCCATCGCCTCGAACTTGGCGCGGGCCTCGTCGTGGCGGCCCTCGATCAGGGCGGCCTGGGCTTCGAGCAGAGCGATCAGCGGCTCCTGGTCGGCGCGGATCAGGCCGCGCGAGCGGGCTGCCATCTTGCGGGCGAGCAGCGCATTGCCGGCGCCGGCGGCGATCAGGCCGGTCGACAGCGCCTGGTAGCCGCGGTCGCGCTTGCGGGCGCGGAAATAGCGGGTGACGGAGTGGGGCGAGGTCCAGATGACCCGCACCAGCCACCAGGCGACCATCACAAGCGCGATCAGCGCGATGATGGCGGTGGCGGCGACGATCAGCCGGGTCTGGTAAAGCTGGCCTTCCCAGATCAGTGACAGATCGCCGGGGCGATCGGCCAGCCAGGAGAAGCCGTAGCCGAGGATGAGGACGAGAATTGCGAAGACGACGAGCCTGACCATGTCCTCAGCCCTCCTTGCCAGGTGCTGGGCCAGTGCTATTGGCACCCGTGCCGGAAACCGCCTTCGACAGGGCACTGCCGACCAGCTCCTCGACGCGGATGCGGGCTTCCAGCGACTGCTTGAAGGCAGCCGAGGCCTGCTTGGCGTCCGATGGCAGCGTGTTCCATTCGGTGGCCGCGCCCGGGAGGTCGCCGTTCTTCACCTTGTCTTCCAAGCGCGCGGCAATCGCCTCGACGCTGTCGCCCTCGATGTTGCCGACCGGGCGCACCGTGACCAGCGACTTGGCGCCTGATATCAGCCGGTCGGACCAGCTCTGGTTCGGGTCGGTCTTGTTGACGCTGCCGATGATTGCGGTCGCGACGTCGGGGACCTCCCGGATCAGCTCGGCGCGCGAGGGCACGCCGGTTTCGGCGAACTGCTTGAGGTCGGTGGCGACGGGATCATCCGGCGAGACGCCGGCGAAGGTGTCGAGTTCGGCGACGAACGGGCCGCCGCGATCGATGGCGGCCTTCAGCGCGGCGGCGGCAATCGCCTTGGCGACGGCGACGTCCTGGCGCGGCTCGTTGAGCTTCTTTTCGGCATCCGCCAGGCGCTGTTCGATCTCGGCGCCGTTGCTGGCGCGCTGTTCGGTGGCCTGGGTGACAGTGCCGCGCAGCTGCTCGAGCTCAGCGGTGAGATCGGCGAGCTTCTGGTTCAGCGCATCTGTGGTGGCGCTGTCGGCACCGGATGTTGTGGTCGGGGCTGCCTTGGCGGCGGTTTCCAGCGCCTCGACGCGCTTGGCCAGCGTGTCGTCAATGGCGGCGGGCGGCGCCGCGGATGCGAGATTGGCGACGGACTGCTTGAGGCCGTCGATCTCGCCGGAGAGGCTTGATATCTCTTGGGTCGGCACCGAGCTCGATGAGCCGGGCAGGAAGCCAGCATACTGGATGGCGCCGACGCCGGCGAGCGCGATCAGTCCACCGACGATGCCGGCGGCGATCAGGCCGGAGGTATTTCCCTGCTGGCGCGGCTGCTCGAGCACGGGCTCGATCGGTTCCGGCGCGTGGCTGTAGGCCGGAGGCTCTTCGTCGGGTGCCGGGCGTTCAGGCACCTTCTCTTCCGGCGGCCTGTCTTCCTCAAACACCGGTTCGGCAGGTTCGGGCGCGGTCTCGGCATTTACCGATTCTGTTGCCTCCACCGGCTCGCGACCATCCTTTTCGGCATCGGCTGATGAGGCAATCTCCTGCGCATCGAGGTCGATCGTGACCGGCTCGTCGGTGCTCTTCGAATGGCGTGGTGGATTTCCTGGTGCCATGAGACCCTCATTCTTCTTGCAATCGTTCGAAAGTAGTCAGTGATGCCGGTCAAGGAAAGAGGCGAGATGAAATTTGCACGCTGGCCCTGTCAAACCGTGATCAGATCAACGACAGAAGGCTGGTCTCGTCGGGCGTTTCCGCAATCGCGACATGGCCTTGCAGCTCAGGGGGTACGGCGTCTGCTACTGTCTTGCTGAGGCAGAGGAGGCGGATGCCGATCAGGGCGTCGAGATGGGTTGAGATATCGTGGAGGGCGAAGAAGCGTTCGGCGGTCTGGCGGGAATAGAAGAGGATCGCGTCGGGGGCTTCGGTGGCGAAGATGGTGCGGAGGATCTCGACGGGAACATCGAGCGGCCGCATGCGGTAGCATTCGGCGACGGTGAGCGTCAGGCCAAGAGCTTTGGCGCGGGTTTCGAAGGTTTCGGCGCGCGGCGCGCCAGCGAGGTAGAGGATCGGAATCCCCGTTTGGCCAGCCGGTTGGCCGGCGATCAAGGTCGCGAGGTCGGCGCCGTTGCCTGACGAGGCGGTGACGGAGGCGAAGCCGGCCGTTCTTGCCTCCTCGGCGGTGGCGTCGCCGACGGCGTAAAGCGGGCGGTTGAGGTGGGGGGCGAGGTCGCCGGGTCGCCCGGTGATCGCGCGGATGGCTTCGGCGCTGGTGACGGCGACGGAGCCGTCGGTGTCAGCAAGTGCGGCGAAGGCTTTTTCTGCATCGTGGAGCGGTTCGAACAGCGGCAGCGTCAGCGGCTCGTGGCCCATTGCGGCCAGGCGTTGCGCGGTGCGCGCGCCCGGCTGCGGGGGGCGGGTCACGAGCACGCGCATCCGTGTCAGCTCCAGTCGTCGAAGAAGGCGGCGCCGGCGCGGGCGCGGACATCCTGGCCGGCGCGGGTGCCGAGCGCCACCGCGTCGCGGCGGTTGCCGTCGATGGTGACGGCGTGCTGCTGGCGCCCGTCGGGCGTAATGATCAGCCCGTGGAAGCGGATCTGGTCGCCCTCGCAGACCGCATAACCGCCGATCGGGGTGCGGCAGGAGCCGTCGAGTGCGGCCAGGAAGGCGCGCTCGCAGGAGACGGTGTCGAAGGTCCTGATATCGTTGATCGGCGCAAGCAGTGCTTCTACGCGGGTATCGCCGATGCGGCTCTCGATGCAGATGGCGCCCTGAGCCGGGGCCGGGGGGAAGGTGTCGGGATCGAGGATATCGGTGATGACTTCAACCTTGCCTAGCCGCTTGAGGCCGGCCAGCGCAAGCAGCGTCGCATCGACCTGGCCTTCCGCCAGCTTTCTCAGCCTCGTGTCGACGAGACCGCGGAAGGTGATGACATTGATATCGGGGCGCATGCGGCGGATCAGCGCCTGGCGACGCAGCGACGACGAGCCGACGGTGGCGCCGTGCGGCAGGTCGATCAGTTTTGGAGCGGTGCGGCCCACGACTGCATCGCGAATGTCCTCGCGGGGCAGGTAGGCCGAAAGACAGAGTCCCTCGGGCAGCGTCGTCGGCATGTCCTTGGTGGAATGCACGGCGATATCGAGATCGCCGGAGCTAAGCTTCTCTTCCAGTTCCTCGGTGAACAGGCCCTTGCCGCCGATCTCGGCCAGTGAGCGGTCGGTGATGCGGTCGCCCTTGGTGGAGAGCACGACGATCTCGAACATCTCTTCCGGCAACCCGTGCGCCGCCATCAGCCTGTCGCGGGCCTCGTTGGCTTGGGCAAGCGCCAGGGGGCTGCCTCGGGTGCCGATCCGGAAAGGTTTTGTTTGCATCCGCATTGATCCGTTGTTACCGGAGTTTCTCGTAAACGGGTTTCAGACCCATCGCAATCAACGATCAGGCTCCATGGCTCCCTTTCTGCGCATCCTCGGCATCGAAACAAGCTGCGACGAAACCGCCGCTGCCGTGGTCGAGCGCGATGCGGAGGGGGTGCC
>Ga0247742_10002710_pt1 | contig 11516 bp, 11 predicted proteins | sample UWRJL208509C2_FD_180944 | JGI IMG/M metagenome (GOLD analysis project Ga0247742, IMG submission 180944) | Plant litter microbial communities from Arlington Agricultural Research Station in Wisconsin, United States - UWRJ-L208-509C-2 | ecosystem: Environmental > Terrestrial > Plant litter >... | reverse complement strand
GGTTGTTACAAAATAGGTACTAGGTAGTAACCCTCATTTTTTAGATTAGGCCTAACCTGCCATCAATTAAGCACTGCCTGCTGACGTAGATCGTTAGCTGAGCTTGGTGTATAAACATATTTGGATGAACCTCTGAACCTTAATCGTAACCGCTCTGACTATATAAACCGTGCCTTCTCAACGCAACTGGACTTATACCAATTGCTCCCTCATTTACAATGGCCGATATCTTTCCAGCTGCCGTCGTTGAAACTGCTCAGGTAGTCATTCCTGCCAGCTCCTCTGACACTGCTGGCGTCACCACAACTGGATCGGTCGTCAACATCACCCTCGAACCCAACACCATCGCTACGATTTTTGGGGTATGTCTCTTTTTCTTATCATCTCTCGACCACTTCGCTTTCTGATATTAACGCTGCATCCCAGGCTATCCAGGACGCTGCCGTGAATGAGCAGCTCGTCTTCGTACGACTCTTCGGCAATGGGGATATTGTCGAGGAAACCGCCACTCTCGACGGAGAAAAGGACAGTCCTTATCACGTTGTCGGCGATGAAAAGAACTATGCCATTGTCTGGGGGCCGTTCCGGGATAGGAAAAGGATCCAAGTGGCCTTGTACTGGACCAACTCCTCGGGTAAAGGCCTTCAGCCCATCGAAAAGGGAGAGATAAAAGAGGTTAGTGGTTCTTTCACATTTTCCTGTCGGATATTTGAATCAACTTCCATCGCATGTCCATAGTTCTGCGACCACAAGCTTCGCACCCAAGTGACCTTGGTACGAAGGTTTTCCACAGTTTCAAGGACACGCTGAATAAAACCTTCATCCAGATTCCCGTTTTTCGTAAGAACAAGGACGGTGATATGACCTTGAGGACCGTCGTCAATGTCACTCGCATGAAGTATGTTCTGACTGCACACTCGTTAGATGAACCAGTGCTAACCCCCTTCTGATCTAGAGTCAAGGCATGAAGGTCAAGGGTGAAGGTCTCAGTGTGCTAAGGTCGGAGGGACTACTATCTTTTGTGCAACGCGTGAAATAGCTATGACTGAAAGGAAATGTTACATATTCGAACGAATGAAAAATGGTCTTGGCAGTGTACCCAATAACAGTTTATGTACCATCAGAAAGGTCCTCATTTTCCAGGAATGTGTGATGCGCCCGTTACTTGGCCCATCCATATATTCGAAACATGGGAGTATGGTATCTCTCGTCTCGACTCCAACTTGTGACTTAAATAGGCAAAGGTAGATGACAATTGGAAGCCATAATGTAAACATGAATGACTAAAGAGAAGAAGGAATATTGGGCTCGGTACCTGGATCCTAAACATAGCAGTATACGTTGAGATGCTCTCATACATTCAAAGGTTAGGTGCGATGAAGCCGTGCTTAAGATACCACCTCATAAAACCACGGCATAGGTTGAGCTCTGTGGTTGAAGGCGACCATCGGACTTTCACGTTAGGATCAGAAGCCTAGACAAGGTCGAGCTTAGCCCATACATTCACGGATGGCTCTGGCGAGCTTCGAGCCATCGCTTTTGCCGGTGGGTTGTCAGTGGGTCGGTGAACAGCATATATTACTAGACTATCCTCAGAACAGAATAGAAATATGTGAGAGTGAGTGGGCGGAGAAGGGTGAAATCATCACGAGTCGGGTATTCTTACTTAAATGAAATATGGAGCACGTAGCGATCTGTAGCTTGTACCATATTAGACTCCACTCTGACAGCTGACAAACTCGCCGGACAACATGCCAACAATGCACGAAATTCGCTCTATTGATGTGAGCATTGGATGATGGTGATGTCCTCAGAGGGTGGATTATGAAGTGGGTTCGAGCAAGTCGACACTGTTTTTTGCCGACCGCTTCTTCGAGCCTTGCACTCAGTGGTACTGTTGGGGCTGGAGAACTAAGTCCTGCGAGTCCAATCCCAACCGGTGCAATGACAAAAATCGGATCGTGCTTTATTTAAAGTAGAATACTCTATGCAATACAATCGACATGAACCACATCCCCATGAACTCTATCCCACTGAGTTCCTACCGGAAAACCATCTCCATCATCCCAAGGAACAATTTAAACCCTTAGATTCATCGCATAGAGCATATATCCCTCAGATGTTTGCAATTTCTAGGCGGATAGTTCCAGAGGCTGTGCGCTCAGATTGTGTTTTGTCTTTCTACTTTCGAGTGCTGACTTGCAGATGAACGAGCAGTGGTCAACGTCAGTGGCAGCGGATTGTAAGCTGCCATGGTATATCAACGTAAATTAGGTGAGAACACGTAGATAAACAGAGAAGGTGAACACACCTTCAGATACCCCGATCGATATTTCTCCTTCTGCGAGCTCGTTGGAAACAGTGGCGGAACTTGGGATGCTCTGGAAATTCATACGACACTCCTCAAACGTCAACACAAATCCTTAAATTGCCTTCAATTGCTAACTAGCACTGAAACAGACGTCGAAATATAATGTCAGATGCCGCTGTCTGCGTCAAGACTGGAGGCGAAGAGTGGGTAATAGGGGCTGCTTAATTTGAGTTTGGGGTATCGCATTTCGCTTTAGGGTGGTTCACGGTAGGCAAACTTGGGTCCAACTTGAGTTAAAACTTGAGTCCAACTTCGATCAAGTTGCGATGTGAGTTTCGGAGGCAATTGGCAAGTTGGAACTTTCCAACTTCACACTGCATTTGGTAGACCTGCCTTCCGACTTCCCATTTCTTGATGTACTCTCCTGCAATTATATTCCGAAAATTTGGGAGGAAATTTTATTCGGAGCCGTTCTACTCAAGTTTGAAAAAATTGGATCCATCCACTGAAGGGATGAGGCTCGGACGACCAATACACCCAAGGAATGGGACCTAAGTTGGACCTCAAGTTCGGCTGCAAATCGTGCTCCCGAGCACGATTTACACACCAACTTGGCTCAAACTTGGCTTCCAACTTACTCAAGTTGGGACACAAGTTGCGCTTCAAGTTGGACCCAAGTTGGCTTACCGTGAACCACCCTATTCAGTCTTGAATCCTCTGTCATATCTCAGAGTTAGATCTTCCGATTTGATGACTTACAAATGCCTTCCCGCCCACCATTGCATGACGCCCATTGCGAAAAGCGGAACGCGCCACTCAACACATCGAACGGCACCGCTCACCCAAAACTCGTATTAAAACGGAAAGATATTTTGAGGAAATGGTCTCTGCTGAGCCAGAAATCATATGAGCAAAAATAAATCCTGTTGGCTTGGATCAAGGCTAAACTACATGTTTGTTGATGACACAGGGCGGGGGTACTCTGGCATATCCATTCGACACTGAAAAAATGGAGTAAAATTTTCAAACAACACCGGAAGGTTTGATCTCATACGATTACAAAAAATTCCTATGTTTAAAACCAAAAAGAAATTGGTGTAAGACTCGAAGTCTATATATACAAAGCAACATGGAAATTGTATTTCAAACCAGCATAGTTGAATCCCATACGAGAGTAATCCGCTTGTGGCATCTGTGCTAAGCTGTGAAGGTTTTCCACTGTCGGCGTTGATGGGCGGTTTTATATCGAACACCGCTAATACCGATGACACAACGGCATAAAGTGAATTATCACTCAAGTGTCTTCCAGGACAGATGCTACAAGTAAATTTGGTGAGCAGTCTTCCAATACGCCATCCTTTAGGAAGCGCTCTGGTTTGAATTCCAGAGGATCAGGATATTGCTCGGGATCATGTAAGATTGCCCTCTGATGGCATAGTCAGAATGGCATATGATCGTCGATCAGTTGGGATAATATTGACCAGGAATTCCCCAGAACTACAGTGCCTTTCAGAATAAAATAGCCATCATATTCATCGTCCGCAGTACACATATGAGCAGCGGTTATGTAGAAAATCAGCTGCTAAAGGGTTTTGAGAGGAGCACGGATACATAAAGTACACGTACCCAAGGGCGTCACTGGCTGCCACCGCATAGCTTCCTTAATAATAGCGTTGCTGTAAGGTAGGGCGCCCCTATCACTGAAATTGGGAAGGCGGTCTTAGCTTCTGTGCCGCCTTCCCGCGCCTCGCTGATTCATCTTGTGTGGCGGCTCGATGCCTTCCACATTTTGGTAGTATGAAGTTACGTTTGGATCTGAGATAAGTATAACAGGGGACTACAAACTCTGTCGCATTTTGCATTTGGTGTTATCATTTCGTCGTGGCAGTGAAAGAACTGGATTGTGACTGGATGAAGACAGATGAAGGAAGATAAATGTTGTAACCAAGGTATGAAAAGTCGGGACGTCTACAATCGCGGACATTAATGCAGTCTACCTTCGTTGTATTAAGTAAATATTTCAACTCGCCGAGTACAATTCGACCCAAATTTTCGCCACGAGTGATTCATGTACTCAAAAGGGCAGATTCCCAATCTATGAACTTGATTCACGATAAACACTTGCATACAATTACGGGTATCGTTACATCTATACTGTATATCATAGTCCAGTCGCAGCACTAACAGCCTGCAACACATCCTCCACCAAATCCTCCGTCTCCTCCACACCAACACTCAGCCTCACAAGATTATCCCCAATCCCCAACAACGCCCTCTCAGCAGGAGGTATGCTCCCATGCGTCATCTGCGCCGGGTGCTCCGCCAGACTCTCCACACCACCCAGCGACTCTGCCAACGTGAACAGCCGCGTCGATGTCAAGAACTTATCCGCTTCCTCTTTACCTCCGCGTATTCTAAACGAGATCATCCCGCTGAATGGGAACCCATCAGCGGGCACACGGTCGCCTTCCTCTGCACCGATGAATTTACGCGCGGACGTGCTCAGTACGCGCCACGCGAGCTCGTTCTTCCTCCTCGACGCCTCCGTCTTGCCTGGTAACCCCGGGTAGATCACCTCCTCGACACCCTCTGCAGACTCGAGCGCCTTGGCTACAGCGAGCGCGTTGATCCCATGCTGCTTCATCCGCAGGTGCAGTGTCTTGGCTCCTCGTTGCGCCAGCCACGAGTCGTACGCACTGGGAACCGCCCCGATGGCGTTTTGCAGGAATCGGAGTTTGTCTGCGAGTGCAGCGTTGGATTCGGGGAGGATCAGGGCTCCCATGACGACGTCCGAGTGCCCGTTGATGTATTTAGTGAGGGAGTGTAGGACTACGTCGGCCCCGAGGAGGAGAGGCGATGAGTAGAATGGGGAGAGGAAGGTGTTGTCGACTAGGACGATTGGCCGGGAGGGGTGCGTATGTGCGAGATGGGCGATGCGTTTGATGTCTATGAGGCGGAGCGTGGGGTTTGTCGGTGATTCTATCCATATGAGCTGAAGGAAGTGGTCAGCTACTATGCACTCTCACAAAATGATACCGACATACCTTGGTGTTCTCTCGGAAGGACGAGAGGATCTCGTCGTCCGTCGAATTCTCTAGATCTAGGAATGTAGCTTCGAGTCCTTGATTCTCGGCCGCTACGCGGCGAATGTATCTAAATGTCCCGCCATACACGTCGTTGACGCTGACAACGTGCGCGTTATGGCCCAGCGATTGCAGGACGGTGGCTGTCGTGGCCGACCCCGATGCGAATGCTAGGGCATGAGCACCACCGCCCTCTAGAGAAGCGAGGGTGCTTTCTAGGGCGTTTCTGTTTGGGTTTCCTGAACGTGAATATTCGAAGCCCTATAGAGAAGGTCAGCAACGGTATTGATGCTAGTGAGATTGTAAACATACCTTGTGAACGCCAATAGCCGACTGCTTGTACGTCGTGCTCAGCGAGATGGATGGAATAACAGCGCCAGTCTCCTCGTTCGGCTCTGAGCCTACATGGATGGCTCGAGTCCCGAAACCATCTACCCGTTTCTTGTGGCTCTTGACGCTGTGGAATCCGTTGGTTTCAGAGGCGTTTGAATACGAGATATCGAGTCCGGGAGCCATGATGAGTTTGAGGTGGATAATGAAGAGTAACTACCATCGTACGAGCTTTATGAACGTTTGGAAGAAGCAGCTATTGCAGAATTATGGCGAGCTTTCGCTGACGCGACCGCCACGTGAAATTGTTAATGGCATCACCGGTCCGGCGAGGGATCTCTAAGCACTGACTGATCCTGCGCTCACACCATGGAGCCGAGTCTGTCTTTGTCAGCCTGGCTCGTCGATCGTCGATGACATGTCGTTGAAGCTTTGAGAATATGAAGGTTGTGACTCGATCTGGTCCCTGATGCCAAAGCTTTCTCCCTCTCTACTCCGCCTGGCTCGAGAGATCAGCTATCTTCCCTCATGCATCATGGGTGTCCAAGAGCGCAAAATTACTCACAGACGTAGAGGTAGTTCGTCCTCCAGCCGTCGTGACTCTGCTTGCGCGTCTCGCATCCCAACGACATCCCCAATACGATTTGATAGAACCTTAGAGGGAAAAAAGATCAGATAGGACGCACAACTCGAAATCCCGTGCACTCACAACAGGAATAGGCTCAGTATGCACGATCTACGTAGGGGCTGGAGGACTAGGACAAAACATATGCATGAGAGCGTGAGGGTGGATGCGTAAACCTCAGACGCCCTTCATTCCTCCAGTCATTTCAACCAATTTCTCCTCCACGATGTTTTCCATCCGTTTCCTAACCGCAAGCGACATCCTTTTATTCATACGAGCTGAGGAGACGCGTTAGCACGATGTGAGGTTTATAAGATGATAATGACATACCTGGATGTTCTCTCGGAAGGACGAAACGGTCTCGTCGATGGCGTTCTCTAGGTCCAGATAAATCGCTTAGAGTCCTCCGCTACGCAGCATATGTATCATCGTTCACGCTGATGTGGCCAACGTTGGCGGTCGTAGTGGATCCTAAAGCGAATATCCCGACTTTTGAGCGACACGAGTACATCTTCTAGAGCGTGCTTGCTGGTCTCCTGACCACGAATACTCGAGACCTTGCATTTCCAGTCAGAAACTTGATAAATGCTATTTCAACTGTGGGCATACTTTGTGAGCGCGATGGCTGAAGCGCTAATTGCTCATACACAGCGAGACGGAACCCACCACATCACGTCCAATGGACGTCAATGACCCATTTCCTCTTTTCACACCAACATGCCTTGCGTAATCTCGTTTTCTACGCGTCTGTGTCTAGATTCTCGGGATTTCGACTAGGCCGGAGGGAAAGTGGCCTTGGGTTGGTCAATCCCGTATTCAACAACGACAAAGGATTGACGCGCTTCGGCTGTGAATCTTGTATGTACACTAGATCTCCCGCTAGTTCCAACACTCCGATCCTCTTGTAGTTCGACCTGATTTGGGTGAGAGATTCAGTCATTTAGTGAAGTCAGATATGAGCGGTGGAACCGCAAGGTACGCACCAAATTTGGGCGTCATGTTTGCGGGTTTTCGTGTGAAAGAGTCCAATCCGAGTCGATTAGAGTCGAGCGGTGTAATAGTCGTTTAGGGTCGATTCGCGTTGAATAACACGTCCAATCCGATCCGAGTAAAGTTGAGGCGAGGGGTATTGTCCCGCCCTGGTTGGTCTACTGGGATGCTATGTCGCAGCTGGTCTTCTGATCTCGGGTCGACAATGGTCACGTTGCAACGGTAATGGCTGAGGGCTGGAATGCCCATATGGTTATGCATACGCAGATAGAATACATGACGATAGCGATGGCGAGAGCCATAATGATCACCCAGTGATTCACGCAATGTTCGAGGGCTGAGGTTCGCCGTCCGCCGTTGGTGCCAGGTGACGCTGGAAATGGCTTTCCTAGTTTTAGAGGGTATGTGGATTCGACGATATCTGGTTTCATTGGAACCTGGTTTCTCTGTGTTGGATATCTTGAGTTTTGGTGGGGTTCTCCAAGGAGAAGAGATCCGATCGAGCCAGCTGCAGGACTTCATATATGCTCGAGCTGACGATCATAACGTCGCAGGTTTGGGCTATGTGAAGTTCTGCGTTGGGGCGATATTCATACCCGCGTGGGTTTCTCGTCTGAGACTAGAAAATAGAGTTGAAGTAAGTATCAAATTCGAAGGTCGAATGGATGGAGTGAAACATACCGAATGATCTGATACACCTCGGGAGATTCCTTTGGGGTCCTGCTCGGAGGTCCTTTTTTCATGAGGTAATGTTGGAAGTACATCCGGCGTGAACCTCGTGTCTGAACTATCAGAAGGCTATGGTCCATCCATGATATCTTTGATGGTTGATAATCGGTTGCTTTCGTCAAAACGGAGCTGCAGGCGACACATTATGCTCAGCGCATCGGGTCGGCTTCCAACCCGGGCATTGACGACATGCATATTAGAGCCTGACTTGAAGGCAAACGAGTTGGATACCAGAAGCTAAACTTGCGTAAAGAAGCGGGCCTGAGGGTGGAGAATAGTCAGATATCACGTCTGTGGTAAGACAGGAGCGGTAGCATGTAGAGACATATCTAGACTTACGAGCAGCGTCCGATGCCCCACCAATACGAAAACATCGTCTTTAGTTTGATGGTTTACATTCGGAGAAAGTTGTTGAGCACCAACAGCGGGACAATCCAAGGTGAAGGGTGGATAATAGATGGTAATGACGAAGGTCCACCAAGCTCAGCGTGCTATGAGCCCCAATGAGTCAGTAAATTCACACTTCAATCGAAGAAACCACATACACAAGATGGTGAAGAATACCTCAGCCAACACCGCCAGATCTCAACTTGCTGAGAAGGCAAAAATCTTGTTGCTGGTGATTCCTCCAGAACGCGAGACCAGGGAGCCAGGGATGTGTTGATGCTCAATGGCTTGTCGAGAATGTCAGCCGGGTTGAGTAGCTGCTGAATTTAACTGAGCAACGAGAGTGACGGTGTATGCCTGAGTATAACCACTAGTTGCGCTCAGTCAGACGAAATTTGGTAAAATCAGTGGTATCCAACTTACCGCCTGAGCCCCATCTCATGATCAAGTCAGCAGGACCCAAACCTCGCATAGCTTCGACTGTCCTCAATATATCTTTCTTCAGGTGCCATTGTCGCGGGAATACCCTTATATAGCGTGTATTTCAAGTCTTTGTGAGCCCGGTACATGGAAGAGTTACAGTGAGAACTGAAAAGTCAAATTCGAAAATGAAGTTTCGGAACACGTGAGTATGATTGCTCACTTGTGGTGCACTCTGCCCTTCTGTTCCCATTGCACAACGATGGCGTCTCTCCAACCACCAAACAGACCCGAGCGCAAGCGCGACCGCGCCAAACGCATTTTGAAGAACATATTCAACCGCCTATCATCAAGATCTCGGGCATCCCCCCATCCCGCGGTTGTATCTCAGGCAGCAAGTCCTGCTGATGCTCGCACATCTTCTCCCCAGCCTGCCTCTGTCCCTGTGGAAACTACCCCAGATACTCGCCCTTCTTCGCCCCATCTTCCCACTTCAGGCAGGCCTAGCCATGCTGAAACGCGCCCATCAGGAGCCAGTAGTGCCGGCGTTGCCAATAAAATCAAAGCGATCGCGCGTGTGGCAGGGAATGGGCTTGAGACGACAATCCGGCTTTTGGAAAAGAGTGCCGCTGCGTGCCCCCCTCTCGAGTCGGCCGTGGGTGGGCTAGTCGCATGCCTGGATCTGGCACAGGTAAGCAGTGGTCGTTGATCCTGCACATCTTACTCTTTCTCATTACGTCTGCGCAGGCGGTCACCGGAAATCGAGGAGACTACGAAAAACTGACTACTGAACTCGCAACTTTGTTGGATACTTTGGCTCCATATGTAACGAAGCTTCTTGCAGACGACCCCAGTGGCCGCATTGCACGTATTTTGTTGTGAGTACAAGATATGCATTTATAATTCGCTGTTAATGAGATGTGTTGCAGATCAATCGATGAGGAAGTGTCAGGAATCCGCCGACAGCTGGACCGAGGGCGGTTTGAGCGAACTGTTGAGGCGCATAAGGACATGGGGGATGTGATCCAGCGTTATCGTCAGATCGAGTCGTTCTTCCGTCAACTTCAGGTGAGTAGTACCGGTTCGTGTTCCACTCAACGTGCTGACCCCCTGGTAGACTGAGATCCATCTTCGGACCTGGGACGACGGAAGAAAGGATCGCGAGGTGAGATGCCGTGACCAAATGTTGATGGGCGCCCAACTGACTTTCCACTGGCAGAGGGCGTTGCTTGAAGGCATGTCCCCAGTTGACGACGCTGGTTACAACTCGAGCTACTCCACCACCGCCATGCGAGGCGGATGTACAGCCGAGACACGCGAGAAGATTCTGCAAGACCTGAAGGACTGGGTCGAAGACCTGAACGGCGCCAGGGTTTACTGGACGAATGGAATGGCCGGGACCGGGAAAACGACAATCATGTACACCCTATGCGAATGGTTGGCGGCGATGCGTCGACTCGGTGGCAACTTCTTCTGCTCCCAAGGCTTGGAGTTATGTCGCAACGTCAACAACATCGTGCCAACACTCGCATACCAAATCGCGCAATACTCTCCTGCTTATCGAACGGCGCTGTGCAATGTCCTGGAGAAGGAACCAGGGGCTTGCAAGCTGAACGTACAACAGCAGTTTGAGAAGCTTGTGCAAGGACCGATGCAAGCAGTGGCGGGGGCAATGCCGGACGGCGCGGTTGTCGTGATCGACGCTCTGGACGAGTGCCACGATGGCTGGGCATTTCGGATGTTCCTTGACACACTACTAAAGCACGCGGTGGCCTTACCCATCAAATTTATCGTCGCCAGTCGACCGGAACCTGCGATTCGAGCTAAGATGTCACGACCAGGATACTCGCCATCCATTCTGTATCTACACGACATCGAGGCGTCGCTTGTGGAAGAGGACATAAAGAAGTATCTCAACAGCGCGTTTGCCTCTATGTCTCCTTCGCCCTCATCCGACGACGTCGTAAAGCTTGCGAAGCGTGCCGGGAAGCTGTTCATTTATGCCGCAACCGTTGTGCGATATATCGCTCCGGACGATTCTTGTGTTCCCTCGGCTGCTCGTCTGCAGGCCCTGCTTGGAGGGGGTTCTGGGTCTACCCTACAGCACAAAGGGATTGACGGGTTGTACACGGGCGTACTTTCTGCCGCTTTCGGTGCCGAGCGCGAAGCCGGGGAACTGGCTGCCCTTCGCCTTACGCTTCAGACTGCCATCTGCGCAAAGGAGCCAATGTCTGCCCAAACAGTGGCTTCAATTCTTGGTCTGACCGAAGATGAAGTTCGCATCGCATTGCAGCCCTTGCGGTCAGTACTACACGTGCAAGAGGGTGGTCTCGGACTAGTTTCGTCCTTCCATGCATCCTTCCCTGATTATATGTTTGACCAAGTTCGATCCGGCAAGTTCTTCTGTGACAAGAAAGTACACAATGAAGTTCTTGCCAATGGATGCCTTGACGTGATGAAGGGGAAGCTGCGGTTCAATATCTGCAACCTTGAATCATCATTCGTATTTGACAAGGACATAATTGACTTGGAAGAGCGAATCGAAAAGTCTATCTCTGCTGATCTCTCATATGCATGCCAGTATTGGGGTGTGCACGTTCGAGAAGGAGATTTCTCAGACGCAGTTCATGAAAGACTTGTG
>Ga0247742_10002709_pt1 | contig 11517 bp, 14 predicted proteins | sample UWRJL208509C2_FD_180944 | JGI IMG/M metagenome (GOLD analysis project Ga0247742, IMG submission 180944) | Plant litter microbial communities from Arlington Agricultural Research Station in Wisconsin, United States - UWRJ-L208-509C-2 | ecosystem: Environmental > Terrestrial > Plant litter >... | reverse complement strand
TTGGATGTCTTCAAAGGTGAACTTTCCACGCTAGATTCGATTTCTTTGGACCTTCGGGATCCCTCTACACCTAATCGTCAATCCAACTTTCAAGCAAAAAAGACTGATAGCAACGTTTATTCTCCCCGTGAAGCCCAAGGTGATCGCTCTGAGATCTTAAGCAGCAAAGAGCCTGCGTTTACCGATCCTTTCGGAGGTCAACCCGTTGCGAATGACGATGAAGAGGATGCTGCAACACCTTCGGCGATTATACCCCCCCGAACTTCTTCGTTGGCGTCGCCTGCTCGATATTCTTTGGGTTCCATCACACCGCATACCCCAGGCTCCAGACCGGCCAATGCATCACCCTTTCGATCACGGAGTGGTCCGCCGACATCTGCGATGGCGGCTCTCCAGCACAGTCCCCGGGATGGGCAGCGGTTACGCGTCCTTCACCGTTCGACTGGGTCAAGTTCAGAGCCGTCGCTTATACCCGCGTCTGATGATATTAGAACCCGTGAGTTTCACTGACCTCCTGTCTGCTGTAGGCCTCGTTTACTAATCACCTCTGCAGGTCCATCCTCACGGACCAGTTCTCAACTGGATCTTGCGTCTCCTGATTCTCTGTACTTTTCTACATCTCCAACACCCATCATTACAGGTGAAGACAGTGGTGATATAGAGACCCGCGGCAAAGAACTTGCAAGCAAGTGTTGGAACGAGGACGAGGATTTCTTGCACAAGGAGAAAATTGCTGAGTGGTTGGGTGGCCAGTAAGTGATATCATGTTCTAGACCTGATGATTATCTAAATCCTCCTTAGTGCCTCAGTTAACAAGATTGCTTTGAAGCACTATATCGACTTTTTTGACTTTGCTGGCCTACGCTTAGACCTCGCATTTAGGTCCGTCTTTCCAGCTCTTGCTTTCTCAAAGTACTCAAGTTCTTGCCGTTTGACAGACGCCTTTGCGGCAAACTTTACCTCAAGGCTGAAACGCAGCAAGTTGATCGTATCTTGGAACAATTTAGCCGTCGTTACTGGGACTGCAATCCAGAATGCGTATATGGCAGTACCAGTGAGTTGCTTCACCTACTTCTGGGTTGTAAATTCCTGATATGTTTAAAAGACATTGTCCATGCGGTCTCATATTCGCTGCTACTTCTCAATACCGATCTACACGTCGCTGAGCTTTCGGCCCGCATGTCTCGATCCCAGTTCGTGCGCAACACGATGACAGCCATCCAAACCCAATTCCAACCAAACTCACCCGCCCGCTTATCGACATCTGATCTTACTTACGACGATTGCAGCAGCAGTATTCGAGGCTCAGAGGATACTGAAGTCATGTCTAGGTCAAAACGAAGTGACAGTATTGCAAGTTTTGGGAGCCATACGTCTCTGCCGGTCTCTCCTGCACCGCGGTCCGGTTCCTCAACAGGTGCTGAGCCTTCCAATGGTAATCATTCGACTTCCAACGTAAATGAGCAGCAAGCTCCGTATCGCCCACAACATGGACGTGCTTGGGAGAGTGACATGGAAAGCTTACTCAAGGTTATTTCACATTATTCACCTTTCTACTGAATATGTTTAGCTGACCAGCCAAAAATAGGAAATGTACAACGCGATCAAGCACCAGCAGATTCTACAGCCCCTTTCGAGCATGGCACGCACCTCGATGTCATCTCTGAGTCCTGGAGGCACTGGCATGATGCGCAATCGGAGTGTGCGCAGCCAGAACGATCGTTTGACGACCTTGAAGCGAGGCAGCATTCGAGGTATTCAATCAATACTGAGTGTCCAGTCGGGCGTCAGTCCATACAGCAGCAACAGCAGTATTGACGGCCGTGTGAGTCCCTCACCTAGTTTTGCAACATCGACACACGAAGTAAGGAGCAAAATTCATGCATTTCGTTTGTCATGTGCTCACGATATTTCAGGCCTTGTATGGTTCTAGTTCATCATTCTTGAACCCAACGCTCGGATTTGCTTCAAATCTATCCCACACCATCATACGAGAAGCTCAAGAGGATGACGACCACAGTGTGCACAGTGAAGACTCGACTTCCACGAGCATCAGTATTTCTGATGAAGAATTAGCACTCCTGGGTGCCCCCTGGGCCAAGGAGGGAATGCTCTGCCGAAAACAGTATTGGGAGTCCGCTGGGAAGCGTGCAAAGGACAAGGCCTGGCTTGATGTCTTCGTCGTGATCCAGAAGGGTGAACTGAATATGTTCACTTTTGGAGATCATACATCCGGAGGTTCTGGGACATTTGGAGGCGGAAACTGGTTGGTAAGTGACTTCAAACGCCGGCAAACCATCATCTAACAGTTTTGATGGATCAGGCTAATGCCCACTCTGTTGGGACCATTCATCTCGCCCACTCACTTGCCCATGCATTACCTCCTCCGGGGTACAATAAACGGCCGCACTGTATGGTCCTCACGGTAGCCAATCGCGGAGTATATTTCCTACAGGCCGGAACGGAGGAGTTGGTGAACGAATGGGTTTCGACATGCAACTATTGGGCGGCCAGAACAAGCAAGGAACCTCTGGCTGGCGGAGTATCCAACATGGAATACGGATGGAATCGTGTTGCAGATATCTATGGTCATGGGAAATCCCGTTCTCAGTCCGACCTGCACAAAGAAGATATGGCTGATTCGGTCAGCGTTCGAAGCGGCAAGAGTACCCGGAGCAAGTACGGCTGGAAGGATGGAGCCGCCACTGTTCGTGGCGCTTACTCGCCTCGAAGCGACAAGACGTTCATTAATGAATGGAAAGCGCCTCTGCCACCAACCATGGGCAGTACACACGATGAAGAAGCGCAGCTAGATGCTCTACGCAAACATGTAGCGTCTATGAAGAAGGATCTAGAGATTCACAACGAGCTACGTGAACCGATGGCAGCTTTGGTAAGTTTCACAGCATCTGGTGAGTCCCTGCAACTAACTCCGACATCTCAGTATCCTCCGAGATCCGCCAATGCGATGAAGGCCCAAAGTAACTGGGAGGAGAAATCACAATACCTCTTGCGGGAAATTGTCAAGTACGATCTGTACATTGACTCCCTTCAAGCAGCAATGACGCTACGTCTAAAGAAACGCGGTGAAAAGGGTATGTCATGAAACTACTCTCGAAACATCTTTTGTTTGGCCTAATTGCTCTATTCTTAGCTTTGGAGCGTGCCCTCTCAAATCCAGATGATGAACCCGTTAGGTCTTCCGGTTCTAGGAAATGGAGAGGTCCTGAACAAGGTGCCATCACCGAAGAACCTGAGCCACTCACTCCAAGTGCAAGGCAATTCCCTCAAAATAGCCATCGAAGGGAAACGGCTGAGATTGACGACGACGACGACTGACTACGCTAATGTGTTTTTCTGTTCTAATGATATACCACGAGTTACCTGTGCCGTTGATGTCGATGACGTTCTGGTTAGTGTGCGGTGCATACCATAGTTATTTAATTGCTCTATTAAGGATTCAATCGCTGTCTCTTCATGTTCAATGTATACATTTTCATTCGTTTTTCGACACGTCTGTAGGGATAAATTACTTTAAATAACAGATGCCACCCACGATGCAATAATACGTCTTAGCAAGGACCGTATTTGGCAGCTGCGACGTGTGCTGCAAGACCACTGGCACTCGTCTTAGGTGTCCATTGAGAGCCTCCCTATAAATTATTATAATCAGATGATTCCTGCCTCATGGTGAACGTAGTAACACTCACCGCATCTGGGGCATACCACACAGAGCCAATATCTCCCGCTGAATTGGTTCCATAATGGTAAACAGCTGACTCCTGCGATCCAAGGAAACCTCTGTACTTGTTCACGCTTGCTGCGCTGTTCGCGTTGTCGAGGTAAAATTGGAGGTGCTTTGTCCAGATGCCCTGTTGCATCATGGTAAGAGATAAAATTGCGGTAAATCAGGAGGAACCAACCTTGAAGATTTGCTACATGTGAGAAATAAGTTCAACATGTGATACAGACGACTCCCGATGAACTTCCTTACCTGATCCTGGTTGCAGACTGCTCCTCCTTTGACAGCGTCGTCACATACCTCACGCAAGATGTTATTGTTGGTGAGGTGAGTGATAGTGGCGTCGAGGGTTATCTCTGCTTGTGTGAGTAGCGACGCGTCACCAGTGGCAGCGTACAGTGCTCCTAGTCCAGAAGCAATGACACCCTAAAATTCAGGATCGTAGATGAGAATCCAAGCTTATTTGGCAACGATGCCGCTATATGTACCTGATTATAAGTCCAAGTAGTCTAGAAGGGGTATGAGATAACGTAGAGCGTCTCAAAGACATATTTACTCGCCTGGCCGTTGTTCCTGCAGGTACTCGTCTCGAGACCGTCGTTCCAGAGGCCATCACCATTCCTCATGCCTGACGCGGACACTAAAGGGGGGTTATGATGAGACTTTCGTCAATCGTGTGGTTCTCGTCAAACATACGCCAGCTCCAGGTCTATGAATGAGATCAGCCAGTTAATAGCGGTGGAGGAAAACTCTAAACAATCTCACCTTTTTTGCATTGTCAAGGTAAGCTTGATCGCGGAAGCGAAGGTATCCTGATGCAGAAAGCAAGAGGAACAACTCGTTGGTAATCGCGTTCTTGTAAGTGTGCGCGGTTGACCACCAGACTGTTTCGCAAACCTAAATTAGAATCACTGCTGACTTGACCATATGACAAAGTTGGTCTCACCACCACCACCACAGGTGTTATCCCATTGTCCGGCGATGATGCTGTAGATCTTCTTAGCAGAGTCCTATATATAAGGTTGGTTAGCACATGCGTTTCTCAGAATATGTATGGTGCATGACGTACAAGGTAGGCTGAGTTGCTCAGGCCGCGACTGCCTTTGTAGTCAGCAATTTTCCATAGAGCAAGGACGATCCACTGTGACGAGAAACATTGGTTTGAATGGGATCATTTCCAGAGAGAAGACACTGCCGACTTACTCCTGCGTCGTCATTGCTGCCACCCAAAACACTATTCCAGTTTGTATTGGCGTTGAGAGCCGCCCTGCCAATGTAAGATTGGTCGGCCACAGATTTAAATTCATCCGTCCCAGTGGCCAACATCAGGTTATGAAGGTCCTCAAGGGTATTCTGAAACAACGTGGGTGTCAGCGCAGTTCAATAAGGTAAAGGATGGCGACGCACGGCATCTGTCCATAGGGAACCACCATTGTACTGGCCAGTCAACGTGCTAAAGTAGTGGCTCTGGAGTCGCTGGGCGATGGCCTGAGGTTCAATCGTCAGATAAAGAGAGTATTCTGTGTACGGAATTGATACAAACTTTCGCAGTGTCCAATGTTGCTGTACACTGGGCAGCTGGTGCGGCTACGACGGTTGGGACTGCACATACAGCAAAAACAGCGAGGTATTTCCAAGAGATAGAACGCATTTCAGGATTGTGCGGAACGCGGATGATTGCTTTGCTCTTCTTGCAAGCCCATGTTTTATATGAAAGGCTGTCCATATTTTTACCAGGATCGGGCGTTCAGGTGATGATGCGGCGCCATGGGACCTACTAACACTCGTGGGGGGTGAACGTAATGTGCAGATGCAAGACTGATAGAGAGAAGTAAGAAGAGAAGACGTTCCACCAACATCCACAGCCCAGAATAGCTCTCGATGTCGAATCTGCGTGGTTAACGGTGAGAATAGCAGGCTGAGGAATAGTTGCCTTAAGACCACGTGCCGGTCGAGATGATTGCGATTCTGAACCTCAAAACCAAGCCATAATCTCGACCTTTATCATGGCCTCAAAGCTCCGACCAGCCTGGGCTTGCGAACCACAAGCGGATGAATTTGGCAGACCAGTGTGACTTTGGCGCATCGATGTACAATGGTCTGGTGTCCAACTTGTTCTTTCGATCACTTCTCTCCAATCCGCATTAAACTGACATCAATGAGCTCAGAGAAATGAAGTTGAATCCAACCCAAGAATGCCTAGATTTTTCGCAGATTCCGTACTTTGCATAGATTCGTATATCGAAAGATATGTTCCAGCGCCTATTAAGTGGCTGTGCTACGATATTAACAGGTGAACATATACGTCTAGGTCTCTGTATTTTGGAGGTATTGAGGATGTCAATTATTTAATTCATATAAAAACTATTCATGAGGTTATTCCTGAGCATGGCCACTAACCAAATTCTCAATGATTATGTTACACGTTCTCGAAAGACGGAAATTATTCCACCTCCATATTCACCGGACCTCAGCAGGCATACGTTTCTGATGGGAAACAAGCAATATATTCATCTAGATGAACTAAGAGCAGACTCGACCATGGGTTTAAAACACTTTCTGAGAAGAAACAAGGAAAGAAAGTAATCCAGTAGCAACGACGAAGCGAGCTAAACATTGCAGCAATCAACAGCAATTTGGAAGCAGACAAGCATAAGCGATGGGAACGAGACAAGACGGGGCATGTCGTCGGAAAAAAGAGCAGACTGAGAAGAAACCTTTGATGCGGAACCAGGGGTTTTCGAGCCAGCCAGAGGTGAGGGATCGTGCGTAACCTGATCGAATCACCCAGGTCGAGGCGAACGATTATGTAGTGAGAGCCCCAAAGTGTCCAAATCGGCAGTCGATCCAGAGAGAGAGAGACAGGCAGGAGGTTCCAAGTAGATAGGGGAAGACTAGTTTGTGGGCGATGGAATTCGTACGCATTCAGGATGAGATGCAGGTAGTAGCCGAAAACGAGTGAGCGATAGCGGTCCAGAAGTTCTTGAAGGGTCGAATTACACGTGAGGGCGTCTGCTTGATGATGCGATTGGAAGAGTGGTGGGGAAAATAGCATACACCAGCGCTAATGTATGCTGTTTTCTCTAACCCTTCACCAAGAACATCGCAAGGCCATGACGAAAGAAGTAACGACAGGGGTCGTGATACTACAAACCATCACTATCAGCAATGTCCAGATGCACATCGAACTCCACATACCTAGGGGACGGAGAAGGGAGAAGTATAATTCGAAGGACGTGATAAATTCGTCGGATATCATGATAGTAGATGTTAGCCATGGCCGCGACATCGAGGAGGAATTGAGGATGTGAAATGTCGTGATATTAGTCACACCTACAAAAACAGGGTTAGAAAAGTTGCGACCAAATGAAATTGAGTGCTCACCTAAGAGGTGCAGCTGCCACTAAAACGACTGCTTAGCGAGTGCACAAGAGATGTCATTGGATGTTTTGGGGTGAGGTGATAGTGTGTTCAGGGCGGGGTGTGTTGCTTTCCTAGAGTGGTGTGTATGACATTGAGTCGATCGGATGGTGACGGTGGACATTCGCAGTGATTGAGATGACGGCCACCGAAAGGCCCATGCAAGTACACAATAGACTTTCTGGTGGGAAGGAAAGGCCAAGGATATTGAGGAGGTGGATCTGGATCTGGAATAGTCCATGAGTATGGCATGACCAGGCCGAGAAACCAGGGCGACAAAAAGGTAAAGTAGAATCGCCAGTAGATTCGAAGAAGGTATGACTGAAAAGGTGTTGCTGCTGGTGAAGCATGATGTTGCAACAATAGCGGTGAGAAGACTATGCGCGCCTGCCGAAAAATGGTATACTATGAGAAGGGACGAAGCGCGGTTTGGTGATGGGGGAGAATAGAGTGTGTAGGCCCCAGAGGCTGTTTCAAGATTCACAAATCGATCGAGAGGCGAGAGAGGTGAGAGAGAGGAGAAATTAGAGATAGAAAAGAGTTGGTCCGCGGGCAGGAGAGGAATCTCTCCCGCAGTTTCGATGGCGATAAATATATGGGCTGAAGAGACTGGTATAAGATCGAGAGACATAAATTGAGAAACGAGATGGAGAAAGACCAGAGAAATATGATGGAGAAATATGGAGAATATTCAGGGAAAGAGTCGGCCCGCAGGCGGGGCAAGATGCCACCCGGCAGCTTCGATGGGGGCACACAATTGTGGGAGGAGGACATGAGCAGGGGTGAAAATGGTGGTGGGCCCTCAATCATACAGTGAATCCGCAGAGCTGAAAAGTGTCGTCAGTAAAGAGATGCGAGAAGCACAAATAAGGACGTACGCAACAAAAAGATACGAATTTTACAACAGACCCCAGTGTAGTGGGCCAATTCACCAAAATCCGAACGTCAAAAAGCGAGCGGTGCGCCTGAGCAATGAACGCTTCTTAACTGGCTGAGGAGCGGGCTCGTCCATGTCAAATCGACACTTGGGGGTGAGAGGCAGTGCCCGCAAGACTTTCTTCTTCGGAGGTTTGCGAATGTTGGTGTGGTTGCGTCCCTTGGCCTCATCAGACCAGAGAGCGAGATGGTGCTGATGGGTGGGTTTGAAGCGAAGGTCAAATCGGCGAGTTGGAGGAACACAAATGGGCTGAGGATCAGGGAGGACTTTTTGTTTGACGTGGTTTTCGTTGACGCTGCTAGGCACAATAACAGGATGGGCATATCGGCTCTCCTGCTCGCCGCCATTGTCACCATTCGCGATGAGATCGTTGACTCGAAGTTCGTAGTCAGGCTCCAGCTTCACCTCTGACAACAAGGCATGAGACTCGGGAGATAGTACAGGGGGATTGTTGACGTCGGTGGAGGTGGTAACGGGCAACGGGAAATGTGGAGGAGGAGGAGAGGGCGTGGCTCCACGCCGAAGTGAAGAGTCTTCGAGGTCGACGACATTCACATCGATCAAATCTCCAGTTGGGACATCTGTAATAAACGTCAGTCGATATCAAGGACAGATAAAATAATGCCTACCAAGATGAGAACCGTTGAGGTTTGTAAGGGAGAGAGGAGTTGCGCCTTCACTCTCAGTAAAAAAGCCTTGAAGGAGGTGAGGCGATATATCCATGAAATCTGGTTCGCAGCTGAGGGAGACGGTCGAACAGCGAGGAGCCCTTGAGATGGATTGACCAGCACGACCGTAAACTGAACAGTGTGGTTCGAGACCCGGAGGAGCCAAGGGTGCGCTTGTTGGTGAAAGCACGCTCTCGCACCGGCGGCACTGGACTTGTTCAGCGACTGGTCGCTGTTGCTCAACCGAGTAATCCGTCTCGACAGGTGCACTAAAAAATATGGTATCGTCGTTTACTCTGAGGTGACGGAGTCCGCTGATGACGAGTTCAAGTTCGAGGTTGAATGCGAGGTCGCACTTGTTGGTCTTGCCTCCGCATGCAGTGGACACCTCGTCGGCGGATTCGGGAATTGCGGGGGGCTCGTAGTCGATGCCACCAACCAAAGGGGAAGACATATCATCGTCCATATCGAGAGTGGAGACATCGTGGTGAGAGTCGGCGAGAGTCGACTCGGCCTCTTGATGATGAGTGATGGCCTCTGCATCGAACATGTCCATGTCAACCTTGAAATGAGCGAGACCTTGGATATCGGCCTGGTACACGGCCTGGTGGTAGATCCCGCCTTCCTGAGTAGCGATGATCGAGACTTGTGGAAGGTCAGCCGTGATACACGAATGGAGCCCGAATTGACCCTGGTATCCGTGAGGAACTTGATAGGCAGTGGCAACATCGAATGTCGGGTCCATAAAATTGGGGGCTTCCGCGTACTCATATACCCCACAAGGCTCGAAGACCTGAGCAGGTTCGTCAGCGTAGGCATATACCACTCCCTCGTCGCAGTAAGTCATGTGGGAGTCGGTCTCGTCAAAGTGCGGGTCGATCTCCATGAATACAACACCTTCAAAGGTCACCTGGAAGTCGATAGAACTGAATACCATATCTATAGGAGTTTCGTTAATGGCCTGGACGTCGATCGCCTCGTAGATGGGTATGCCGGCTTGGGGTTCCTCGACTGTGACCATCTGGAAGATGTCAGAATTGACCATGGCCTGCTGGGTGACCTGCTGTACTCCTCCAATGGAAGGTTGTTCAGATACCCAAACGTACATCTCTGAGACGACACTAGTGAACGCCTTGGCGTGGACGTGTATCTCGTAGGCGACTTCTTCGGGAACGTGGTTGACCTTCATGATCTGTACGTTGGCCAAAAGGTCGTCGGCTGACTGGAGTCGACTGTGGATGTCGTAGTGAATCCTCATGAAGCCGTCCAAGAGGTCCTTGACTGACTCGGCCGCGATGGAAGTTTCGAAGATGATTTCGTCGGTCCCTTCAACTGTCTGTGAGTCCAGGATTTGGATATTGGAGACGTAGCCACTGGCGGGAGGGGCTTGAACCTCAACGACGGCTTAGTGGAAGTTGATCAGGTCAATGCGGGTGGAGAAATTTAGAAGTGAACACACCGGAAGAGGCCTGTTCAGCGTGGAGGTCTGAGAGGACACCATCGAGAAAGGCGGTAGCATGAGCTTCCAAAAGAACCTGAACCTCGACTTCATCGTCTGAATCTGCAGGGCGGGTAAGTATTTAGGGATGAGGAGCAGTCAAGAAATTTACCTGGCGCGTCGAAGATCTCGTAGGCGAGCTGAGCGGCGGTGGCGGCCTCCGCGTCGCCTTCATCGCCATTGACAAACTCGAGGACCTCGGTGAGATCACCACCCTCCTAATCGTGGTCGTTGTTTCCATAGATCTCAAGAGCATCAACGTCGACCCGCTCGTCTTCATCCTCGTCGTCAAGGTCAATGACCAAAGGGGTGGTCGATGCGAGGCCTGTGAATGTAACCTGGTCCTCGTTGCCGTCAAAGGTGTCGGCGGAGCGCGTGCCCGATGAGATTGATTCGTTTACTCGCCCTTCGTGTTCATCATCTCGCTGTTCGCTATAGACGGTCTCCGCAACGGCGGCCTGATCTCCAGGACCAGATTGCACGCTGTTATCGCTGGCGAGGCCGAAGCTGTTCATGAGTACCGCCAAGTCAACGTCGGTTTGATACCGACGACCCTCGGCCTCGAACTCCTCGAAGGATTCGAGCTCGGCGGTGTCGAAATGGCTGTTGTGTACCTCGGACATGTTTATGTTGAGCAAGTTGAGTTCAAATGAAGGTTTGGTTTGAGTGTGGTTTGGGAGATGATGTAGTATGGGCAGGGAAAGCACTCGGTTCGGTCCACCGTGTCGTTTTATATCCAAATTTACGACGCGTCTGTTTGCTCTTGTGAGTTTCTCTTTAGTCACTTCCAGCAACTTTTCCCTCAAAAAATGGTGACCACCCAGGTAGGAAAGCAGCGCAGATCGTCTGCACCAAAAAAATTCATCACTTTGGGCAGAATTTTGTCCAGATTCCCTGGGGCCTCCCACTTGATATGTGTGGGAATGACGAGGGCTTTAAACGCTCTAGGTATTTTACTTTCGAGTAAGTGAAACAAGTGCGTATGGCTGTCTGAACCCAGTTTGTTCCAAGTATACCCGTAGTGATTCTGTGAAACAGGTGATGGCTGCTGAGGCCATGGACACAGTAGCAGTAGCTTGGTCATTTCTTCTAGATGTCTCCCCGAAAGCAAGAGCAAGTGGGTTCAAATATCCTATGGTGTTGGTAGGATAGTAAGATGCAGCCAGATAGTAGTTCACGAGGAAGGGAAACTTCGAACCATCAATGCATCACTGTTGATCAGATTCCCACGGGTGCTCATATAGCGGGACCA
>Ga0247742_10002708_pt1 | contig 11518 bp, 6 predicted proteins | sample UWRJL208509C2_FD_180944 | JGI IMG/M metagenome (GOLD analysis project Ga0247742, IMG submission 180944) | Plant litter microbial communities from Arlington Agricultural Research Station in Wisconsin, United States - UWRJ-L208-509C-2 | ecosystem: Environmental > Terrestrial > Plant litter >... | reverse complement strand
AAACCACATAAAATCAGTTATCGCAACTCTTGCTTACAACATTACGCTTTCTGTTCCGGAATCGTATCATATAATCACCGCTACGATCGAAAAAGATCCTCATATCTTTCACCGTTCATCCGCTCATCAGTTCGAGCATCTCATTCTTGGACCCCTTCACCAACTCTCCCTGCAGGGTGTCGCATACCCTGCGGTCATCATCATAGACGGTCTGGACGAGTGCTTGAATCACGAGGAACGGACCATCCTTTTGCACGTGTTCGCGAAAGCCACTGGACATTCTGTGCCGCTCAAGTTTCTCATCACTAGTCGACCCGAAGTCCCAATTGCACGGGTCTTCAACGCCACCCCGCTTGTCGAGGTATCCGCACGACATTCGCTAGACGACGAACCCGAATCGATGGAGGACGTGGAGTATTTCCTGTCCGCCAAGTTCGACGAAATCAAGCGGACCCATCCTTCGAGACGCCATATTTCGCAGGACTGGCCCTCATCACAAGCCAAAGCAGATCTGGTGCGGAAGTCGTCAGGCCAATTCATCTATCCCGCCACAATCATCAGGTATATTTCGTCACCGCGACATAACCCGACGCTCCGCCTGGACATCATCCTTAAACTCCGAGCTCTGTCGGGCGAATCTCCTTTTGCACAGCTTGATGCGCTGTACAGGTATATATTACTCTCTTGCGAGGATGTAGAGCTGGCTCTGCGCATCATTGGGATATGCTTACTGTCGACACAAGACATAGATGTTCCATGGGGTGGTACTTATGATTTTCCCTCTGAAATGATGGCACCAGAATGCATGGAGCCAATCCTCCGTCTAGATCCTGGAGATGTGCAGCGTGGACTTGAAGACTTGGGCTCCCTTATCGAATATAAGGATGACAACATTGAGCTTCGTGTCCTTCATGCCTCTCTCTTCGATTTCTTATCAGATCCCACCCGATTCATGGAGCTCCCATTCAACCTCGCATCTATCTACACCGATCTGGCCATTTGGTGCAGTCATCTTGACCCTTATCATGACAATGTTTCGATCCCGTTCTTTTACTGTGAGTCTGACATTTTATTCTGACTACTAGCTCCTGGCAGAAGGGGAATTCCAGCTCAAAACCATGCTTACATATGTGAAACAGATAAATTGTTTCCCTTATTCTGCTCTGCAATAAAACTAGCAGATCCTACAGATTATTTGGAAGAGGCACTCCAGCAAATGTCTTTGCCTGATCCACCATTACCTGATGAAACCCCTATGCAATCGGCTCAACTTTTTTTTTTTTACCCGGAATTAATCGAATATCTGCAAGACTCGGTACGTTCACTCCAGTACCAACCCCACCTATGATTTAGCTCACATTAATCAGAAATTTGAAACCAGAAACACTCTCTATACTCAGCACCTTCAGGTTTATGAGCAATATCTCACAGCACTTCTACAGCTCTATGAGCAAAATTGCCCCGGCGTTCGCGCTATTCTCGCTCTTGTCTCTGTGGAAGAGGATTTTGATCGTCCTCTTACCTCGTTCATAGGCTTTCCTTCTGACGAACTGGTTTGTCTTCCCATATCCCCAATTGTCCATCCGCAACAATGGGGTCCGGAAGATCCCAAAATGACTGAAATGACCGTACCATATGGTGTATTGCATTCAGGGGTACATCCGCTACTGGCCTCCATCTTGGCTCCTCAGGTTCCAGAAATATGCCTGGAGACCAGCTCGTTCTGTCTTCGTTATCTCCAGGCCGGCGGCCACCCATTCGAGGCTCGAAAGCCATCGATGCCCCTTCTCGGGTCTCACTATTTCACGAGATTGAAGCTGCGGCCGTGGCTTTCTCATCTTCGAAACAGACGACACCGCCATTCAAGTGGGAACTTCTTCATAGCCAGACAAGGTCTCCACTCTGTGTGGTGGGACTCGGACCTGCTCATTCACCTGCAGCGTAAAAACAGCAGCCACAAGAATCGCATCCGAGTCCCTCTCCGCTTCTTCAGCTGTCGGTCTGAGTACTCGTCTAACTACGACCTATGGTGCACATACCAATGTGCCCTTATACTTCTTCCCTTCGTCCTTGCAAACGCACCTCCTGATTCCCACCTCGCATCCATTGCTAACAACTGCATTTTCAATTCTTTCTGCACCGCATACCCACAGGAAACACGGAGGGCAAAGAAATCCATCACACAATACCTCTCTCGATGTCGACCTATTAGAGCTATAAGGGAAAGGGTTGTTGTCGACGGTATGGATGGGATGGATACAGACTAGCGTCGGATAGTTACCAATGTTAGACACTTGCTGTGTCGGCTTCCCCAAAGCATAAGCACATTCATCTCGAGCGCAATTGGCCACACCCAAAACACATCATATTAGATACATGTACAGCTTCTCTACACTTTTTACCATATAAACGATAGATTATCTCATTTTCCGTATACCTCAGATTCAAAGTTCGGGGTATCTGCGCATCCCTCGCTTCAGAGTCCAACCGCCTCCTTCGTCCTGTCCTTCCTCTGGCTATCTCGGTCTTGGTCTACCACTTTCAAATTGGCCACCAAAAATACCCACAACCCAATTGTACATCTACAAATGCACGCACTGCTTTGGATTTCGTCTGCGCATTCGGTGGGTGGCGGTTTGAGTTTCTTCGTTAATATTGATGTTGATACATCTGAATTAGATCTTTTCTTGGTCCGTGTAGCCAGGTGTGCAGAAGTGGAATCGGAGGTGACGAGGATTAAAAGAGACAGCGATGAAGGACGAGTATGCCCGCAGTCACATTGGTCTCTTTGATACACCAGCACAGTGACTGGTGCGAGGTGCTATGTCGGGGTCTGCTCGTAAAGTGACTCGAGGATCGGTTGCTGGTAGTAGAGTCTGACGGTGGTGAGGAGAACTCGAAGTAGGTCGCGACGCAGTGAAAGCCAAAATCAACGAGAGAGGAAACTGGGATAAAGGAGAACGAGTATATACATCGGCGCAGGACTAATAGAAGGATGTATGGAAATAGGTACAGAAGCTTGTTGCTAGTCAGGCAACCATAGAACGAAAGAAACGAAACAAGACGAGACTCTGGACAGCAAGAACAACAAATTAAAATAGAAGAACGAACTCTAACAGGAGCCCGACTCAAAGGCATCTTCTTGTCTGTGTACACAATGGTTGTGGGGAGGGTTGTCTTCGCCTGCACCTTCGCAGTGGGCGTCTGTTGTTGTCCATGTCCGTCATGTTCTCCAACTTTGCTCCTCAATCGTACGCTCTCGATACAAATCTTGACCTCAATCTGCATCACTAACGTGATCCAACTCACGGACCCACTTCAAATACCCAATCCACCCACCCCTGCTCATAACCCGCACGATACAGAGTTCCATGTACGAAGTGCCTTCGAGACGCCTATCGTTGTTGGTCTTGGTCTTGAGCGGCCTGTACGGGAACTTGAGGCGATGAACGCGTTATGATATCTGGGGGGCGTGTGCAAGGTGCATGCAAGGAGGTTTTCGTGTGTGCTCGTCCCATCAGACGAACCCGGTTCAGAGTTGGAATTCGAATTCCACTCAACGTCAACAGCCTAGTCCTCCCTGCAGCACCTACGAGAGGGTTCTTGGACATGGTTTATTTGGCCCTAAAGGAGATGGGGCTCGCGTGTTGGATTGAGGTTGCTGTGAGATAGAATGTTGGTTAGTTATTGTAGTATAAAACGAGGAAGGGATGAGAATAAGGACGAAGTGAGAGCGAGAATGAGAACGATGAAGATATGAGGGAGGGGTTGAGGAGTGTCAGTGTACTGGTGAATGATGGCGTCCAACATGTATAACTAGTGTATAGTGTCCCCAACCAAAAAATGGGCACAAACGACGAAAAAAAGGCACTCACCCATCGATAATCTCAGTATGCTGCTTCGACGCCAATACCACTGGGTGGTGGCCATTGATGTCTCCTCGTTGACATAGTCTCCGCCTCAATAAAGCTCTCGATCGTCTAATTGGTTTGGCGCATACAGGAAGGAGTTCCATCGCGTTTCATGGGTTGAGTTGAGTAGGGTAAGACGTTGACCCGTCAGTCAAGGGTATTATTGCGTCGGACTCGTGTTCAGTTGGCCGTCTGGCGGATGGGGACAGCGGAGGGTTGACAAAGACCAGCCGGCGATAGGAAGGAGAGAAGCCAAACGTCACGGATGAGGCAGAGAGTCGAGGTCAAGCGCCTTAAGAGGACTGGGTAGTTACAGAGGTAGGTGAGGGAAATAGTAATTGCGACGGTGGTGGTCGTGAGTTGTAGCCAGACGAAAGAGGCGGACAGACAGTGCTGGCAGGCTTCAACGCCGGACTGTACAGGTGTTCTTGAGTTTGAGCTTGAGAATGACCGACGAGATGCAGTGGCCAGCAACAGGCTTCACAGCTTTTCCGCGGATGTCCAGTCCATCGCCGACGCGTCCGCATCAACGCATCATCGACGTCATCTTCGCCCTCGTCCTCTGTCGTCCACCAGTGTCCTCGGCTCCAACACGAACGAACGAACGCATCCGGAACGTTGCTCGATTTCTATCCATGCGAGTACCTCCCCTAGACCGGTGACCGATCCCTCGATGAGGTGACGCCTGAAAGGCCCTCGATAACAAGGTCCTCCTTATTCTGAAGCTGCAAGCTGACGTTCTCCCGGCTGGTCACGAGTCTATACCTCCCCTTCGAGGAATCTACTTAGACAACCGGAACGGGTCGCATACATGCATGTCCCACACCAACAACCTCCCAGAGCACAAATGGTCCTGAGCCACAACTCTTCTCGGATCCCGCCTCTCCCGGTCGCCTAACCAAATCGGCCTGATACAACGCTCATGGCGTCGACAGTAAATGCTTGAGAGTCCGAGAGTCCGGCTACAGGTCGTTCCGAGTCTATTGTAGGAATGTGTACAGGTGTGAGGCGTCGAAATGTTTATATTCCAAGGTCGCATATATGGCACATCCACGCCAATCCTAAAGGCCCAGTGCAAGCCAAAACCTCCTCGCGATGACCGACACCCATGCCCAATTCAACACCCGAGACCAAATACTGGGTCTGCGTTGCGCTATGTGTCGATTTCTCTTCTTTTCCGCAGTGCTGGCCGCTTCAGATTCCCAGCGATATATCACAGGAGGGATGCGAGGTCGTGGGGAATGGGATCATGAGTTTGACGCGTTCATATCGTCGTGAACGAGGGCGTTGAAGGCCACTTCGACTCCGGGTGGGCATATCAATGAATATGAGCTACGACGAGATGCGTGCCAGTACCGGTCATGGAGCCGGGGCCAGGGGGCAGAGGGAGGACGGTATTCTAGCTCCTCGTGCCTCGTGCCTAGATCCCGAGAAACGTGTATCCAGTCTTCGAGATTAATGCATGTCTTCCGCCTCCATGTAAGTCGCCTACGTCTTCTGCGCCTTCGCCCAAAGCTGAGAACGCGTGTGCGGTCAGATTTCGCGTCGCCGGTGTTGGATGTAAGGAAGGAACTAATCAAAACATAAATGTCAGCACCGCGATCTCGTAGAGCAAGATGGGAAAGAAAGGTGAAAACAGCGACGACATAGTATAGAAGAAGCAATTGAAGAAGAAGAGGCAAAACTCTCGTCGACAAAATGACCTGTCGCTGGAAATTCCATTGGGGGCCTCCCAAACACCAGCGTCTGAAAAGAAATTGCAACACACCTCCGCACAACACCGACCCTATTCGTCGACTTCGTCTTCGAGTTCAACCCAAGCCAACTCACGGGTCTCGGGGCTGCACCTGCCCCCGCCCTCAAATTCGATTCGAAAAGCTTCACATTTTGCACTCATCCAATATTCTCGACTCCGAACTCCATATCCAGCCCTAGACTACACGCAAAGCCTGCATAACCGGGTGCTGTGCACGACGCGCCAGTGCCTTGGACAAAGACACCTATCGTCGTCTTCGTTGGGTGGTCGCTGGTCTTGGTTTGAGGCTCGGGGTTTTGGATGTGCCGGAGGTGTACGGAGGGGTGGATGTGGCCATTGGTGGTAGTACGAGAATTTGTCCACGAGAAGAGTGATGCTGCGCGAAACTCTGCTTGACCCGCGTATGCTCTCGTCCAGCATGGGTAGTGGCGGGTTGACAAAACCCACGAGTGACAAAAACAAGCGCCCAGCGACACGGATGAGACTCAAAGAATCGACGTTGGCAGCATAGATATGATAGAAGATAGAGGAGAGGAGATAGAGAATCAGGATCGTGACGGTGGTTGTGGGTCGTGGTCGTGAGTCGTAGCCAGATGAACTGATAGAATCAGACAGACAGCCCTCAACAGCAGACTGCTCGTGTGTTCCGCGGATGTCCTGTCCATCACCGACGCGTCCGCATCAACGCATCATCGACGTCATCTTCTCCTCCTCTTCGCTCAACAACCATCCGCCCCTCGTCATCGTCCGCTGCCCGTGCTCTCAGGCCCCAACCCAGACCCGAACGGACGCGCCCTTCCATCCATGCAAATTCCCTCCGAACAATCGACCTGAGCCATGCAGAGACTCAGACTAACAACCACCCAGTGCACAAGATTCCTGACCCGCAACTCCTCTCCCTCACCGATTCTGCCTAACCGACGCCAACGCAGTTATTCACAACGTTCTTGGTGTCTATAGGGCGTCCCCCGCCGGCCACTGAAGGCTATTGAGAATGCTGCACCAGTTTCCCTAACAACTCTTGCCCACCAGCAAGTTATTGTCGGATTTTCACGGAATGAAACCAGGCGAGGGCGGAGCTCATCGTTGCGGTGGTCTAAAGGTATTAGTTAGCATGGAAGATGGGATGGCATTAGTACGACGTACCCGATACCATCGACGGTCTCGTTATGGACGCCAAAAATAGAACGAATCTTTCGACTATGTTCAAGTTCCTCTCGCCACCCCCTCCATTCCCGCCACGCTGGTCGTCCTATTCGTTCTCCGGGTATAGGATTTGTCGAAGGAGGTGAGATACGAGGACCTCCACCTCAATAAAGATAGCAGACAACATAGCGAGTTATGACGAGCTGAACAGCAATAGTTAGTATCCTTCACAAGCATCAGGAAAGAATGATGAGACGTACAATTGGAATTTCATGCACTTTGAAGGAACTTGGTGGTCGATGTTGATATCAGAGGTCAACATCAAACATTAAGCACCAGGTATCGAGAACCCAGGACCGAGAACGAGATTGAAGCTAGCTTTTTTGTGTCTTCATAGCAAGTCGAACCATGAGTGAAGATGGATATTGGAGAAGTGTTTCGGGCAACCATTGGTTGCTTCAGACAACGGTGCCACAAAGATTGAGCTTGAGCATGACCATTCGAAGCTTGACGCCTACGTAGTAAAGCTTCGGTTCCTAGATGAGCCAACAGTCCCCTGAACTTTCAAGTGTCGAACTGAGGTGGAAGAAACAACGAAAAGTTGATATCGAGAAGGTAGTGGGGTCTGCCGATGAATTGACCAGCTTTCTAGAATCGATGCTTGAAGTTTGACTGTAAGCTTGAACCTAGAGAATACTAGTCGATGATGTAGAGTCGAGAACTGAGAATGCTTCAACCAGAAACCACTGTTGAATTCAGAATCGGAATTTTCGTCTGCATGAGGACACATGACCCGGAACATATGTTCCGGGTCGGGCCGGTAGAACAAGGTTCAAATATCTCCAGCGATTCTCTAACCTCTCGACCGATCTATCTGTCCAGCTCAGTCAAGGCCAAAGGAAATAGACGCCTCTATGAAGCAGCTCAAAATTTATTGCTGGAATTTACTTGAATCATTCGCTCTGGACGCTCGCGCACCACCTCAGTTAACGTTAACAGTCGTTGTCCGCGTTGACCTGACCAGGATCAACCGCCATGCAAAGATTACAAGGACATGTTGGTGTCACCGCAGATCTCTAGTGGCATCTTATTCGATTGTGATTGAGCACTACTTTGGAATGGGGCAAAGCTATGTCCTGCTTAGCTGTGCGAGTTTCTCTGACAGTTGCCAAAAAAAGCACTTTGCGGTTCGTGCACTTATGTAGCACTGCCACGTGTAACACGTTCCTTCAACTTCCTTGGTCTTATATTGAGAACCATCAGCTTGAGTTCGCCCACCTTTCCATCCCTTGACTTTCGTTCATGTCGAATGCAGCCCTCAACCTCCTTTGCCCACTCCATGCTTAACTCGCGGAATTTATACATCTCAGGCGGAAATTTCACGGAGAACAACCAAAATTATGGATCGGCCGTTGGACAAGGTGCGCCACTTCTTCACTTGTTTAGCGGTCCTCAGACTAATGTTTGACTAATTTATGTTAGCTGGATTTGAGACCTTGACAAAGGCGACCGCTCCAAGCGCCTTCTACGACTACGGTCACCAATTTGACGTACCTCGATGCCACGAGAACACCCGAGTTGCTGTCCTCGAGAAGATAGACGACTGGGTTGACCTTGTCATCGAGATTGTGGCCTTCATTATGTGGCTTTACGGGGCTGCTGGAGCAGGAAAATCCGCCATCGCTCGTACTATGGCAGAGAACCTTCATAGGCGACAGAAATTGCTCGCTACGTTCTTCTTCTCGCGCCAGGATTCCTCCCGAAATCACATAAATTCAGTTATCGCAACTCTCGCATACAAAATCGCACTTACAGTCCCTGAGGCTCGTCCTCTGATCGTCGCCACGATTGAGAACGACCCTCTCATCTTTCACTCTGGATTCGCGCATCAATTACAGCGGCTCATTATTGAACCTCTCCACCTACTCTCCCAGCAAGGTGTGGTATATCCGACGGTCATCATCATAGATGGTCTTGACGAATGCCTGGACCACGACGAACGGACGATCCTTTTGCACGCAATCTCGGGTGCCGCTGGGCAAGATTCTGCGCCGCTTAAGTTTCTTATCACCAGCCGACCCGAAGTCCCACTCGCACGGGTCTTCAACACCACCCCTGTTGTCGAGGTATCCGCACGACACTCGCTAGACGACGAACCCGAATCGATGGAGGACGTGGAGTATTTCCTGTCTGCCAAGTTTGACGAAATCAAGCGGACCCATCCTTCGAGGCGCCACATTTCGCAGGACTGGCCCTCATCACAAGCCAAGGCAGATCTGGTGCAGAAGTCGTCAGGCCAATTCATCTATCCCGCCACAATCATCAGGTATATCTCGTCACCGCGACATAACCCAAGGCTTCGCCTCGACGTTGTCTTGAGACTGCGGCCGCTGTCAGGAGAATCCCCTTTTGCGCAGCTTGACGCGCTGTACAAGTATATACTACTCTCTTGCGAGGACGTAGAACTCGCCCTGCGCATCATTGGGATGTGCTTACTGTCCACACAAACACTAGTTGTTCCATGGGATGAAGATCCTTATGCCTTTCCCTCTGAAATAACGACACCAGCAAACACGGAAATAATCCTCGGTCTATATCCTGGGGACGTACAGCGTGGACTAGAAGACTTGGGCTCCCTTATCGAATACAAGGGTGACGACAAACCGCTTCGTGTCCACCATGCTTCTCTCTTCGATTTCTTGTCAGATCCCACTCGGTTCTCAGGCCTCCAATTTAACCTCGCAGCTATCCACACTGATCTGGCCATTTGGTGCAGCTATCTTGATACTGGTCATGGCGATGTTCAGATTAGGGGCCTCCATGGTGAGTCTGACATCCGATACCGCCTATGTCTTGGCTGGGAGAGAGCTCCTTGAAACTATACTAATATTACACGTCTGAGATAGATTATTTATTGCAGTTATACTATTCTTCAATAGTACAAGCAAATTCTACGGATGAACTCGAAGAGAGGTTCCAACAGATGACCTTCCCCGAACCAGCTTTGCCGTACAGCAGCAATGTGAAATCTGAGCATATCTTATACTATTACCCGTATGTCATCGATTATCTGCAAAACTCGGTACGTTCACTCCAGTATGAACCGTACCTCTGATTTGGCTGACATTAAATCAAGGCATTCAAAAGCAGAAATGCACTCTACAGTCGCCACCTTGGGCTCTATCAGCAATATGTCCCACCACTGCTACAGCTCTATGAGCAGCATTGCCCAAGTTTTTGTACTCGTCTCGCTCTCGACTGCAAGGCACAGGGTTTACGTCGCGCGTCTACAGAGATTTGGTCGGAAATCCCTTTGGCTTTAGGCCCAATAGTGGGTGATCCTGAGTTGACCGAAATCGACATATCAGACTCAGGAGTCCATCCACTTCTGGCATTCATCTTGGTGCCATGGGTTCCCCAAATACACCTGGAGACCGCCTTATCCTGTTTACGTTATCTCCAGTCCGGTAGCCACTCTTGTAAGAGTCGAAAGTCACTGAAACCCCTTCTCAAGTCAAGACACTTCAAGAGATTGAAGATGCGACCATCTCTTTCACGTTTTCGAAAAAGGCGACACCACCATTCAAGTGGGCACTGCTTATTGGATAAACAGGATCTTCACTCCATGTGGTGGGGCGATCACCTGGAGCGTCCCTACCACTACATTCGTCGCAAGTCTGGTGTGCTTGTTCCCCTCTGCTTGTTCAGCTACCGGTTAAAGTACGCGTCTAACTATGACCTATGGTGCACATACCGATATGCCCTGCGACTTCTCCCCCTTGTCCTTGAAAACTCCCCTCCTGATTCCCACCTCACATTCATTGCCACCAACTCCATTTTCAGCTCTTTCTGCACCGCATACCCACAGGAAACACGGAAAGCAAAGAAGTCTATCACGCGGTACCTCCGTCGATGTCAACCTATTACAGCCATGCCATTAACTGGAAGGATTGCTATGGATGCTATGAATGGAATGGATGTAAACTAGAGTTGGATAGAATCTACGGATGCAAAAAGTCATTGATTATTGAACGTAGTTTTAGGTACTCCCCCTTACCGATTCTACTTCCGATACGATAGTCATAATCTGAATTTGATACGTGAGGATAGATAGATGCACCTCACTCACTATGCTATTTAGGCACTTGAGCTTGCCGAGTCACGCTTGCTCCAAGCATCATCTGAGTTGTCTCGAGCACAATCACCCTAACCTAAAACACACCATCTACGATACATGCTGAAGACGAGTTACAACGGAAGAGGCTGGAGGGAGGACGATACTCCAGCTCTGCATCCTCTAGTAATGCGCGAGGAGTCGCCGAGATTAAGTCCTATTTCCACCTCTATATAAGTCTTCTATGTCTTCCTGCAGCTTTGTCCAAGGCTGAGACGTGATACGTGTGAGCGGACATGTCGCATTGGTGGCGTTTCATGCGATTAAGTATCTTGATGACAGCTATATGATACACAAATATCCGTCAGAATCACAATCTAAAGGTAAGGTAAAAGGAAACCGGCGACGACAAGGGATGGAAGAAGTAAATGAGATACATATGCCAGAACGCGCTCGCGGAATGTCACATCTTTCAGAAATCCACTAGGGAGTATAACACCCTCGTCGACACCGGCGCTCAAAAAGAAAACCATCACATACCTCTGTACAACCCTAACACCGGTCCCCCATCCAGCTTCGAGTCCAACCCAG
>Ga0247742_10002707_pt1 | contig 11519 bp, 9 predicted proteins | sample UWRJL208509C2_FD_180944 | JGI IMG/M metagenome (GOLD analysis project Ga0247742, IMG submission 180944) | Plant litter microbial communities from Arlington Agricultural Research Station in Wisconsin, United States - UWRJ-L208-509C-2 | ecosystem: Environmental > Terrestrial > Plant litter >... | reverse complement strand
GACACTCACATCAACGAAAAGGTACAGCCACGTGGCAAACATCAAGTCGCAGATCAAGCGCATCCTGACCAACAAGAAGTCGCAGGACCGCAACAAGGCCGTCAAGAGCGAGGTCAAGACCGCTGTTCGCGCGACCCGCGAGGCCATCGCCGCTGGCGACAAGGCCGCCGCCACGACCGCTCTCGCCACCGCTGCGAAGAAGCTCGACAAGGCTGCGTCCAAGGGCGTCATCCACAAGAACCAGGCCGCGAACCGCAAGTCGTCCATCGCCAAGCAGGTCGCCGCGCTGTAACTGCACTTCCACGAAAGCCCCCGCCTCGGCGGGGGCTTTCGTCGTTGAGGGGCTGGTATCGAACCCCGCCACTTCAGGTTTCGATACTGCCGCGGGCGGCCTACTCAACCCGCCTAGCTGCCGCGGTTCGCGACGATGCCGATCATGCGCTCGAGCGCGTACACCGGATCGCGGCCGAGGCCCTTGATCTGCGCGTCAGTGTCGGCGATGGTCTCGATCGTGCGGCCGAGGCCCTCCTCTGTCCAGCCGTGAAGGTCTTTGCGCGCGCGGTCGACCTGCCACGGCGCCATGCCGAACTTCGACGCGAGCTGGCCCGCCGGCGCGGTGCTCCCCATGACCTTGGCCATCGTGCGGACCTTAGCGGCGAAGGCGGCGAGGATCGGCACCGGGTCGGCGCCCGACGACAGTGCGTGCCGTAGTAGCACGAGGGCTTCGCCGCGACGGCCGGCGATCGCGGCATCCGCCACCTTGAACGCATTGGTCTCGACCCGGCCGGAGTAGTACCGCTCGACCGTCACCTCGGTGATCTCGTCGGAATCGTCGGCGAGCAGCTGCTGGCAGGCAGACGCCAGCTCAGCAAGGTCGTCGGCGAAGGCCGACACCAGCGCCCGGATCGCGCCGCCCGTAACGCGTCGCCCGGCGGCGGAGAACTCGGCCGCCGCGAATTCGCTCTTCTCTTGGTCTTTCTTGAGCTCGAGGCAGGCGACCTCGATGCCGCCCCCTGCGCCCCCGCGCACCGCGTCGAGCAGCTTCTTGCCGCGCACTCCGCCCGCGTGCCGCAGCACGAGGTAGGTGTCGTCTGCCGGGTTCTCGAGATACGTGATGGTCTCCGTGATGAAGGCGTCGGTGCACTTCTCGACGTTCACCACGCGGATCAGCCGCGGCTCGTTGAACAGCGATGGGCTTGCCAGCGTGATGAGCTCGCCGGGCGCGTACTGGTCGGCCTCCAGGTCGTGGATCTCGAGGCTCGGGTCCTCCGTCTTGAGCAGGTCGCGCAGCGAGCGGATCGCCCGCTCGGCGAGGAACGACTCGGTGCCGCTCACGAGAACCACGGGCGCCGGCCGCACCTTGTTCCACGCGAGCTGGGGGATCTTCGCTGCGGTGGCCATGGGTCAACGCTACCGTTCGGTCCAGACACTCACGGCGCCCTCCGACTCCCCCGGCGACAGGAGGATAAGTCCGTCCTCGTCCGTGCGCAAGGGAACTGTGCCCGCGCGCCCGAGCAGGTCTAAGAGACGATCGGTGGGATGCCCGTACCCGTTGTCCGCGCCGACGCCGATGAGCCCGACCGTCGCGCCCAGCCCGAGGTACAGCTCCTCGGACTGGTCGGACGATCCGTGGTGCGCGACCTTCACCACGTCGACCTGGCCGACCGGCGGCAGGCGGCTCTGGGCGCTCTCGCCGAGGTCGCCGAGGAACAGGGCGCTGAGGCATCCGGTCGCGCAGTCCACCCGGACCGCGAGGCTCGCCTCGTTGCCGGGCTCGACGCCGGAGAGGCGCGGCGGCGGCCACAGCACCTCCCACTCGAGCGCGCCGAGAACGCCGGCCACGCCCTCGTGCGCGTGCTCGACGACCGCGCCGCCCCCGAGAAGGCGGGCGACCAGCTGCGCGGAGTCGCCGTCGGCCGGGCCCACCAGAACTCGGTCCGCGCGGCCGACGACCGCCTCGACCCCGCCGATGTGGTCGAGGTCCCAGTGCGTGAGCACCACGAGGTCGAGGCGCTCGATCCCGAGGGCGGAGAGGCACTCGCGCAGCGGCTCCGGGGCGGGACCGGTGTCGACGAGCATCGTCTGGTCGCCGCTGCGCACGAGGAACGCGTCTCCCTGGCCGATCTCGCACCCCGCGATCTCCCAGTCGCCGGGCCGCCCCCACTGCTGGGTGACGCGCAAGCCTCCCGCGGCGCCCGCGTACAGAACCACGGCGACGAGCAGCCCAGCGCGGGCCCAGCGCCACCGGAGGGCGAAGATCGCGAGCGTACTCGCCGCGATGGCGAGTAGCACCCCGGGCAGGTCGGCTGGCCACGGGAGCTGGGCAAACGGAGCGCCCGCGAACAGCGTCGCCACCGCCGCGATCCAGGCCGAGGGCAGCCACGCGAGCGCGCACAGCAGCTCGCCGACCGGCGGCACGAGCACGAGTGCGACGCACGCCGCGAGCCCCACAACAGTCGCGACGGGAGCCGCCGGCTCGGCGAGTATGTTCGCCACGATGCCGTAGGTCGGGATCGAGGCGTTGAGCATGATGATCACGGGCTGGCACGAGAGTTGCGCGGCTAAGGGCACCGCGATCACCAGCGCGAGCCAGCGCGGGAGCCAGCGCTCCAGCGCACGGGCGATCGGAGAGGCGAAGAGCAGCAGCCCCGCGGTCGCGAGCACCGAGAGCACGAACCCGAAGCTGCGCGCGAGCCACGGGTCGGCCACGAGCAGCGCGATTACCGCGAGCGACAGGATCGGCAAGCCCTGCAGCGGCCGCCCGCTCGCCAGCGCCGCGAGCACGAGCGCTGCCATGGCCGCTGCGCGCAGCACGCTCGGCTCGGGCGTGACCAGCACCACGAAAGCGATGAGCACGACTCCGGATGCCGCGATCCGCACTCCTCGCCGCACGCCCAGCGCCGCGCCCGCCACCATGACAAGGCCGATCACCACCGCGCAGTTCGCCCCTGACACGGCGGTCAGATGGGTCAGCGAGGAGGCCTTCATCGCGGCCTCGAGCTCCGGGCCCACGGCGCTCGTGTCACCGATCGCGAGCCCGGCGAGCAGGTCGCCGCCGTCGCCCGGTAGCGCCGTTGCCGCGCTGAGGAATCTCCCACGCAGCCCGTTCGCCCAGTCGAGCTGCCAGGGCGGCTGGCCGACCACCTCGGGCTCGTCGTCGGGAAAGAGTAGAAACGCCCGGTCGTCCCCGGGCTCCGTCGTCGCGAGTGAGCCGGTGAAGGCCAGGGTGGCCCCGATACCCACCCGCTCCGCGGGAGCACCGCCGAATACGAGCACCGGCACTGACATCCGCTCGCCGTCGGCCCCCACGAGGTCTGCCTCGAACGATTCGCTGCCCGGCAGCACAGTCTGCGTAACGCTCACCACCACCGAAACGCTGCTGTGCGCAGTAGCTGCCGTGAGCAGCGATTGGGGCTGACGGCTGCCTTGGTGCAGGGCGATCGACGTGCAGCACAGCGCCACGGCGAGCGAGACGAGGGCGAGGCGCGGCTGCAGCATCGCGAGCACCCCAGCCACGAGCCATCCCGCGACTGCTACAGGCAAGGACGCGCCCGGGATGCCGACCACCACCGCTGTCACGATCCAGCCGCACACCGCCGGAATCGCCAGCCTGAGGTCGGGACGCCTCATACCGTCACGAGCTCCCGCAGCCCCTCGAACGTCTTGTCTCCGATGCCGGTCACGCTGAGAAGGTCGTCGACCGCGGTGAAGGGGCCGTTCGCCTCGCGCCACTCGATGATGCGCGCCGCCATCGCCGGGCCCACCCGTGGCAGGGTCTCGAGCGTCGTCGCGTCAGCCGTGTTGAGGTTCACGAGGCCGTTCGCGGTGGTGCCCGGAACGACGGCCGGCGTCTCCCCCACCACCGGGACGACGATCTGCTCGCCGTCCACGAGAAGTCGCGCGAGGTTCAACTGCGACTGGTCGGCCGTGTCCAAGAACCCGCCTGCGGCCGCAACGGCGTCGACGGCCCGGTCGCCGTCCCGCAGCTCGTAGAGGCCGGGCCGGGCCACTGCGCCGAGGATGTGGACGTAGAGCACTGCGCCGGATGCCGCGGCCGCCGTGGCGGTGGGCTGGACGACCTGGGCCTGGCCGCCAGAGCCTCCGAACGCCGAGACGAGCACAGCGCAGCCGAGCCCCACGAGAACGAGCACCACCACGCCGCCCGCCTTCACGCGGGGCGAGAGGGGAAGGTCCACCTGCCAAGACTAGAAACCCGCTCCCGTCGAGGGCCTCAGGGAGCGGGCATCCGTCGAACTAGGCGGGCTTGGTCGCGATGTTGACGAGGCGCGGAGCGCGCACGATGACGTTCACGATCTCGCGGTCGCCGATCGCGCGAGCCACAGCAGCCGAGGCGCGGGCGAGCTTCTCGAGCTCCTCGCTGGCGATCTTCGGCCCCACCTCGAGCTTGTCGCGAACCTTGCCGTCGACCTGCACGATCGCGGTGACCGAGTCCTCGACCAGGAGTGTCGGGTCGGCCTTGCGCCAGCCCGCGAGGGCGACGGTCGGCTGGTAGCCCAGCTTCTCCCACATCTCCTCCGCGGTGAACGGCGCGAAGAGGCTCAGGGCGATCGTGATGACCTCGACGGCCTCGCGCACCGCGGCGTCGCCGCCACCGGCACCCGAGTCGATGACCTTGCGGGTCACGTTCGTGAGCTCCATGATGCGGGCCACGAGCACGTTGAACTTGAGCGATTCCGCGAGCGCCGGTCCGTCGGCGAGGAACCGGTGGGTCTGGCGCCGAAGGCCCACGTCGCCGGTCTTCCACTCGATCTCGGGTGCGCTCGTGACATCCGATGCCAGTCTGAAAGCGCGAGCCAGGAACTTGGCGGATGCCGCGGGCGAGACGTCTTCCCAGTTGATGTTGTCCGCGGGCGGGCCTGCGAACGCGAGAGTGAGGCGCAGGGCGTCGGCACCGAACGTGTCGACCTCGCCGGTGAACGTCGTAGCGCCGCGGCTGCGCTTGGACATCTTCTTGCCCTCGGAGAGCACCATGCCCTGGTTGAGCAGAGCGCTGAAGGGCTCGGTGAAGCTCACGTAGCCGAGGTCGAAGAGCACCTTGGTGATGAAGCGCGCGTACAGCAGGTGCAGGATCGCGTGCTCGACGCCGCCCACGTACTGGTCGACGGGCAGCCACTTGTCCACCTCGGAGATGTCGAAGGCCTTGCCGTCGTCGTTCGGGGAGATGAAGCGCAGGAAGTACCAGGAGCTGTCGACGAAGGTGTCCATCGTGTCGGCGTCGCGCTTGGCAGGGCTGCCGTCGCGCGGGTCGGGCACGTTCACCCAGTCGCTCGCAGCGGCCAGCGGGGACTCGCCGCGCGGCTTCAGGTCGAGGCCCTCGGTGGAGGGCAGGACGACGGGCAGCTGGTCCTCGGGGACGGGGATGAGCTCGCCGTCGGCGCCGTGGATGATCGGGATCGGCGTGCCCCAGAAGCGCTGCCGGCTGATCAGCCAGTCGCGCAGGCGGTAGGTCTTCGCGGCGCGGCCGGTGCCGGCGGCCTCGAGCTGCTCGATGATCTTCTTGATCGCGTTGTTCTTGCTTAGGCCGTCGAGCGGGCCCGAGTTGATCATCCGTCCGTCGCCCACGAGCGCGATGCCGGTCGACGCGGGGTCGAGCGGCGGCAGGTCGTCGGGGACGATGGCCTGACCGTTCTCGTCGAGCTCCAGCACTGGGATGGAACCGGTCACGGGCGCGTTGACGTCGAGCACGACGCGCACGGGCAAGTCGAACTTCCGGGCGAAGTCGAGGTCGCGCTGGTCGTGCGCGGGCACGGCCATGACGGCGCCGTGGCCGTAGTCGGCGAGCACGTAGTCCGCAGTCCAGATCGGGATGCGCTCGCCTGTCACCGGGTTGAGCGCGAACCGGCCGAGCGGAACGCCGGTCTTCTCGCGCGTGGCATCCTGTCGCTCGATCTCGGTGTTCTTCTGCGCCTGCTCGAGGTAGGCCTTGAAGTTCGCCTGCACCTCGGGCGTCGAGCCCGCGGCCAGCTCGGCGGCGAGGTCGGAGTCGGGGGCCACGACCATGAAGGTCACGCCGTAGAGCGTGTCGGGGCGGGTCGTGAAGACGGTGACCTTCTCGTCGCGGCCGTCGATCTCGAAGTCGACGTCGGCGCCGATCGAGCGGCCGATCCAGTTGCGCTGCATCGACAGCACCTTGGCGGGCCACGAACCCTCGAGCTGGTTGAGGTCGTCGAGCAGGCGGTCCGCGTACTCCGTGATCTTGAAGTACCACTGGGTGAGCTTCTTCTTGACGACTACTGCGCCCGAGCGCTCGGACGTGCCATCCGGAAGCACCTGCTCGTTGGCCAGCACGGTCTGGTCTTTCGGGTCCCAGTTGACCCAGCTCTCCTTGCGGTACGCGAGGCCCTTCTCGTACAGCTTCAGGAACAGCCACTGGTTCCACTTGTAGTACTCGGGGTCGCTCGTGTGCAGCACCCGGCTCCAGTCGAACGAGACGCCGTAGCGCTCCATGCTCGCCTTCTGCTGCGCGATGTTGTCGTACGTCCAGCCGACCGGGTTCACCCCGCGCTCGATGGCCGCGTTCTCGGCGGGCAGGCCGAACGAGTCCCAGCCAATGGGGTGCAGCACGTTGAAGCCCCGCTGGCGCCAGTAGCGCGCGGCGATGTCGCCGAAGGCGTACGCCTCCGCGTGGCCCATGTGCAGGTCGCCCGAGGGGTACGGGAACATGTCGAGGATGTACTTGCGAGGGCGCTTGTCGTTCGGGTCGTCAGTGGCCCACGGCTTCATCTCGTCCCAGATCGGCTTCCACTTCGCCTGGATGGCGTCGATGTCGTAGCCGTAGGTGTCGTCGCGCTCATCGCGGTCGTCACGCTCGTGGGAGGCGCTGGCGGTGGTGTCGGTCACGGAGGGTCTCAATTCATTGCTGTGCGGAGGGCCGATCACCGTTGATCGAAGGTCGGTCCGCTCCTGCGCGAACGACCCCATCAAGGCTACCGGTGATCGTCGCCGAAGACTTCGAAACTACAGGCGGGGCCGGATGCACGTGCGAGGCGCCTGTCGGCGGTGAACAACGGCGCGCTCAGGCGCTCCGCCAGAGCGACATACGCGCCGTCGAACGAGCTCACGTTGTGACCGAGTTCCCACGTGCGCGCGGCGAGTGGCTCGAACGGCCAGAGCTGGATCGCCAGACTCGCGAAGCCCTGGAGAGCCAGCGCGGCCTCACTCTCACCCAAGAGTCGCTGGTTTCGGAGTCGCCTCAGCGCGTTGGTGACCTCGACACCCAAGTGCTCGGGCGCGTGCAGCGACATCGATGCCAAGCGGTCGGCCAGTACCTGCGCGGACGAGCCAGGGTCGACAAGGAGGTGCACGACCACGGATGCGTCAACTACAGCACGGCCATCCTTCACTTGCGGTCCGTGTGGACGGCGTCGAGTATGTCCGCTGAAGTCACGGGAGGGAACGTACGCGCCCGCGCCCGGATCTCGACAAGAGCAGCGCGGATGTCGGGCTTCTCGGCTATCTCACGGAGTGTGAGGGACAGGTACTCCTGCAGCGATTGCCCAGCTCGCGCCGCGCGCGCGGCAAGCTCATCCCTGATCTCGTTGGGCACGTCTCGAATCGTGATCGACACTGGCATGCATGCATTTTAGCAGCACCTGCTGCAGTATGACTCAGGCCCGCACCCCGAGCACCTCGAGCAGCGCCGCCGCCTTCAGCTTCGCCTCGGCGAGCTCCTCCTCCGGAACCGAGAGGGCCGTGATACCTCCCCCGGTGCCGACGGTCGAGCCCGTTGCATCCATGACGATCGACCGGATGACCATGGCCAGGTCGACCGTGCCATCGAGCCCCACGTAGCCGAACGCGCCGGCGTAGATTCCGCGCGCCCGATCCTCGAGCCCGTCGAGGATCTGCGTGGCGGACTGCTTCGGCGCCCCCGTCATCGACCCCGCGGGGAAGCACGCCCGGATCGCGTCGACGCCGTCGAGCCCGTCCTCTAGCTCGCCGCGCACGGTGCTCACCAGCTGGTGCACCTGCGCGTAACTCTCGACCGCGAGCAAGCTCGTGACGCCGACGGTGCCGGGCTTCGAGACGCGCGCGATGTCGTTGCGCATGAGGTCGACGATCATGACGTTCTCGGCGCGCTCCTTGTCGCTCGACTGCAGCTCATCGCGGAGCTTCCAGTCGCCCGCCTCCGTCGCGCCGCGCGGGCGGGTTCCCTTGATGGGGCTGGTCTGCACGATCCCGTCGGGCGAGACGGCGAGGAACTGCTCGGGCGACGAGCTCAGCAGCGACACCTCCCCCACGCGGAGAAGGGCGCCGTGATGGGTCGGGCTCGAGGCGCGCAGGGCGAGGTACGTGGCGAGCGGGTCCGGGCTCGCCTCGACCGACACCTCGGTCGTGAGGCAGAGCTGGTAGGCATCGCCCTCGACGATCGCGGCCTGGCAGGCGCGGATCATGTCGAGGTACTGCGCGTCGGTGTAGGCCCAGGTCGCGGTGGCACTCCCCGCGACACTCGAAGGGCTGGAGGCCGCGGGCGCTTCGAGGGCCTCGGCGACCGTGGTGCCCCAGCCGTCGATGTCGTCGAGGGCGAGCAGCGTCACCTCGCGCCGGCCGTGGTCGAAGGCGAGCGCCCGGTCCACGCGCAGCCACGCCGCGACCGGGTACCGTGACGTCCGCGCGACCGGCACGCCCATGGTCTCGCCCCGCAGTTCGTAGCCGAGCCACCCGACCCAGCCGAGGGCGAACCCGGGCGGGGCATCCGTCGTGTCGATGTCCTGCGAGCGCAGCTCGCGCTGCAGCCAGTCGAGCACCGGGCCGTCGAACTCCGTGACCGTCTGTGCGGCGAGGCCGAGGTAGCTCATGCCGGTGGTCGCGCTTGGTCCGCTGTCCAGCCAGAACGCGGCATCCGAGTCACCGCAGATCGCGGCGTACGCGACCGCGGGGTCGACCCAACGGCCTAAGGAAGCCGCGAGGACCCGGGGGCGCATACCCTAAGCCTATGAGTGTCGAGTCAATCTTCCGGTGGCATGACGGCGGTCTCGAAGCACTCGAGTACTGCGACATGACCGAGAGCCGCATCGTCGCCGCGGACTCGTGGCTCGTCGTCGACGGGCGCGTGCTGGCGCTGGGGCTGCACCGCGAGCGCTTCCTGTCGTCCGTTCAGGACGGCGAGGAATTCTGGGATGCCGCGGTCGCTGCGGTCCCGTCAGAGGGAGAGTGGTTCCCGCGCGTCGAGCTGCACGAGCCGCGCCGCCTGGTCTTCCGGCTCAGGTCTGCCCCCGACCGGACCCGCTCCGCGGTCCTCGCCACCTGGACCGGCCCGGACCCGCGCACTGAGCCCACCGTGAAGGGGCCCGACCTCTCCGCCATGCTGCGGATCCGCACCGCCGTGCAGGGGCAGGGCGCCGACGAGGCGGTCATCCTCACCGAGGACGGCTACGTGGTCGAGGGTGCCTACTCCGCGCTCCTCTGGTGGCGCGGCGAGATCCTGTGCGGCCCGCCCGCGACGTTCGACCGCGTGGACAGCGTCACGGCGCGCAGCGTCCTCACCCTCGCCCGTGCGCTCGGGATCGACACCCACGAGGAGGCCGTCACCCCCGCCGAACTGGACGGGACCGAGCTGTGGGCGCTCAGCGCTCTGCACGGCATCCGGATCGTCACGAAGTGGGTCGACGGGCCGGGGCTCGCCGAGAAGCCGGGACGCCTCGCGCAGTGGCGCGCGCGGCTGGACGCCCTCCGTCGATGACGCGGGATAACCCCCGAGACTCGCTGCCGCTCAAACCGTAGGCTCGAAGGATGCACGAGCTCCTCCTCGCCGTCGCCGCCGGGCCGAACCCCGTCGAGTGGTTCGGCGAGCTGCTGAGCGGCGCGCTCGGCTGGATCCTCGGGATCGTGCAGTCGGTCGACCCGATCCTCCGCACCGCTCTCGCGGGCCTCGGCATCCTACTCGAGACCTCTCTGCTCGTGGGCCTGGTCGTGCCGGGCGACACCATCGTGATCGTGGCCGCTACCGCGGTCGACAACCTCGTCGAGTACTTCGCCCTCGCGTTCACCGTGATCATCGGCGCTCTGTGCGGCGAGAGCATCGGGTTCCTGCTCGGGCGTTTCTTCGGCCCGCGACTGCGCGCCTCCCGGCTCGGCCGGCGCATCGGCGAGGCGTGGTGGATCCGCGCGGAGAACTACCTCGACCGCCGCGGCGGCATCGCGATCTTCGTCTCGCGGTTCCTGCCGTTCCTGCACTCGCTCATCCCGGTCACCGTCGGCATGAGCACCATGAGCTACCGCAAGTTCATCGCCTGGACCCTGCCCGCCTGCGCCATCTGGAGCTTCGCGTACGTCTCCGTGGGCACCTTCGCCGCTGGCAGCTTCGAGGCACTGCTCGACCGGCTGCACTACGCGGGCTACATCTTCGTCGGAATCGTCGCCGTGTTCCTCGTCGGCGTGATCGTCGCGAAGAAGGTCATCGAGCGGGCCGAGGCGCGGCACATGGAGAAGGCTGGAAACGACGAAGGGGCGGATGCCTGAGCACCCGCCCCTCCTGTCAATCAGTGCTACTTGAGGAGGTCGTTGTCCTCGAGCCACTTCTTGGCGATGTCAGCCGACGACTTCTGGTCGACAGTCGACTCGACGTTGAGGGCGACGAGGCCCTCGGGGGTGAGCTTCGCCTGAACAGCGTTGATGACGTCCGCGATCGAGTCCGCGATGTCCGCGTTCACAAGGGGCACGACGTTCGACGCGAGGAAGAGGCCCTTCGGGTCGGCGAGGGTCACGAGGTTCTCGGTCTGGATGCGCGGGTCTGCGCTGTAGACGTTGGCGATGTTGATCGTGCCGGCGAGGAGGTCCTCAACGGTCGTGTCACCCGTGGCGGAGAAGCCCACGGTCGCGCCGTACACGGAGAGCAGGCCCTGGGGGCCGTACGGGCGCTCCTCGAGCTCGGCGTTGCCGCCGAGGGTGAGGGGCGTCGTGACCTTCGAGAGGTCCTCGAGGGACTTCAGGTTGTTCGCGTCAGCGAACTCCTTGGTCACGTTGTAGGAGTCCTGGTCGGTGGCGCTCGACTGGTCGAGGACGGTCAGGCCCTTGGGCAGGGCGTCCTTGAGCTCGGCGTACACGTCATCGGACGTGGTGGCCTTCGTGTCGGGGCTGTAGAACTGGAGCAGGTTGCCGGTGTACTCGGGGAACAGGTCGACATCGCCGTTCTCGAGTGAAGGCAGGTAGGCGTCGCGCTGGCCGATCTGGAACTGGCGCTCGACGGTGAAACCGGCGTTCTCCAGAGCCTGGGAGTAGATCTCCGCAATGATCTCGTTGGAGTAGTAAGCCTGCGAGCCGACAGTGATCGTCTCGCTGGCGCCGTTTGTCTCACCGGTGCCCGAGTCCAACGGGTCACCTGATGCGCACCCTGACAGGGCCAATGCCGCCCCGACCACGACTGCACCAAGTGCGAGCCGGCCCTTGTTCCTTGCTGTGAACATGCGTTATCTCTTTTCTTAGACGGTGGGAGTTTCCACCACCGCGCGACGTCGGGGTGACGTGGTGCGGAGTTCTTGGGTGCGGCCGGCGCTGAC
>Ga0247742_10002706_pt1 | contig 11519 bp, 7 predicted proteins | sample UWRJL208509C2_FD_180944 | JGI IMG/M metagenome (GOLD analysis project Ga0247742, IMG submission 180944) | Plant litter microbial communities from Arlington Agricultural Research Station in Wisconsin, United States - UWRJ-L208-509C-2 | ecosystem: Environmental > Terrestrial > Plant litter >... | reverse complement strand
CCGCATCCGCGGTCAGGGCCAGACGCGTCACCGAGGCCGCCCGGCAGCTCCACCGGCAGTCCCCGGTCGACACGTCCACCGCCGGACCACAATGGTCCACCGCCCGGGTCGAACGCATCGAGCTCCTCACCGAACTCGCCCTGCTGACCCACCGCACCGAGTACCGCACCGCGGTCCTCGTCGACACCAGCACCGCCTTGGTCAGCTCTCTTCCCCTCACCCTCCACGCCTTGTCAGCAGGCCACGTGTCGTGGGAGCACGCGGAAGTCATCGCGAAACACGCGGCCGGCCTCGAGGGCGACGCCTTAGCTACGTATGACGCTCGCCTGTCGGTGCTCGCGGCGGAGGTGAACCCGAAACAGCTCGAGAAGAAAGCCCGCCACGAGGTCGAACTCGCCCAACCCACCACCGCCGTCGAACGAGCAGAAAAGGCGGCCGGTACTCGACGCATCTACGTGGATCCGGCCGCGGACGGCATGGCCAGCCTCACCCTGTTCGCACCGGCGCCGGAGATCCACGCCATCGCAGACAGGGCCGTACGCCTCGCCGCCGGGCTCAAGAGCAGTGGTGACCCGCGCAGTATGGGACACCTCAAGGTCGATGTCCTCACCGACCTCCTCCTCAACGGGGAAACCTCGATCCCCGGAGCCACCCGCGGGATCCGCGGCAGGGTGCACATCATGGTTCCGGCGATGACGCTCCTGGGCGTGGGCGAGGAAGCGGCGATCCTCCGCGGCTACGGACCCATCGACCCCGCGACCGCCGCCCAGTTGACCGCGGACGCGACGTCGTGGCGGCGCATCCTCACCGACCCCATCACGGGACGTATCCTCGCCACCGACCCGCGGGATTACCGGCCGACCGCGGCAATGATCGATCACGCCAGGCTTGTGCACCCGGAATGCGTGTTCCCGGGATGCACTGTCCCGTCGGAGCAGGCGGACATGGATCACACCGAGGACCACGCCTACGGCGGCGGCACTATTCCCGAGAACCTGGCACCGCTGAGTGCGGGACATCATCGGGCGAAGCATCACACGAGGTGGCAGTTCATTCAGAACGGAGACGACACCCTCACCGCAACCTCACCCGCAGGCCACATCTACACCGTCCACCCCGAAGGCCGAATGAAACCCGCACCACGGCAACTCATCAACACTGTCGCCGCCACGATAGCCACCGCAAGCTCAACGACCACATCGGAGGACGACCTCGACGACTGCCCCTTCTAAGGCATCAACCCACACCACTCGGGCCTCGATACGGCAGCGGGCGGCCTACTCGACCAGCGCGTCAGGTACAGTCCCCTCGTTCCCTGATCCTGTCGAAGGGCAGCCCACTCGACCCACGCAGGAGACACTGGAACCGAATGATGACCTCATCGTCATCCTCTCTATCAGTTGCTTTGTATCTGGGCGAGAAAGTGGTTGCTCTCGGCCTGCGCCGAGTACTCCGCGGGCCTCCTCACGCACTCAGGACACCAGTGCCCCGCCATGAGGATGAGGCGCGGGCTGCCCGTGAACTCGTGCCCGAAGGCGCACTGCCATGACAGCGGCGTCGAGAGGTCGCCCATCGTCACGTCATCGCTCAGCAGTTCTCCGCCGCGGAACGACGCCGCCTCGAGGTAGTCGATTGCCGCCCACGACGAGGGATCCTTGGTCTCGTCGTACCCGTGGTCGAATCGACGTGGGGTTCGGTCCACTCGAGGCGGCCAGAAGGTCTCCCATCCGCCGATCCCTTCCCACTCCTCGCGTGATCCGAAGTAGGCGTCGATCTTCGCCTGGTCGTTGTCCCGGATGAACCCCATCGTGCCCCGCGGCTTGAGCGTCAAAGGTTTCAGGACGAGGTTCTTCACAAGCCACGCCGGCACACGGCCTGCATTGCGCACGCTCGCCGGGGCTGCCGCAATGGCACGCTTCAGCGCACCGTCGAAAGTGTCCTGCCGAAAAGGCACCAGCTCTTCGAGGCGATCCGAGTCGGTGTACCACTGGCCGTGGAAGTTGCGGGTCGCGAACCAGTTGCGCTCGTACCAAGACTTGATGTCCTTCACTCCCATCGCGCCGCCTATGGCGAGCTGGAGCTCCCAGTTCGTCAGTCGCCAACCCTCCCCGCCACCGATGTTGTAGATGCCCTTCCAGAACGCATCCGGGGTGATGGGATCGCAGATCGACACCATCAGCCGGGCCGCGTCTTCGGCGGATACCCACTCCATCACGCCCTCGAAGGGCGAATGCGTCATGATCGGGTCACGGATCTCCAACATGCCCGGGTGGAAGATGCCGGTCTGACGCACCCACGCCCACTTCGGAAGGCCCGAGTCGACGAGCTCTTTCTCGGCGATGATCTTGCTCTGACCGTATTCGTCGTATGCCGCCACACGCAGTGGGTCACCCACCCGCCCCCAGTGATGAGGCGGGTTGCGGTCGCCGGTCTCCGCGATGGTTCCCACCCCGACAACACCGATTGCTCCCGGATCGGGTTGCGCCTTCACCGCGCGCACGATGTTGCGCATGCTCCCCACATTCACCCGATGAGCAAGCTCCGGATGATCGTCGGCCAGAGGCGAGACAACGGCCGCGGTATGCACCACGACATCCGCACCACGCACACACCGCTCGACGGCGTCGTAGTCAGTCAAATCGCCGAAGATGACCGTCAGGTTCGTCATGCCCTCGAACGCGCGGATGGACGCCAGGTCCTTCGCGCTCGGCAGCACAAGGGCGACCACATCGAACTCGTCCGCGCGTCTCTCGAACTCACGCAGGATGTACCGGCCCCAGTTGCCGGCCGCGCCGGTGAGGAATACTCGCGTGCGGCTCGTCGTCGTCATGCCGCGACGGTTTCGGCTCGGCTGAGGGCCATGAGTTGATCCAGTGCCTCCGCGGGGAAGGCTCCCCCGGTGAAGGCCAGGAACTGCTGCATGGGCATCGACTCCACCATCTTCAGCTCGTCGGGATTGTCCGCGGCATGCTTGCGCTGTTCCTCCGTCATACCCGCAGTAAGTCCCCGCATCAGCGCGGGACCGACGAGGGGATGTGCGAACCACTCGCCCACGGCGGACTCGAGGGTCAGGGGGCGCAGTCGGACGTCGCCCCCGAGCGCGATCCGCCGTTCGGCGACGATGCGGGACGCATCCTCACCGATCTGGATCGCATAGTCGCCGGTTGGCACGACCCAGGCGGACAGATCGACATCCCAATAGGCAAAGGCCCGGCGGTCAAGAGCAAGATCGATGGTGCGTGATTCCCCCGGCTCGAGCTCGACCTTGCTGAATGCTCGCAAATCCCGCTCGGGGCGTCGTACCGGTCCTGCGTCGGTGCTGACATACAGCTGCACGACGTGTTTGCCGGGAATCGCACCCGTGTTGCTGACGGTCACTCGAGCGGTTGCGGTGTCGGAGCCGGTGACCTCCACGTGAAGATCGGTGGTGTCGAAGGTGGTGTAGCTGAGGCCGTGTCCGAACGGGTAGCGCACCGGCTGAGCAGCTGTCTCGTAATGGCGATACCCCACCATCACGCCTTCGCCGTAGCGCACGTGTCCCTGTTCGCCGGGAAAGTTGTTCCAGCTGGGGTTGTCCTGCAGCCGCAGCGGGATGGTCTCCGCGAGGTGGCCCGAGGGGTTCACGCGGCCGAAGAGCACGTCGGCGATTGCCGATCCGCCCGCCTGTCCGAGCAGCCATCCCTCGACGATCGCATCGACATCATCGTGCCATCCCTCGAGCGACACGACGCCGCCGTTCGAGAGCACGACGACCGTGTGGGCTGCAACGGCCGCGACCTCGCGGATCACGGCGATCTGAGCGTCGGGGAGAGCGAGCGTGGTGCGGTCGAAGCCTTCGGACTCGTCTCGGTCGCCGAGGCCCGCGAACACGACGGCGACGTCGGCTCGGCCCGCCAGCTGCACGGCCTCCCGCCGCCGCGTCTCGGCCTCGTCATCGTCGGCGAGCACGAACCCTGCAGCGTATTCGACGCTCGAGCCGTTCTCATCGGCGAGTTGCCGAAGCGCGTCGAGGGCCGCATCGACGCGGGTGGGGTTGATGTGAGAGCTTCCGCCGCCCTGAAAGCGGGGCTCGGCAGCGAAGGTTCCGACGACGGCGATTCTGGCCGGCGCACTCAACGGAAGAGCGGCGCCCTCGTTCTTCAGCAGCACGATCGACTCCGCCGCGAGTACACGGGCGAGGGCGTGGTGCGCATCCACATCGAATTCGCCGGAGGCGGAGTGCGGCAGCTCAGCGAGCGCGACTACCCGCCGCACGGCCTCGTCGACGACGCTCTCGGCGAGTTCTCCGCTGCGCACGGCGTCGACGATCTGCTGGTCCGTCGCACCGCCGCTGCCAGGCATCTCCAGGTCCATACCGGCAGCCAGGCTGGCGACTCGATCGCTCACTGCTCCCCAGTCGGAGACGACGGCGCCGTCAAATCCCCACTCCTGGCGAAGAACCTCTGTGAGCAGCCACGGGTTCTGAGACGCGTAGACACCGTTGACCTTGTTGTACGACGCCATGACGGTGGCGGGGGCAGCCTCAGTGACAACCCTCTCGAACGCAGGCAGATAGATCTCGCGGAGGGTGCGCTCGTCGACGTCGGAGCTGATGCGCATCCGCTCGTGCTCCTGGTTGTTGGCTGCGAAGTGCTTGACCGAAGCACCCGGGCCGACCGCCTGCATAGCCGCGACGTGCGCCGCCCCCAGTACACCCGACAGCAGTGGGTCTTCGGAGTAGTACTCGAAGTTGCGGCCGCATAGCGGAGAGCGTTTGATGTTCACGCCCGGACCGAGCACGACGGAGACACCGAAGGTCAGAGCCTCGCGCCCCACGGCCGCGCCCACCTGCCGGGCGATGTCGGGGTTCCAACTGGAACCCACCGCCACGGCGGGCGGGAAGCACGTCGACGGTTCCGCGTCGTTGATGCCCAAGTGGTCGGCGCCGCCCGCCTGGCGCCGGATTCCGTGGGGACCGTCAGTCAGGACGATCGACGGGATGCCTGCCTCGGGAATGGCTTTCGTGCTCCAGAAGTCGCCTCCGGAGAGCAGCGACGCCTTCTGTTCGAGGGTGAGAGAGGGGATATCGACGGTCATGATGCGGCTCCAGCCGAGGTGAGGGATGTTTCGAGTTCGTTTTTGAGAGCGTCGGATGCGCCGGGTATGTATTCGAGCAGGGTCGCGATCGTCATCGCCTTGGCCTCGGGAGCCTGGGCATCCAACGGCACCCCGGGGAAATGACGGCCGAAGACCTCGGTGAAGCGACGCCAGGCCGTCGCGTCATCGGCGACGTCGCGCAGGGTCGATTCGAGCGTGAGGGTCGGTCGTTCGGCGACCTCGCCCAGCTCATATGTCCAGCGATGCTCACCGGCCTGCACGGCGACGATCAGACCATCGGGATGCAGCGGAAGCACGACCTCGGCGTCGGTGCCGGCGGGGATGCTGATGGACAGCTCGACCGCTCGGGCGACGATGGCCCACTGCACTCGCACCTCACCGTGCACGGTGGTGTGTCGCAACGTGGCCGAGGTCAGGGCTGTTCCCGGCTGGGGAGCGATGCGCATCCGCCTGTAGCCGGGCTCGACCGCAGTCAGGCCGCCAATCGTGCGATGCATCCAGTCGACGACGGCACCCAGTGCGTAGTGGTTCAGCGACGTCATTCCGGATGGGTTGATGCCTCCGTCGGGGCGAACGGAGTCCCACCGCTCCCAAATGGTGGTCGCCCCCATCGTCACCGGATAGAGGAAGGAAGGACACTTGGTCTCGAGAAGCATGAGGTACGCCTCGTCGAGGTGACCTGTGGAGCTGAGGGCATCGGTGACGAGGGGCGTTCCCGCGAAGCCGGTGGAGATCGTATAGCCGGCCTTCGCGACGATCTCTGCGAGCCGGTCTCCGGCGCGCTTGCGCTGTCGCTCGTCGAGCAGACCGAAGGTGATGGCGAGCGCGTACGCGGTGGCCGTCTCGTTGACGACACGACCCGTTGTGCTCACGTATTCATCGAGGAACGCCGAGCGCACGCGCTCGGACAGCGATTCGAACTCGCGGGCGTCCTCGACGCGGCCCAGGATGCGTGCGGTGTCGGCCATCTCGCGCGTGGTCCGGCAGAGATACGCGGACGCAACGAGATGGCGGTCGGTCTTGCCTCCGGCGGGATTGTTGTCCGGCGCATCCGGATCGAGCCAGTCGCCGTACTGGAACCCGGTGCTCCACAGTCCGTTCTCGTCGAGCAGCCCGGCGACCTGGCGGATGAACGCCGCCATCGACTCGTAGGCGTCGGCAAGAATCTGCTCGTCTCCGTACTCGCGGTAGAGAGTCCAGGGCAGGCTGACCGCCACATCGCTCCACAGAGCAGTGGGCGACGACGGAGTGGACAGCACATCCGGCACGACCCAGGGCACGTTGCCCGACTCGCGCTGCTCGGCCGCGAGGTCTCTCAGCCAGGAGCCGAGCACCCCGCGCACGTCGTACAGGAACGCCGCCGTCGGGGCGAACGCGTTGATGTCGCCCGTCCAGCCGAGCCGCTCGTCTCGCTGGGGGCAGTCGGTCGGCACCCCGACGAAGTTGTCTCTCATCGACCAGACCGCGTTGGCGTGCAGCCGGTTGAGGAGGGGATCCGACGTCTCGAGCCACCCGGTGCGGGTCATGTCGGAGTGGACCACGACCGCGCGGAGCGCATCAGCAGTGAGTTCACCGGGCCAGCCCGTGACCTCCACGTAGCGGAATCCATGGAAGGTGAAGCGGGGCTCCCAGGTCTCCGAGCCGTCACCGTGCAGGGTGTAGCGATCGGTCGCCAGCGCAGTGCGGATGGTCTCGAAGTCGGCCTCCCCGGCGGTCATCACTTCGGCGTGACGAAGAACGATCTCCGTGCCGGCGGACCCTTCCACGGTGATGCGCACCCAGCCGGAGATGTTCTGTCCGAAGTCGACGACGGTACGCCCCGACGGTGTGGTCAAAACGGCCACCGGCTCCAGCTCCTCGATGCGGCGGATTGGCGGAGCGATCGGATCGACCAGCGATTCGGCCGGCCAATCGAACACCTGCACCCCGCCCCATCCGGTCTCATCGAAGCCCGGCCTGTCCCACCCGTCCTGCTCGAGGCGGGCGTCGAAGGTCTCTCCGTCGTAGATGCTGTTCGAACGAACGCCGCCCGTGCCCGCTCGGAATCCGGTATCAGTGGAGACGACGTCGATCGACCCGTCGGCGAACTCGAGCTCGAGGCGCATCCAGGCCGCGGGCCGATCGGAGTAGTGGTTGCGGACGCCTTCCCAGCCGAGACGCCCCAGCGCCCACCCCTCTCCGAGCACAGCACCCCAGGCGTTGGTGCCGGTGACGATGTCGCCCGTGACGTCATGGCTACTGACCACCAGACGGTGCCGATACGAGGTCCAGCCGGGTGCCAGCACCTCTTCGCCCACCACCGACCCGTTCAAGTGCGGTTCGATAAGACCCACGGCGGTCACCTGCAACGACGCTCGCACAGGCAGCCTGTCGACCTCGAATTCGTGACGAAGGTAGGACGCGGGCTCGCCGGCCGCCCCTGCGGCGCTGGAAGGTGAGATGAAGACGGCGGTCATGCGGGAACTCCTTGGTAGTGCGATCTGGACTATCGGACGGACTTGACCCGCGTGACCACGAGGCCACCCAGGATCGTGAAGGCACCCGCGACGATGTAGAGGAGGGTGTAGTTCTTGTCCCCGGCCGCAGCGACTCCGACTGCGAGAAACAGCGGAGCGATGAACGGGGCGACGGCCTGCGGGATGGAGACGGCGAAGCCGATGATGCCCATGAAGCGCCCCGCATTTGAGTCTTTCTCTGGAAGGACATCGAGGATCAGAGCCTGGTCGACGGCGGCGAACATTCCGATGCCGACAGAGGTGACGAGCGAACCGGCATAGAGCATGGTGACGTCGGGTGCGAACGCCATGATGATCGCACCCGCGGCGAACAGCACGGCACCGAACAGCACGAACAACCGGCGACGACGGAGCTTGTCGGAGAGGAACCCGCCGCCGATCGCTCCAGCAGTGGTGGCCAGAATGCCGAACAATCCGAGCGTCGCGATGATGGGGGCCACCTCGACCACGTCGACGCCGAGTCGGGAGGCGAAGAAGAACGCGGTGAACGTGGTGTTCAGAGTGAGACCGAAGTAGAACAGGAATCGACCTAGCCATACCCAGCTGAAGTCCGGGTAGCTGCGCGGGTTGTACAGGTACTTACTGAACAAGGTTCCGACCGACAGTTTGTCGGCGAAGCGCGCTCCGCGCGTGTCGGCCTCGCGTGTGAACGTCACGAACAGAGCGACCACGATCACACCGACGAGTCCAGGAACGAGGAAGAGGAGAAGCGCGTTGCCGGAGAAGCTTCCGGCGATGACCACACCGAAAACCGGCGCGACCTGGGTTGCGAAGCCGGCCAGGCCGGCGACCTTGCCTCGCTGGGTCTCCGAGAGCTTGTCGGCCATCGACGTCTGAAGATTCTGATAGACCTGCCCCCAGCCCATCTGGGCGAGTATCCATCCTGCGCCGAGCACGAACACATTCGGTGCGAGTGCCATGACAACCAGCGAGACGATACCTACGAGGGTGCCGACGATCATGAACGGCCGGCGACGCCCGAGCCGCGTGCGGGTGCGATCGCTCAACACTCCGAACAGCGGTGCGGTGAGCATCACTGCAAGCGCCCCGGAACCCGTGATGTACCCGAGGTACTCCTCATGGCCGGGCGCGAGCTCGGACAGGCGAATCGACAGAGAGATGGCCAGCGGGGTGATGAACGCGACGAACACGCCGAACTGGCCCAACACCTGGAACCAGATGTACGACGTGCTCGCCTTGGGGCCGGCCGGGGGCCCATCGGTGTTCTGTACGACCTCGTCGACCGCCCCGGGTGCGGAAGGAAAGGCTTGGGATGCGGCCGGCGGCGTGGCCGGGTAGTCGTTCGAGTTCATGGTCACAAGAGACTCCATTGTCAGGATGGCATTCGTCACTAGCGCGAGCTAGCTGAATGCACAGTAGTTCAATATCACTAGCACGCGCAAGTACTGGCCCGAGAATCACTAGCGCGCTGAAGCTCTACTATGGGCGAGGAGGCGTTGTGACCCAGATGAACACGCAGCGACGAGTGACGGCGACCGACATCGCGCACGAAGTCGGCGTCTCGCGCGCCACGGTGGGATTCGTCTTGAACTCGACTCCAGGCCAGACCATATCGGAGGCCACCAGGCAGAAGGTTCTGACTGCCGCACGGCGACTCGGTTATCGTCCGCACCTCGCAGCGCAGGCGCTCGCGAGCGGACGGAACAGGATTGTGCTCCTCGTTCTGCCCGACTGGCCGATCGACTACAGCATGCGACGCCACGTCGATGAGGCGTCGACCGCTCTCGACGAAGCCGGCTACTCCCTTGTCACCATGACGCCACACTCGGGCGGCAACGCACGCCCCCTGTGGCAGACGCTGCAACCCGACGTCGTCATGGGAATGATGCCATTCAGCGCGGCGACCTACGACGAGATCCGGGCATCGGGAGTCGGCGCGGTGATTCCGCAGCCCACGGCGGACGCTGATGTCGAAGACGAAGCGCTCAGCTTCAGCCACGGGCCCCGGCTTCAGGTCGAACACCTCGTCGAGCGACAGCATCGGCGCCTGGCCTATGCGGCCTCACCCGATCCGAGGCTCGCCGAGCTGGTCGCGTCGCGCTTCGCTCTCGCCGAGGAGACAGCACTGAAGAACGACGCGGGCCCGGTGACCCGCGCTGCGGTCGACTCCGCGAACGTCATGGACGTCGTCGCCGACTGGCACGACTCCGGCGTCACCGGGGTCGTCGCCTACAACGATGACGTCGCGGCGCTGGTCGTGGGCGCAGCCGTACGGCAGGGCATCCGCGTTCCGACAGAGCTGGCCATCATCGGGCACGACGACGCGCCCATTTCGAGTGTCTTCGTTCCGTCGATCTCAACGGTCCATGTCGACGACGAGGGACTGGGTCGCTACTTCGCCGACCTCGCGCTCGCAGCCGCCTCCGGAGCCGCTCCTCCCGAGTTGAAGCACGAGCCGCAGGTCACCGTGATAGCACGAGAGTCGAGCTGACCGCATCCGCGCTTTGCAGGTCGGGCACGTGAAATGGGATACGCCCAACTCTTAGTACACGATTCGCTGTACTGTCGAGGCATGCCCGCCGCAACCGCAACGCTGTCGCACACCGCCGCGCTCTCCCGCCTGGGCCACGCCCTCGGCGATCCGACGCGGGCCGGCGTTCTGCTCGCGCTGCGCGAGGCGCCCGCCTACCCGTCCGATCTCGCCGACGACCTGGGGGTGTCACGGCAGGTCATGTCGAACCAGCTCGCCTGCCTGCGCGGATGCGGCCTCGTCGAGGCGATGCCCGAGGGCCGTCGCACCGGCTACCGACTCGCCGACGAGCACCTCGCGGCCGCTCTCGACGAGCTGCTGCGGGTGACGCTGCGCGTCGAACCCGACTGCTGCGACGGCGACGGATGCTCGTGCGCATGACCGCGACGCAGGCTCCGGCCCCCGAGAGACGACAGCAGCTCCAGCGCCGCATCCGGTTGATCGTCGGAGCGACGATCGCCTACAACATGGTCGAGGCCGTCGTCGCTATCACCGCCGGCTCCATCGCGTCGTCGGCCGCGCTCATCGGATTCGGGCTCGACTCGGTGATCGAGGTTCTCTCCGCGGCGGCGGTCGCCTGGCAGTTCACGAGGCGCGATCCGGAGCGCTGGGAGAAGGGAACCTTGAGGGTCATCGCGGTGGCGTTCTTCGCTCTCGCCGCGTACGTCACGGTGTCCTCCGTCTTCGCGCTGGCGAGCCAGGAGCAGGTGCGGCATTCCACCCTCGGCATCGTCATCACCGCGCTCAGCGTCGTGATCATGCCGTTCCTGTCGTTGGCCGAGCGCCGCGCCGGCCGCGAACTGGGATCGGCCACCGCCGTCGCCGACTCCAAGCAGACCCTGATCTGCACCTACCTGTCGGCCGCCGTGCTCGTCGGCCTCGTGCTGAACAGCCTGCTCGGCTGGTGGTGGGCGGATGCGATCGCAGGCCTGGTCATCGCGGGCTTCGCTGTGCGCGAGGGCATCGAGGCGTGGCGCGGAGACACCTGCGCGACGTCGGTGGGAATGCTGCTCGACGACGACCACGACGACTGACCCCGTTGCGGATCAGGCGCGGACGGCGCCTCCCGACAGCCCCGCGCGAGCAAACGCCCTGTCTCTGCCACCGCTGAAGATGAGCACGATCAGCAGGATGAGGCCGAAGAAGATCACGATGATGTTGCCCGGGCCCGCCAGCGGAGCGAGCGGGCTCGCGGCGGACGGATTGGTCGAGAACAGGAAGATGCTCGGGTCGGTGCTGGCGTGCAGCAGAATCGGCACGATCAGGCGGCCGGTCACCCGGTAGGCCAGATACATCAGCAGGCCGAAGAAGAAGGTGTAGCCCACCTGCACGATCGTCGCGAGCGCGCCCTGCCCGCCGAAGAGGTTGCCCGCGTGCAGCATCGCGAACAGCGCGGCCGACACGAGCGCCACCGC
>Ga0247742_10002705_pt1 | contig 11519 bp, 11 predicted proteins | sample UWRJL208509C2_FD_180944 | JGI IMG/M metagenome (GOLD analysis project Ga0247742, IMG submission 180944) | Plant litter microbial communities from Arlington Agricultural Research Station in Wisconsin, United States - UWRJ-L208-509C-2 | ecosystem: Environmental > Terrestrial > Plant litter >... | reverse complement strand
ACAGCAGGCGCAGGTCGTTGCAGATCTTCGACAGCTTGACCGCGGTGCGCTTGAGCATGCCGGAGAACAGCACGAAAGCACCCATGTCGGAGGTGGCTTCGATCAGGTCGGCGGCGGGCACCAGCGGCTGGCCGCTGATCAGCGCCAGGCGTTGCACGGCCAGGGCCTGGTAGCGCGGGTCGGCGTTGATGCCGGTGCCGATCGCGGTGCCGCCCAGGTTCACTTCGGTGAGCAGTTCCGGGGCCAGGGTTTTCAGGCGCGCCAGGTCTTCGCTCAAGGTGGTGGCGAAGGCGCGGAATTCCTGGCCGAGGGTCATCGGCACGGCGTCTTGCAGTTGGGTCCGGCCCATCTTCAGGACGTGGCTGAATTCTTCACCTTTGGCGGCGAACGCCTGGATCAGGCTGTCGAGGCTGGCCAACAGCGCGTCGTGACCGAGCAGCAAACCCAGGCGGATCGCGGTCGGGTAGGCGTCGTTGGTCGACTGCGCCATGTTCACGTCGTTGTTCGGGTGCAGGTACTGGTATTCGCCCTTGCTGTGGCCCATGGCTTCCAGCGCGATGTTGGCGATGACTTCGTTGGCATTCATGTTGGTCGACGTGCCGGCGCCGCCCTGAATCATGTCCACCACGAATTCTTCGTGGAAATCGCCGCGGATCAGACGGGCACAGGCTTCGCTGATGGCCGCGTGCTTGGCGTCGCTCAGATGACCCAGCTCACGGTTGGCATCGGCGGCGGCCTGTTTGACCATCGCCAGACCGACCACCAGTTTCGGGTAATGCGAAATCGGAACGCCGGAGAGACGGAAGTTGGTCACCGCTCGCAGGGTCTGGATGCCGTAATACGCTTGAGCCGGTACGTCGAGTACGCCAAGCAGGTCTTTTTCTGTGCGGAAGGATGCAGCGGAGGACATGATAGAAATCATCTCAATAGGGACCCGGGCTGTGCCGGAACACTGCAAATGCTAGGCTTGTGGAGATTATTGGGCCAATGCTGTTAAGCACTGCCCTATGCACATTCGGCATAATGCCGATGTGACGCCGCTTGCATGGCAAGCGTGTGACCTGTTTTGGTGCGTGTCCGGGAGGATGTGATGAATCTGGAAAGTAAATGGCTCGAGGACTTCAGTGCCTTGGCCGCCACCCGCAGCTTCTCCCAGGCTGCGGAGCGCCGTTTCGTGACCCAGCCGGCGTTCAGTCGGCGAATTCGCAGCCTGGAGGCCGCGCTGGGCCTGACCCTGGTCAATCGTTCGCGCACGCCGGTCGAGCTGACGGCGGCGGGGCAGTTGTTTTTGGTCACGGCGCGGACCGTGGTCGAGCAGTTGGGTGAAGTGCTGCGCCACCTGCATCACTTGGAAGGCGGGCAGGGCGAGGTCATGCAAGTGGCGGCGGCTCACTCCTTGGCACTCGGCTTTTTCCCGCGCTGGATCGCGCAGTTGCGCAACGAGGGTTTGAACATCGCCACGCGGCTGGTGGCGACCAACGTTGGCGACGCCGTACATGCGTTGCGTGAGGGCGGCTGCGACTTGATGCTGGCGTTCTACGACCCGGACGCGGCGATGCAGATGGACCCGGAGATTTTCCCCTCCCTGCACCTGGGCCACACCGAAATGCTCCCGGTGTGCGCCGCCGGCCCGGATGGCCAGCCGCTGTTCGATCTGGAAGGTGAAGCCAGTGTGCCGCTGCTGGCCTACAGCGCCGGGGCGTTTCTGGGCCGCTCGGTAAACGGCTTGCTGCGCCAACGAGCGCTGCGCTTTACCACGGTCTATGAAACCGCCATGGCCGACAGCTTGAAAAGCATGGCCCTCGAAGGCCTGGGCATCGCTTGGGTGCCGCAGCTGAGTGTGCGTGCCGAACTGGCGCGTGGTGAATTGGTGGTGTGCGGCGGCCCGCAGTGGCACGTACCGTTGGAGATTCGCCTGTACCGCTGCGCCCTGGTGCGCAAGGCCAATGTGCGGTTGTTGTGGCGCAAGCTGGAAGGTGGCGCGGCGCAAGGTTCTCAAAGCTGACGAAGAACCCTGTGGGAGCGAGCCTGCTCGCGAAAGCGGCGTGTCAGTCGAGATCAATGTTGCCTGACACTCCGCCTTCGCGAGCAGGCTCGCTCCCACATGGATCGGTGGTGGATTTGGACTGACCCTCAGGTCAATAAGACCGGCGCTTTGCGCCGTGTGACAGATGGTCGTTTCGGGGGCTGTTTATCGGCTTCATTAAGGTATACTGCGCGGCCTTCGGCCGGCTTGACTGGCCATAATTCGTACAATCAAGCCACGCATTTTGCGTGGCTTGTTGTTTTTTGATGCGCCTGCGGGCGCCCAGAGAGAAGAGGCACGACGATGAGTGCACTGGTTGGCGTGATCATGGGCTCCAAGTCCGATTGGTCCACCCTTAGCCACACCGCCGATATGCTGGAAAAGCTCGGCATTCCTTACGAGGTAAAAGTGGTCTCTGCCCACCGCACCCCGGACCTGCTGTTCCAGTATGCCGAAGAGGCCGAGGGCCGTGGCATCGAGGTGATCATCGCCGGTGCCGGTGGCGCGGCCCACTTGCCAGGCATGTGTGCGGCCAAGACGCACCTGCCGGTGCTGGGCGTGCCGGTGCAGTCGTCGATGCTTTCGGGCGTCGACTCACTGCTCTCTATCGTGCAAATGCCGGCGGGCATCCCGGTCGCGACCCTGGCTATCGGCAAAGCGGGCGCAATCAACGCCGCGCTGCTGTCGGCGAGCATCCTCGGCGCCAAGCACCCGCAGTTCCACGCGGTGTTGAAAACCTTCCGTGCTGAGCAGACAGACAGCGTCCTGGACAATCCAGACCCACGCATCGCCTGAGGTTGTTGACGATGAAAATCGGTGTAATCGGTGGCGGCCAACTGGGTCGCATGTTGGCTCTGGCGGGCACTCCGCTGGGCATGAACTTCGCTTTCCTCGACCCCGCGCCGGATGCGTGTGCCGCCGCGCTGGGCGAACACCTGCGGGCCGATTACGGCGATCAGGCTCACTTGCGTCAGTTGGCGGACGAAGTGGACCTGGTGACCTTCGAGTTCGAAAGCGTGCCGGCGGAAACCGTCGCGTTCCTCTCGCAGTTCGTCCCGGTGTACCCGAGCGCCGAAGCCCTGCGCATCGCCCGTGATCGCTGGTTTGAAAAGAGCATGTTCAAGGACCTGGGCATCCCGACCCCGGCCTTCGCCGACATCCAGTCGCAAGCCGACCTGGATGCCGCCGTGGCGTCGATCGGTCTGCCGGCCGTGCTGAAAACCCGCACCCTGGGTTACGACGGCAAGGGCCAGAAAGTCCTGCGCAAACCGGAAGACGTGGTCGGCACCTTCGCCGAACTGGGCAGCGTTGCCTGCCTGCTGGAAGGCTTCGTGCCGTTCACTGGCGAAGTTTCGTTGATCGCGGTGCGTGCTCGTGATGGCGAAACCCGGTTCTACCCACTGGTGCACAACACCCACGACAGCGGCATCCTCAAGCTGTCTGTAGCCAGCACCGACCACCCGTTGCAAGCGTTGGCCGAAGACTATTCGAGCCGCGTGCTCAAGCAACTGGATTACGTCGGCGTGATGGCGTTCGAGTTCTTTGAAGTCGATGGCGGCCTCAAGGCTAACGAGATCGCCCCGCGTGTGCACAACTCCGGGCACTGGACCACCGAAGGCGCCGAGTGCAGCCAGTTCGAAAACCACCTGCGGGCCGTCGCTGGCCTGCCGCTGGGTTCGACCGCGAAAGTCGGCGAGAGCGCGATGCTCAACTTCATCGGCAAAGTCCCCGAGACCGATAAGGTCCTGGCCATTGACGACTGCCATTTGCACCACTACGGCAAGGCCTTCAAGGCCGGGCGCAAGGTGGGTCACGCCAACCTGCGCTGCGCCGACATGGCCACGCTGGAGCAGCAGATCCTCAAGGTCGAAGCGCTGATCGCCGAGTAACTTCATGTGGCAACGGTGGAACCTTCAGGGGCCACCGTTCTCTGATGGCAGGATGCCAAAGTCTGACTAGGCTTTGGCATAACGCAATCAATCAGAGGGAAATGCCATGGGAATTATCGGAACCATCTTTATCGGCTTGATCGTCGGCCTGCTGGCACGTTTCCTGAAACCGGGCGATGACAGCATGGGTTGGATCATGACCATCCTGCTCGGTATCGGCGGTTCGCTGGCGGCTACCTACGGCGGCCAGGCCTTGGGCATTTACCACGCGGGCGAAGGTGCGGGTTTCCTCGGCGCATTGGTGGGCGCGATCGTGCTGCTGGTGATCTACGGCTTGATCAAAAAGAACTGATTCACGCGACAAAGCCCTCTCTGCGCGGCGCGCGGAGAGGGCTAGAATGCTCGGCGTTGCACCGTCCCTTCCTTTGCCGAGCACCTTCATGCGCCGTCTCCTGTTGACTCTCCTTTTTCTGGGCAGTGGTTTGGCCCACGCCGGCGAATTGCCGGAAACCGACTGGCTCGAATTGATGCCCAAGTCGGACCAAAAGGCCCTTGAGGCCATGCCCGACATCGACCACAACTCCCCCGAAGCCAATGGCACCTTTACCCAAAAGGGTGGCATGAAGCAGAGCAAGGGCCTGCCGGCGGTGATGTATTCGACTAAGACCGTGGCGGCGATGAACGACAAGAACATCCGCATCGGCGGTTATCCGGTGCCGCTGGAAACCGACGCCAAGGGCCGCAGCACGCTGTTCTTCCTGGTGCCTTACCCGGGCGCCTGCATCCACGTGCCGCCACCGCCACCGAATCAACTGGTGCTGGTGCGTTATCCCAAGGGCTTGAAGCTGGACGACATCTACACGCCGTTGTGGGTGACCGGCATGCTGAAGATCGAGACGGTCAACAACGACCTGGCTGACGCGGCGTATGCACTGGACGCGGCGAAGGTGCGGGTGGTGAAGGAGTCGGATCTGTAGCTATTCGCAAAATTAAATGTGGGAGCGAGCCTGCTCGCTCCCACAAGGTTTTTGGGGTGTGGGTTAGAGCGCCGTGCTGCTGATGCTCACGCCAAGGGTGTGGCTGGCCCCCGGCTGCAAGCTCACCACATCGTCCATCACATTCGCCGTTTCGATGCACAGCATGCGTTGCCAGCCGTCGTCGGCCATGTCGCTGAGCGCGGCGGCGCGCGCGATCCAAGGATTCCAGATCACGGCGGTGCGTGAGCCGCTGGTGGTGAGCTCGACGCGTCGTTCCCAGGTCGGATCGACGATGCTCAGTGTCGAGGGGGCGTCGAGGTAAATGCGGTCGGTCTCGCCGGTAAAGTGCAGCGCGCCGGACTGGGAGCGGGTTTTCCAATCGTCCGCGGTGTCGATGTAGCTCAAGCCGTCCAGGCCTTCAACATGGACGTTGCGCACATCGCTGACCGCGAAGTACGTATGCAGCGCCTGGCTGAGGGTCACTTCGTGATCGCCGACGTTATGGCTGGTGAGCTGGATGTGCAGTTGCGTGTCGAGGCGAATGCTCAGCTTCAAGTCGACCTGGTGTGGCCAGCCCGGCAAGCCGCCTTCTGGGTAGGGCAGGACGAATTCGACATTCAGGCTATCGCCCTCGGCTTCGATGCCGCCCAACGTCCAGTCCATTGCCCGTACCAGGCCGTGAGCGGTGGGCGGTTCATTGCTGACGCGCATCGCCTTGACGCTCGGCGGGTTGCGGTCAAACACGCCAAACCACGGCCAGCACACCGGCACGCCGGCGCGGATGCTTTTTCCGGTCTTGAACTCGGCTTCATCGTTGAGCCAGATCAGCGGCGGTTGCCCGGCCAGTTGATAGCTGAGGATGTGCGCGCCTTGCTGGGCAACGAGCAATTCTGCCTGACCGTGGCGGATGCGCCAGCAGTTCAGTTCATCCAGTTTCACGGCTTCAACGTTAGGCGTAGGCATGCTGTGGATCTCGTTCAGGAACAATGACTGCAATGGACCGTCAATCCGCCGCAGGGTTTAACGCGCCCGCGATGGCACTGATCGGGTGCGCCCGCTGCCGTCGATCGCGACGAACACGAACACCGCCTCGGTCACTTTGCGCCACTCGCTGGACAACGGGTCGTCGCTCCACACTTCGACCATCATCTGGATCGAGCTACGGCCGATTTCCAGGGCCTGGGTATAAAAGGAGAGCTGCGCGCCCACCGCCACCGGGACCAGGAACGCCATGCGATCGATCGCAACCGTGGCCACGCGGCCGCCAGCGACTTTGCTGGCCATCGCGGTACCGGCCAAATCCATCTGCGCCACCAGCCAGCCGCCGAAAATATCGCCGAAGCCGTTGGTTTCGCGAGGGAGCGCGGTGATTTGCAGGGCGAGGTCGCCTTGCGGGATCGGATCTTCTTGTTCGAGCTCTATCATGCCGGGGGTGCCTCTGACCCATGAATCTTCATTGTCTTTCAGGTGATAGCCGTCTCGATGAAAAACGATTCAGCCCCGAACAGACTACGTTCGTCACGTTTTTCGTGAGGCGCCTAAAGGGAAACTCTGCGAAACCGGCTGGTGAGCCATCACCTTCTTAAGCAATTACCTTGCCCGGTGTCCAGCGGCGTTTTCGCACAGCAACCCCTTACAAATGCTGCAAGGCAGCGAGTATATCGGTCGGTAGACTCCGAGACGACCGTCGGGTTCTCATTTCGACCGCAATCGGCGCTGTAACGGGGTTTTTTCTGGCAACTGTTCCATTACCCCGATTCAATGACGTTCAACCACGCCCGTTGCAGGAATATTTCGGACCGATGAGGTGTTACTTGAATCGCTGACGGATTTTTTCAAGCGATTGACCGGATGGCCGATACTCACCTGGCTAAGCCTGTGTCCCGGGCCTTGGCCGTTCTGACCCACAAAGAGAAACCCTGACATGTCCACCGTGCCCGCAAGCACTGCAACCGCTGCAACCGCTGCACGCCCGCTGACCCGCCATGACTACAAGACCCTGTCGCTGTCGGCCCTGGGCAGTGCGCTGGAATTTTATGACTTCATCATCTTTGTGTTTTTCGCGGCCGTGGTGGGCAAGTTGTTTTTTCCGCCCGACATGCCCGAGTGGATGCGTCTGATCCAGACCTTCGGCATTTTCGCCGCCGGTTACCTGATCCGTCCCCTGGGCGGGATCGTGATGGCGCATTTCGGTGACCTGCTGGGCCGCAAGAAGATGTTCACCTTGAGTATTTTCCTGATGGCCCTGCCGACGCTGGCCATCGGCTTGCTGCCGACGTACGCGCAAATCGGCTTGTGGGCGCCGCTCCTGTTGCTGTTGATGCGGATGGTCCAGGGCGCCGCCATTGGCGGTGAAGTGCCGGGTTCGTGGGTGTTCGTCGCCGAGCATGTACCGGCCAAGCGCATCGGCTTCGCCTGCGCCTTGCTGACCGTTGGTTTGAATCTGGGCATCCTCTTGGGTTCGCTGGTCGCCACGGCGATCAATGGGTTGTACACCCCGGAGCAGGTGGCGGATTACGCCTGGCGAATCCCGTTTCTGCTGGGCGGTGTGTTTGGCTTGATGTCGGTGTATTTGCGTCGCTGGCTGCAAGAGACGCCGGTGTTCGCCCAACTGCAGCAACACAAGGCGCTGGCCAAGGAAGTGCCGTTGCGTTCGGTGCTGCGTGATCACCGTGAGTCGATCGTGCTGTCGATGCTGCTGACCTGGTTGCTGTCCGCTGGGGTCGTGGTGGTGATTCTGATGACCCCGGCCTTGCTGCAAAGCGTTTACCACGTGGCGCCGAAAGTTGCCTTGCAGGCCAATAGCCTGGCGATTGTCGCCTCGAGCATCGGCGTGATCCTCGCCGGCATCCTGTCGGATCGCTTGGGCGCTGGCCGGGTCCTGGTGTTCGGTTGTGCCGGCCTGGCGGCTTTGTGCTGGACGCTCTATGCCAGCCTGGCCACCCATCTTGAATGGATGATGCCGTTATATGTGCTGACCGGGTTGTTCGTGGGAACGGTGGCCGCGGTGCCCTTTGTCATGGTCAAGGCGTTTCCGCCGGCCGTGCGTTTCAGTGGTCTGTCGTTTTCCTACAACCTGGCGTATGCCGTGCTCGGTGGTTTGAGCCCGGTGTTTGTCGCCCTGTTGCTCAAGGAAAGCCCGATGGGCCCGGCCTACTATGTGGCGCTGGTGTGCGCCGTGGGCATGCTGGTCGGTGCGTATCTGTGGAAGCGCCGGCGCTGACGGCGGCAAAATCCGCTTTGTTGGGGCGGCGAGCGCTGTGCTTTTGCGGACGATTTGCTATCGTGCCCGACCGACGCTGGCGCTTGCCAGGGTCATTGCGCCCGCCGTCCTGACAATAAGAGAAGCCTTGCCATGTCCTCCGTGCCCGCAAGCAGTGCGCTCACCTCGCGCCCGCTGACCCGCAACGATTACAAAACCTTGTCGCTTTCCGCCTTGGGCGGGGCGCTGGAATTCTACGATTTCATCATCTTCGTGTTCTTTGCCACCGTCGTCGGCAAGCTGTTTTTCCCAGCCGACATGCCGGAATGGCTGCGCTTGATGCAAACGTTTGGCATTTTTGCCGCCGGTTACCTGGCGCGGCCGCTGGGCGGCATCGTCATGGCGCACTTCGGCGACCTGCTAGGTCGCAAGAAAATGTTCACGTTGAGCATTTTCATGATGGCCGTGCCGACCCTGATCATGGGTCTGCTGCCGACTTACGCGCAGATCGGCCTGTGGGCACCCATTCTGTTGCTGCTGATGCGCGTGATTCAGGGCGCGGCGATTGGCGGGGAAGTGCCGGGGGCCTGGGTGTTCGTGTCCGAACACGTGCCCGAGCGCCACATCGGCTACGCCTGCGGCACCCTGACCAGTGGCCTGACGGCGGGCATTTTGTTGGGTTCGCTGGTGGCCACCGCGATCAACAGCATTTACACCCCGGTGGAAGTCTCGGATTACGCCTGGCGGATTCCGTTCCTGCTCGGCGGCGTGTTCGGCCTCTGCTCGGTCTATCTGCGTCGGCTGTTGCACGAGACCCCGGTGTTCGCCGAACTGCAACAACGCAAGGCCCTGGCGGCCGAGGTGCCGCTGCGTGCAGTGCTGCGTGATCATCGTCGTGCCATCGTGCTGTCGATGCTGCTGACCTGGCTGTTGTCCGCCGGCATCGTGGTGCTCATTCTTATGACCCCGACCGTGCTGCAGACCGTCTACCACTTCTCGCCGACCACCGCGTTGCAATCCAATAGCCTGGCGATCGTGTTCCTGAGCATCGGCTGCGTGATCTCCGGCGCGCTGGCGGACCGCTTTGGCGCTGGCCGCGTCTTTGTGTTCGGTTGCGCGGCACTGCTGGCCAGCTCCTGGACCTTCTACCACAGCCTGGCGGAACATCCGGACTGGCTGTTCCCGCTGTACGCGCTGACCGGTTTGCTGGTCGGCACCATCGGCGCGGTACCTTACGTCATGGTCAAGGCCTTTCCGGCGGTGGTGCGTTTCAGCGGCTTGTCGTTCTCCTACAACGTCGCCTACGCGATCTTTGGCGGCCTGACGCCAATGGTCGTCAGCCTCCTGCTCAAGGAAAGCCCGATGGGCCCGGCGTACTACGTGGCGGTGCTGTGCGGCGTGGGGATTCTGATTGGCGCCTATCTGTGGAAGAAAGGCCGCTAAGCCTTAGTCGCAGAAGAAGCCGGCTTTCGCCAGCGCGAAAGCCGTGCATCGCATTCGCTGGAAGGTAAGCGCGCACCGTGTTCCAGCATGTTTTCCAACGCGGCTGCAGCTTGTATCGAAGCGACGACGTGGTGCTCGATCATCAAGTCCAGCAGCCAGAGTGCCCCACGAACCTGTAATCCATCTTTTTGCGCCTGGCGCCTCAGTTTTCCGTCTCCCGTTAGCAAGGGTCGCCCTGTTTGTTGGGCAAGCAGATAGCAGGACACGTCGGCCAACGAGCTGTTGTTATGTTCGGTTTTGAGAGTGAGCAGCCGCAACACTCCTGGACCATCGAAGGATTCGACCATCAATCCATGAGCGAGCAATTGATCATGTGGGAAGTCTTCCAGCTCATGCAGTACGAAATCAGTGCAGCAAAGTGTGAACGGCAATTTGAACAGGTGTTCCAGTAACCCTGCATTTCTGAAATCGATCCAAATGTTCGTATCGCTGATGTAGACCAGACTCATGCACTCTCCAGTGAGCCCAGAAAGTTGGGGTCAAGAGCACTCACTGGTTTGCGGAGGAATTCGGCGCCCCGTGATTTGGTAATCAGCCCTTCCGCCAATGCCCAGAAAACCAGCGACTCGAATCGTTGCGGCCATTTACAGGGCAGGGGATCAGGCTCGGATTTGCGCCAGCCGTTCGCACTGAACTGAATGGTGAGGGATTTGTAGCCACCTTCGCTCAGCAGATTCAAATCCTTGAGGCGACGCAGCGCGGCATGCATCGAGATTCCGTATTGGCGTTTTACGATCAGTAACTCGCGTGGATGCACTCTTGAGCGAGGGTGGTTGCCAAAATCGCTGGTGACACCTTTGGCGGGGTAGAGAAAGGCGCCCGCGAAGCGGTGACAGCAGTTTTCCTTGTCGCGCTCGGACATGCCGTCGGGCAATTTCATAACCCAATGTCCCAGCTCATGCGCGGCGGTGAAGCGAATGCGCTCGCCTGGGCGACGGGCGTTCAGAGCAATCAACACGTGCTGGCCTTCATCAGTCGCGGCACAGGCGCCGTCAAAATCATCGGGTCCCTCCAGCATCGCCACCTTGATGCTGTGTTCTTCCAGTTGTTCGGTCAGATTGGCAATGGGGTCGCTTCCAATGCCCCAGAATTCACGCAGCGCTTGAGCGGCGTGTTCCGCCTCTTCAATGGAAGTCACTGCGAGCATGCGCGCTGGGGTGGGGGGAGTCTTGATATCTGCCGGATCGAAGCACTCTTCCAGCGCGATATACCGTTCCAGGTGCTCGCGCATCTGCTCCTCAACTTGTACCTGCCGATACTTCGGCATTTTAGCCAGTTTGCGGAACTCGAGCGGTGCAAGGGGCAGGGGGTCCGCGCGGAAAAAGTACTCAGGGCTAATCTTCAGGATCTTTGCCATCTGTAGCAGGCGAGTCGAACTCGGGGTGCTGGAGCCCTTTTCATATTTGCTGAGTGCTTGCTTGCTGATATCGCCCAGTTGTTGCGCCATGGCCTCAAGGGACATGCCTTGCTGGAGTCGGGCGCGGCGGATTCGTTCGTTAATCATGGGTTCCTCTCGTGGTTGACAAGACTAACTTTAGATCGCGTTTTGTCAACCTTGGTGGCCGGCTTGCTCGAGTTGGCACGCGGATGATGGCCTTTCATCCAATTGTCATATTTCAGCCATAGAGTGTTCACACGGCCTGCTGATACTTGGCCCCGACTTAACACACCCTATCTGCTAGGAGTAAGGCATGAAACTGAAGCGTTTGATGGCGGCAATGACTTTTGTCGCTGCTGGCGTTGCAACTGCCAACGCGTTCGCCGCTGTTGACCCGTCGATCCCGAGCTACACCAAGGTCACTGGTGTGTCGGGCAACTTGTCCAGCGTGGGTTCCGATACCCTGGCCAACCTCATGACCCTCTGGGCTGAGAACTACAAAAAAGAATACCCGAACGTCAACATCCAGATTCAAGCCGCTGGC
>Ga0247742_10002704_pt1 | contig 11522 bp, 9 predicted proteins | sample UWRJL208509C2_FD_180944 | JGI IMG/M metagenome (GOLD analysis project Ga0247742, IMG submission 180944) | Plant litter microbial communities from Arlington Agricultural Research Station in Wisconsin, United States - UWRJ-L208-509C-2 | ecosystem: Environmental > Terrestrial > Plant litter >... | reverse complement strand
CATCATTTTGGATGTATCACCGGCAGAACTCTTATCAGACATTTGAGAGGGAATTCATCATATCAGCGACCTCAGCTTGGATCAGTCATATACATTGAACGAGTACTGAAGCCACTTAAGGTGTCGTGTCAGATATATATTTCAGCAGCATATTCCAGGCTTTACTAATCATTCTTCCATCCAGTCATTGCACATGGAATAAGATGAAATCAAATGCATTTCAAAGGATACATGTAATTGTGACAATCCGCCTGAGGCTATGTATATCTAGCTGCCTACTACGTTCGTACCATCATTATCGTCTTCTGAACCATCGTCCAGCTGATCTATCGGGCGCTTAAAACGAACCTTCGTCAAATCCTCCCATTGTTCCGCAGACGCTCCCACAATACTCGAGGTCGTATTTGGAAAGATGGGATTATCCCATTCACTGGTAATCTTGAGGATAGATCATCTTTTGCGGCGTGAATCAGTGTCGAGAATTTTGAGGTATTCTTCACAGTCTTCAAGATAACATATCCCAGTGATAGATCCTTTTTCTTGAAGGGCGTCGTCGGCAGATGTGCCTGGAATTAAGTTAATAAGATGAATAAAAACAACATAAGTAAAAACATACCAGTACGCTCGCGGTTGGGGTACCTCCCAATGTGATGTTGCGACTCCCGTGAATATGTACCATTGTTGACGTCTGCGGGTAATAAACTGAACCATCCATGGATGCAAGCTGTCATCTAGTTGATGGCGCAGAATTCGAGCTTCAGTCTATGTAGAGTTCTTTGCAACCTCAGAGCGGCGTGCAACCTGCGTAGTCACGTCATGAAAGATCAAGCGCGCTCCAATCGTATTCAGAGGTAAGACTGAATCACGTACCTTTACCATGTCTGCAGGACTTCCATTGATATTGAGAGGAAGAGTTTGTTTTCTGAGACGGAAGGAAGACAGGCCTGCAAGTTCAAATTTTCCGATGGTGTGTGTGAGTGAATAAGATGTGGGGAAGTGCAATGTTGGTTTTTGCCTTCCTTTATAGCCTTCCCCTCCAGGCCCCACAGCTACCCCACATGCTCCACATCGATATTGTCATAATTAACGGTCCTTGAGATCACGAGGAACATTATACTTAGACTCTAAAGTCCAATACTGGATCTAGAACTCATTATTATTCGCGGCTTCGCTCAAAGCAAAGGGAAACCGCGGACCATTTGGGAGTTCTCGATGGGGGCCCAGATTCGTCCCTGTTACTCGTGGACTACTTCGTTTGTGGTGCTCCCATGTGTCTTGTGGGTGATACAATAGGTGAACGGGTACATTGTGTTGTCGATACCATAGATGGGAGATATGTTCCTACGAGCCAATTATCTATGTTTTCTTGTTGTACGACCAGCTGCATCACTCTTCTTCAATTGACATATCGTTGATTAGGATGGGTGGTCATGTTGTGCATGAGCATCTCAGTGAGCTCAGTTACGGTTATCATTACTGACAATTACTGATATATCTGGTCGGGTCTACTTATCACAGATTATGGAGCTTATTTGATCTAATCCATTCATATACACCGCAGTATGGAGTGTAATATGTGCACATCATGGCCATTAGCTTTGTAAGGACATATATGCTTTTGGTGGTTTTTCCGACAAAGCAGGGAACGGCACCAACTCAGATCTATATGCCATACCCGTCGTGCAGGAGCAGAGCCTCATAATGACTACTCTATCGTCCCCGCCATCACCTGGATCATGATCAGCACTCATATCAGTCAGGCGCTCGAGCCCATGCACAGACCGCGATGTGGGTTTAACATTTACCTGTGGTGTTCACAGATGGGCTAACAAGATCGCCTCGTCCATCCTGATTCATGTCCAAGGTGTTTGGTTAATGGCTTAGTGCAAGTTCGTTCAGTTGATTATTGCTGGGAGGAAATGATGTCGATACAGGTAAAGCAAAAGGGTTGGTTCTGTTTATATTGTTCCTTGACAGCGTGACTCGGCAACTTTGACTCTCAGCCTCTGTACTGAGATACAGTGCAAAGGGCGGCCGTTACATTGATAGAGGTAGATTTTTCAATTGAACCTTCTCGTAGGTCATTCTGCTTTTGAACCAAGAATTTGCACGAAGCCTGATAATATAAGATACAAAAATTGAATGAGATATTGTGTTTTGTGTTCGGACTCAATCGCTACTCCATGTCTGGTAATGAGGAATAGCAGCCAATCTTGCTAGCACCTACTGGGAGCTTGGGAGAGATTATAAATAGATTAAACGAGAACCGAGTTTCTATCCTACTCCAGCACCTTTTTTCTTTACAGGACCTACTATAAATTTCAGCCATTTACCCATTTCGCCTGTTTTCCCTTTGGACTTCCCGTCATCTGGTGCCATTCGTTATCTGTGTGGTTTTTTCTCTCGCTAACTCACGTCTCCCCCAGCTCATTCGAATGTGATCCCTTTTCGGCCTTATCAATACTTAGTGTAATCGAACTCGGACTGTATCACCACTAATTTCGTACCTCCGCTTTATTTACATCAATACGTCTCTTGATACTATACTGTACCATTTGTGTCAAATTTATGGACTCATTCTCGGTATAGTACTCCTAAATGGTCTTAAAGGCAACCTAGCATGATTCATTGGGTGCCTAATACATCTGCTTCTATAATAGATCACTGTGCGACGAATCGCTGCGGTCCGTGGGAACATCGTGATGATGTCTATTGGTGGTGATTTCGGATGCATATGTGTTGAGCTCTACTCCAACTTCGGCTTCGACATTCGACGCCCACTGCTCTGGCCTTCTCAGGCTTTCCAGCAGATTGCAGATTGATAGACTCAACCTGAAAATGCTACACTTCGAGTCTTTATTTACATTTGGGGCGGTACAAACAGGATCTCACCTGGTGGAGGACGACGGCGGGGCGCGTTGGAGTATTTCTTCACCTAATCTGGTTAGCACGTCCCCAAAAGCAAACAAAGACGCTGAACGCTGCAAAATGCAATTTGCTGTCAGCCGCATTCAGCGCTTCAGCGAGCTTCAGCTTCCACCTCATTAGCTTGATCAGTTGACTCCCGAAGATTATGAGGCTGCCTCTGCCCCTGCTCCTCCATCCGACTCTGCCTCTCAGTCTGTGTCTGCGTTCCTCCCTCCTTGCCCCCCCCTCTGTCAATGCGTCCGTCTCCCTCTATCTCGCCCTTCTAGCGCCCACCTTAGCTTCTATCCGTATAACGTGCATACAGCCATCCAGCTGTCCATATGCGATATCTATTTCGAGGCTGGACCTCAATACACAATCACTCTGACAAGCGTCGCGCTGCGTCCCGGAACCGTTGACATCACAGTCGGGTACCCCTTGCGTTGCGCATATGCTTGTAAGTACTTAGTATTTTTTTTTCAATGCTGCTAAGGCCAGTTAGTGGCCTCGCTCATCCCATCTCTTACGCATGACGAATTGGCATTGTAGTACCCAAGCTAAAGCTTCAAGTCAAATCAATGTTCACGTCTTTCAAAGTCTTTCTAACAGTAATCATGACGCTTTCGTTCCTCAGTAACTTTCTATTATAAACATCCATCACATCCCAATCATGTACGCTGCCACATCGTCACTCCATCGTCAGTGTTTTCGCGACTCATCCCCTGAATATAATCTTACATAAGTGAAGTGGCTTGTAGATGGCTACTGCCTCCAGCAAGCCAAGAGCTACGGTGTCGGTATCTAGGTACATTCTCACAAACTTCTCGTTGGCTGGACGCCGGGAATATGAAGTTGATAATACATCTGAGCACGTTCGGTCACAATGATTTCAAGAACAGTTACCATTTCGGCAGAGCCGCGTACATTATGCTATCTCACAGTAGACGTTGATTCAGGGTATGGGAAATTTTGTATCAAGTGCTATGGAGGTTAGGTTGACGGTGTACCTCGTGGAAGTGAAGAGGATTGCGTGGCTAGAATTACATAGAGAAGACTCAAGACCCAAATTTCATCCACACCAAGAACCTAAAAAGTATGTTACCTCCAATAGAATGACTGCCGAGTTTTTAACCCTCAAATTCTGGTATTCCGCTTCATCCAGCGCTACTGTCGACCTTCCATATGCTGAATAAGCATAGATCTTGACTTCTGATTTCTCATAAAAATATTTTGCAGAAACGTTCCTGTAACGTTCTACCTCGGCAAAGGGACCGGAGAACGCGTGCGAGACAGATGAAATGCAAGCCTGCAACCCGACAAGATATGAGGTTTTATGGAGGTTTGAGTTAAACTTTGAGCTAACTCACTGCGAGAGTCGGTGGAGCATCGAAAACTGCCTGATGCGTGTTGAACTTAACGCTGACTTGCGTCACACTCGTCGCATTCTGTGTCATCTGAGAGGAGTAAGGAAACTCTCGACAGGTGTTTTCTGGATTCATTGAAGAGATGTCGAATACCCCAAGCTCGCAGGGATTGGTTGCTTTCAGCGTCCGACGCCATTTTCGGGCGAACCCCGTGTACTAGACAAACCAGCCCAGCTACCGCTTCCATCAGCGCATTTGAACGCGTATTTGATCTCAATATCCGATTGTGTGGTGTTCGAGGGCAGAGATGTGCTGAATACCATGATAGCATCCAGCATTGCATCCTTCGTTCAGATCGGGAAATAATGGCGTAAATAATCGCCTCTAAGCCAAGTCTCACAAGCTTGGAACTCACTTCATAAGAAGCAGGGAACGGTACCACCTCGGATCTGTACGCCATACCTGTCATGCAGGAGCAGAGCCTCATAACGACTACTCTATCGCCTCCATCGTCATCTATCGACATTGATCAGTACCCACATCAGTTAAGCGCTCGAAGCCGAACTCAGACTGTGTATAGAAATAAATTTTACCTGCAGTGCTCACCGATGGGCTCGTAAGATCACCTCGTCCGTCCTGATTCATATCTGACGTGTTTAGAAAAAGACTTGTTGCGAGTACGCCCAGTCGATTATTGCTAGGGAAAGCGATGGTGGTACGGGTCGAGCTTCATAAAAGAGTTGGTTCTATTTATACCACTGTGCCCTCGTGCGTTCCTTGAAAGTGTGAATCACACTCGACAAAATTCAGCCACTCCACTGAGATACAGTGCAATGCCCAATCGCAGTATTTACTGCCGGTAGCGGTATAAGTAGAAGTATCTTTATGATTTGGAACACGCCGGACAAAAGCCCGGAAGTATAAGTTGGTTGTATGAAGATGGTAACACATTGGCAAGCGGTCTCGGTTCTCGTGGGTCCATTTTGGAAACAAGAGTCTGTATAACACCTCATACTAATATAATACAAAAAAATTAATAGAACATAGTGTTTTGTGTTTAGATTCAATCACTACTCTAGCCAACCTTGCTAGCAACTGCTGGGCGCTTAGGAAAGTTTATAAATAGATTAAATAATCCGCCTCAGAGGAATCGAGGGACATTGTCTGGATCGTTTGCGGCGATTTAACGAATGTCGTTTGCTGCAATTTTAAGGAGCTGGCATTTATTTGGTTCACCTGCTGAACTCGTTATCTGCACTGAATTTGCCTATCTGACGGCATTCACAATATATATATGTCATGTCAGAAACATGCCCCAGCGGTGTGATATGAGTAGTCCAGCCCTGTAAAATGTTATCTCATCGATTATCTATTGAATATAAGACTACATAAGTAAGTTGTGGCCACCCCATCTTGGATCCTTCTTTCAACCAACTTGCTAGTCGCTGCGATCGTGGTTCGAATATGTCCGTCTTCGAGATTTCAATATTTCCAGCCTCAAATGCACTACTCGGTGATGAGAATATGCTCCTTCCGGCTCTGAAAGAATTCTCAAAAGCTGATGGCTGTCTATCGTAAGTAGAGTCAGAAGTAGCACCACTCTTGCTGCGAGTATCATCCTCATCACCTTTCTTCCCAGTGTTCACTATGGCATTAACGTCCATGACGAGCACCGAGTGGGACTAATTGGAGCAGGTAAGCTTAAATTATTCACTTTGAAGATTCAACGATCCCTGACTTGCGCATATCGTGTCTAGCCTGGGAGACCTACCAACAGGCCAACGCTTTCATGAACTGCGATTCCTACACCGCCATTATGGAGAGTCTAAAACCCGCGATTTCTGGACCGGTAGAGACACTACACGTCAAATGCAACACACTACCCACTACAGTTTTTGAAGCCCCCATCACTGAGGTTAACGTGTTCAAACTGAAGGAGGCTCAGAATTTAGACGCATTTGTTAAGATTGTGGGTGACGCGGACCAGATAATGCACCTTTTAAAGGGCTGTCGGACTCCTACGTCTTGGGGAGAGAGTCTACCAACGCCATTAATAGTGTCCGGCTTGATTGGATGGGATTCCATCGAGGTGAGTAACGGAGCCATAGACCTGTGCTCATGCTATACGTTCTCTGTATAGGACAGTGCACCTCTCCGCACGGATGAGCCGTTCAGCAAGGCTTGGGCTGAAGGTATGAAGCTCGTAGACGTTACGACCTACCACGTCAACTTTAGGAAAGTAAACTCTGCTTGAGGCGACACCTGTCGGAAAGATCTCCTTCCCTTCGACGCTTTCGCGCATAATTCGAGCTGGGCGAACTAGTCATCCCGAGTGTACAGTACAGGAATATTTTTCAGATACTGTCCAGTTATATTACTATGACAATCCAGCAATTTTTTCACACATGCTCCATGAGGTAGACGATGTCATGTAGGTAGCCAACCTCGCAGTCGCAGCACTCCAAGAGCTCATTACTGTTGGGTATTATATGTTATTTGCCTGAATTGGGATGCGGAGAAGAAACTGACTTTATTCTCGGTTCATACGTGGATAGTGTTTCACCTCCAGGTGAATGACTGCCGGGTTGTGCCTCTTCACATTGTCGTATTCACCATCATCTAGCACTATTGTGGACCTTCCATGTACCGAATGTGCATAAAGTGCGATATCTTAGCCGTAAAAATGCTGGGTCACCGTAGCGGCATCTATATTTGATGGGCGATCTCCTCGCGAAAACCACCCGCAAAGGCAGACATCTACAAAATACTCGTCCTCGTCAAGGTCAACACCGCTCAACACGATGCTAGATCTACAGCGTGGGAACATGATGATGCAGCCCTTTTGTAATCATTGTCGGGGAGTTTGACAATCGCGAATTCCTCCCTCATTTTTAGACTCTGGTTTTCAGGATTTTTTTTTTTTTTTTTTTCAATAATCCTGGATATTTTAGAGACATTAATGTCCACTTTTTTGGGGAGAGAATGGTGTTTGCGAGCTTAGAATTTTAAAAGGTGGTTTTGACGCCATCAAAATGTGTGGTGATGAAATCTAGCCAGATCTAATGAACGAACACCCTAGAACATTGAGCTTCGACGACCGGTAGTACTCCGCTGTGGTCCATACTCAAATTGTAATAATTAAAAAACACATTTAAGCATATAAGACACAGACATATCACTGTAAAAATTTCCGAGGCGTTGGGACCTCTCTGAGTGAGGGAAGTCGCTCAAAGGTCAAAACTCGTTAAACTCCCCAACACCGCAATGATAGAAGGTCTGAGTCAGTACTAATAATAGTAAAAGTATTCAACCTTTAGAGGTTCTGTTCTATCTGGACATAAAGCTGCCAGTGGGCTTCCCAGTTTTTTTGCTCTAGTCTTGGTTTGAGCTTTGAGTGATAATGAGACTATTGTATGTGCAATATCATCATCGCGTAGCCTTGGCCAATACGATTGATTATGCAAGTCTCACCCCCTCATTCAATTTCAAAGGGCATTGCGAACTCCAGAGCTTCGTACCGAATCTGATCCTCACACCAATGCGATCGTCGCAGAACTTACCCAAGCCTGACTTGGCACTGAAGTACAAGCACTAATTGCAAAAGACACTGTTCAGTCGGTGAATTGCTCAAAATCATGCATGATGGTCTGCAATTGCAAAATTGAATTGCAGCCGCCTTTGATCGCTTTTGCAAGTCAGGCGGACCCGGCAGCGGACAATTGCTGCGTTGGGGTAGCTACCGGGAAATCTCTATGACTTCCTAATATTCCTAATGCAAAGAAGAACAGTTTGGAGAAGGACCCCATTGGAAAGTCCGCATGATCCATCCGAGTACTCGCAAACACCGAAAGAACTCATCCGCAGCGAACGTACCATGATATCCCGAGGTTTATCGAAGGGACGTCCGACGTCGGTCTACTCTCCTGCTACAGCTCGACAAGCACTACGATCTAATTTCACCGAAACGTCATAGCGTCAACTCGAGTTGCCAAATGCATAAGTTCCGTACGAAAAGGGGAGATAAGTTGGGCTGAAACTTTAGGCGTATGGGCAACTTTTAAGTAAACTTTTAACAACTTCGTAATTCTTGCATCTATCACCCCAGATTCTATTATAACATATAAATGCTCCGAAAGTATGAAAATAGAAGAAGTCGAGAATCCGCCCGTGAGGCACGAGGATGCTGAATTGAGCGCCAAGACCTCAGAAATAGACCCCGTAAGCATGTGATCTCCGACTTGACTCTGAGCACGATGGGCGCTTAAGCGCTTAACACCAGTGGCTCGGCTGTGCTGTATTAAAGCAACTCATGACTTGAAAAAAGTGACGGATATCTCGCTCCAACGCTACTCTGCATTATTCTTCTACGCTAGTATGTGGAAACAATACGCGTTGGCGGACCTGAATTTGCTAGGGCACCTGGATCTTGGCGTAAGGGCTACAAAATATAATTACAATTATGTACCATCAGCTAGACAAAAATAATCTGGAAGTAGTTGATTGGTAGCTGAGAGTATGTAGGTCCCGTACGCTTTTGGTCGATGACAAGCTTCCTTGGCTATTATCCCCTCGCTTGGCATGGGCTAAGTCTCTTGTAAATTTCTCTGGGTACCAAGCTAACCTCAGTTGACCTATTCCGGATTAAATGGAGGGTGAACTTTGGTAGTAAAGAATCAACATCAGGCCGATGTTTCTGCTTGTGGAGACAAATGTATAAAAGCAAGACGTTGTTCGCTAGTCTTAAATTAACAGCACCCCACTGTCCAAAATCATCAAAATGGTCTCCTTCTCCTCGCTCTTCGTTGCCGTTGCCGCAGTTGCTGGCGTCCTCGCCGCCCCAGCAAACTCGACTGGAGGTTTCGAACTTCTGGCTCGTGGTGGAACCCCAAGCGCTACTGGAACACACAACGGCTTCTACTACTCCTGGTGGACGGACAACGCCGCCCAGGCCACTTATACCAACGGAAATGCTGGCTCGTACACCATCACCTGGTCCGGAGGTAATGGTAATCTTGTCGGTGGAAAGGGATGGAACCCAGGAACTTCGTCTAGGTAACAAGACAAGCTTTGAGAAGTGACCACTTTTTAAACTTATCGGTTTTAGAACGATCAGCTACAGCGGTACCTACCAGCCTAACGGCAACAGTTATCTCGCCGTATACGGATGGACCCGCAGCCCTCTCATCGAGTACTACGTCGTCGAATCGTATGGCTCCTACGATCCTTCCTCCGCTGCGGGAAAGAAGGGGTCAGTGACCTGCGATGGAGCAAATTACGATATCCTCCAAACTACCCGCGTCAACCAGCCCTCGATTGACGGCACCCAAACCTTCCAGCAGTTCTGGTCTGTTCGCAACCCCAAGAAGAATCCGGGAGGTGCCATCTCGGGAACCGTCAGCACCGCATGCCACTTCCAAGCATGGGCCAAAGTTGGCATGAACTTGGGCTCAAGCCACAACTACCAGATCATCGCTACTGAGGGCTACAAGAGTGGTGGGACTTCCACCATCACCGTTCTGTAAATAGGTGAACAGCAGCGTACGTCTTCCCCCCTGTACTCTGGTTGTGGACTTGAACTGAATTGAATTTGCAGTGGATTCAATATACCTAGTCTGAATATTCCTTTGAACAAATACGCATACGTTCCATTCGGAATTGGATTGTTTATCAATAACTGGAATGCAAATACTTTTATATCAGTCATATGTTTTAAGCCCATTAAGAGACCTAATATCTTATTTAATCTTCCGTGAGAACGGCCGTTTGAAATCCTACTGATCTGGCAGTCTCGTTTATTATGCCCTCAAAGCCTAATGTAGCCAGAGAGCTGATGCATCGTTTGAATATCCCTGATATCCCAGTTTGGCTATTATACTGCCGGGATGCTGGATGGGGATGATAGGTAAACGCTCAGGCGCTTATCCAGTGGTTATAAATAGATCATCGCACCAAACAAGCAGACGAGTCTCTTTAATCCAAGGTTGACGGTGTCCCAGTCTCAAAGACACAGTGCAGAAATATATCTTCAGCTCGGATCGTCCGTTCTTGGCCTTATCATAAATATCACTAAAACTCCATGTTGTACCAATACACTCTGAAGTCGCCATCTTTCATAAACAAATATATCCATGTCTGCTCATTTACTACTGTTACAGGATGGAGGACGGTCGTCGTCAATATCGATCAGTGAAGCAGAACCAAATCCCGTCGTAATGCTAGGCTCACGAATGCCACTAAAACGTGAATTACCCACTCTCTCCTGCTCCATATATCCATTCAAAACAAAGCGCAGTCTTTGAGCGCAAGAATGAAGGCGGACATTAGGATTTTGATGTCGCGGTTAAACTACTAATGCTGACGACAAATGAAGTAATGCTTGACGTCGCTATAGACCCTTAAGGCAGCTATATTGACATTCATGGTCATGTGGGAATAGCTCGCGGAGCTCCGGTCGCCATGAGGGGCCATAAGCAACTTCTGTTAGGAGCGTGACTATTTTCGTTTCTAGATTCTCCCGACGTAGCCATGCGATACCTCGCTTCGTTCATGCACAGCCCACATTATACCTTTTTAGAGCGCTCCGTCACTTGATCAATTCCGGGTTAAATAGAGGCTGAACTATGGAATATCCAGCCGACGTTTTTGCTAAAGACTGTATAAGAGCAAGGCATTTCGTGCTGTAGTAATTCAACAGAACCCCACTGTCCAAATCAACCAGAATGGTCTCCTTCTCCTCGCTTTTCGTTGCTGCTGCCGCAGTTGCTGGCGTCCTCGCCGCCCCATCGAACTCAACCGAAGGTTTCGGGCTTCTGGCTCGTGGTGGAACCCCAAGCTCTACTGGTACATCTAACGGGTTCTACTATTCCTGGTGGACGGACGGCGCTGGTCAAGCTACCTACACCAACGGCGCTGCTGGCCAGTACACCCTTTCATGGTCCGGCGGCAACGGTAACCTTGTTGGTGGCAAAGGTTGGAACCCTGGAAGTTCTTCCAGGTAATTAGATAAGTCTCATATGGTGATCACTACTCAAACATCTCCCCAGAACCATCAGCTACAGTGGCACCTACACGCCTAACGGTAACAGTTACCTTTCCGTCTACGGTTGGACCCGTAGCCCTCTCATCGAGTACTACGTCGTCGAGTCATATGGCTCCTACAACCCCTCATCTGCCGCTGCCAAGAAGGGATCGGTGACCTGTGATGGGGCAACATACGACATCCTCCAAACTACCCGCGTCAACCAGCCCTCG
>Ga0247742_10002703_pt1 | contig 11526 bp, 11 predicted proteins | sample UWRJL208509C2_FD_180944 | JGI IMG/M metagenome (GOLD analysis project Ga0247742, IMG submission 180944) | Plant litter microbial communities from Arlington Agricultural Research Station in Wisconsin, United States - UWRJ-L208-509C-2 | ecosystem: Environmental > Terrestrial > Plant litter >... | reverse complement strand
CGTCGTCTTGTCCTCCAACTGGCTTTGCATAGACGCGTTCTCTTCGTGTGCAATTGAAAGACTCTGCCATGCTCTTGACGTTTCTTCTGCCGACCGCTGGATAGCTTGTCTCGCACGCGACGCCGTGTCCGCAACTACCGCGATTAAACTGGTGACTAGCACCTCATTCTCACTGCTCGCTTCCAGTTCCTCCTCCAAGGCCTCCACCTGCGCAAGCGCCTGATCTCGAGCCTCCCTCGCATCAGCGCAGTCTTCTACCATCGCATCCTTCTGCGCTGCCAAAGTCTCCAACTCAGCAGTCATCTCGCCCAGCCTCTCCTCTTGCAACCGCAGATTGGTTTCCATCCGTTTAATATCATGCTGATGAATTCCAATCTGCTCCGTCCTCCTCATAACACGATGCTCTAGCTCCTCAATATGGTCGCGGAGCGTGCGGGTAGCTTCATTTGAAGTCATGGTAGAAAGCTGGTGGAATTGGAGGTTGGTATACCGACTTTCAGCGTTCGTAAGCTCGTCCTGGACGTTTTGTAAGTCGGTCATCAGGTTGGTAACCTGGAGGGTGAGGGAGTCGCGTTCGGATTCGATGTCATCGATGTGGGCATTGAGTTCAGAGACTTGGTGCATAAGCTCATCGAGCTCTTGCCGTGCGTCCTCTTCTGCTTGGCGGAGGAAGTCGACCTCTTTCTCGTATCGATCCTTGTCGCGGAGCTGGGAAAGTAGATCGTCGCGCTGACTGGTGACAGCCTCTAGACACAGAACGGTCACGTCGTATCGCTCTTCTAGATCCTTCAGAGCATCTCGGGCATCCTGGGCGTGAGCTTGACTTGCTTTCAGATCCGCCTCGAATGAAGGCTCAGGCGTCTGGTGGCTTTGAGACGCAACAACTACAGCCAACCCGCGGACATGGAGACCAAGTCGTTGGATCTCTGCATTCTTCGCAGCTAGGAAAGCTTGACTGCGTTGTCTCGTAGCACCCAGCTGAGCATGGAGCTCATCCATCTCGTACTTCATCTGCCCTAGTGATGCTACGGTCTCATTACTCGCGGTCGAGATAGATGCGGAGAGCTTGGCCTCAAGAGCTTCAATGGCGAACCTAGATTCTGACTCCAAGAACTGGACATCACGGCGGAGGCTATCCCTCTCGCCTCGAAGGCGGTCAACAGTCACTAGCAGCCGCTCGATGTGGCTGATAGTATCCGCACTGGGATGTACGACCGGAGGTTGAGTAACAGTATGATATGCGAGTGATTGAGGTTCGAGAGTGTCCATGTCGATTAGGCATGAGTTATCGTCCATAAGTGGGTCGTCACAGGTCTCTAGCGATTCGACAGCCCTGGTAGGTTGGTTAGTTGCTACTACAAATAACTCAATAAAACGATTCTCACTTTTCATTCAAGTGACGTTCGCGGACATCTCTGTCTTGCAGCTGTCTGCTAAGTCTCGTCAGCTCGCGACGAGCATCATCCAGAGCATCCAGCGCCTCTTCCTTCTCCTTGACAATGCCGATCTGATGATTACGCTCCTCCTTGAGTTGACTCTCCAGCCGCCTGACCTTCTCCTTCAACTGCTTGGTATCACTGGCGCCTCTGGCCATCGTCTCCAACGCAGCTATCTTCGCATCGTCCTCCTCAATCCTCTTCAACAATTCTTCCTCGCGGCTTCCATCATTTCCCTGCTCTCTTAGGAATACCAGCTCCTCTTCCTTTTCCTCCAGGGAAGCCTGCAGTTCCTCCATCCTCGCGCACCACTTCCTCTCGGAAGCCAACTTCTCGTTGTCAGCCATAACGAGATCCTTCTGAACCTGAGCAAACTTCTGCGACACACCCGCCAGCTCAGCATCCTTCTTCGCCAGTTGCGTGCGTAAATCACTTAGATCTTGTTCCAGAGTCGTTATACGGAAATTGGAAAGCGACGACGATCGAGGGCGTGAAGCAGCCACTCGCCGACCAGGCGTTGTGGTTGGAAGAGGTGGGGTCACAGTTCGGAGATTATTCTCTAGTTCTCTGACGCGACTTTCGAGCATGTATTTCTCCTTCTCCAGTCTGTCTCCGCGTGCCTTGTGTTCATCCGAAGTGTGAGATATCCGTTCGAGCGTGGCTTCGAGATCCCGCATCTCCATGCCGCTTCCCTTGTTCTTATCCACAGCACTCGTAAGAGTGGCTTTGACATTCTCTGATGCTATCTTCTCGTTTCGTAGATCTTCTGAGCGTTGTTGTAAGTCGCACTCGAGTTGGAGGGCTCGTCTCGTTTCGGATGTGAGCTATGGCACCGAAATTGTATGAGCACAAACTTGGTATTGAAGTGACGGACGTACCTTGTGTAGCGCTTCGTTAAGTCTTTCCTTGAGTTCATCGAGGTCTGCAGCTTGCCTCGCTAATTTATCTTGCTGTGCAGCGATCTGGCCGTCTATAATGTCGGGTAAGTCGCAGACAGGGTCTAATGTAGTTGTCTTGAACACTCACCTTTGCTCGCTATTTTATCCTTGAATGTGCGCGTTTCTTCGGATACATCGTCGGCGCCGAGATTCCAGGCAGACATAACTACCTTGTGGCGGTCGTGTTGTCGTGCAAGCAGAAGAAAGCCGATCCGGCGTTAATTGTGTTGACAAAAGTTGAAAATGCAAGTTCCACGTGACTCTCAACGTAGCAGACGCGTTTCGTGAATATCATGTGACCGCGTTTGATTGCCTAATTAGGCGTGTTGCCGTGAAAATCTCACGGTTGACCTTTCCTCCTCGTCCTCCGATTTCAGCTCATATATTTTTCTCTGGATGCTTAGATATGATATCAGGCCATTATCTCTCCTTTTATGTTGCCTTTGGAGTATAAATAGCCGAGCCCGTCGATAGGCTAGACCTATCGTAGAAAGGCCGTTGGTATCGCTGGAGAGTTTCGGAATAATTTGGAAACGCGTACAGGACAGCAATCGCGGACAGTCTTATCCATATGAACTCATTTACCTGCGTTCTCTGAGTGGATATGGCTCACTTCTGTTGTGCAGAATGATGGTGGCGATCTAACCACTTTCATTGGACGGGCGTTTCTTTCGTGTCCCAATTTGGTTGGCGCCAACTGCGAGCCAGACAGTACTATCCCTTCGAGCTGCTTTCCATGTCCCAGAGAGACCATCTGCTTACTGGAGCGCAGGGGGGTAAGAAGCGGTAGCGAAGCTGAAAGTGCATATTAGGGAACATACCACAGCTCGGCGAGTTGTCCTGACGTCATGCGCTCGGGAGTGGTGATCGCGGTCCCCTCGTTATAGAGCCGCTTTCGAATTCTCGATCGAATTCATGCTCATATTCTACTATAAAGCCGAGTCTCTCAGTTCTCAGCTCTTTCACCTCAACCATCATCGTCTTCAGCTTAGGCGAGTCGTCAACCGCCCCCTTCGTCCATAGTCATTGACCTTTCTTTGTCCAGAATTGCCAAATGTCTCCCTCTGTGAATGACCATGCCAATGGTGGCCCTCCCGTTATGTCTAAGGCGCCATCAAGGGTTACCCTACACCTGGGACATCTTCCCAGCAAGAAGGACATCAAGGCGCCTTGGCCCAGGACACCAATGAGAGTGAGTATATGCGTACTTTTTCTTCATCAAAACATTCTCATTTTCTCAAGGTCAATCCCAACAACCCGCCCTGGCCCGCTTACCGCGGCTACCATGAGTATAGCTTCGCCCACGCTACGATGCAGTCCCGCTTGCCCACCATCCTGGGCAAGGCGATCGAAGATGCCACCCGCACTCTCAACACTCAATCAACCGAGGACCGCGTCGTCGATCTTGTCCAGTGCATTGAACGCATGGGTGAGCTCATGACCGACCTCAGCGGAAACGCGAAACTTCGACCTATCATCGATGATGATGAAGCCGACGTCGCTCTCTGGAATAAGGAGATCGCGAAATACTTCCGGGGTATGTCAGTAAACATGAGCATCGCGGGTCACTACTGACGCGATGGCGGTTACAGGCAAGGACTTCATGAATGCGCCCTGGTTGTTTGCTGAGGCCTACAAATATCGTAGGCTTCATGAGTGCTTCAGCGTTAGCAAGTACTGGCGTGATTACGATGTCTTTTACCGTCAAAAGGTGAGTGGTCGTCATCATTCTTCAGATATGTTCTAACCTGGCGGGTAGTGTGATACCTTCTCGCGCTCATCGGACGCTGTCTTTGAGCTATCTTTGCGCTTCGCTGAGCCTTTTACAATCTCGGGGGATCTCTCTGCAGACGAGAAATTGGAAGCAGAACGCCTCATGTTTCTTGAACTGACGCAAGGTTTGTAGTATTCCCCTGAACTATCTACAATCATTGTACTCACGCCTTTTTTCTTCAGTTTGCCTCTGGGGAAACTCGACTGATCTGTCGCTGCTCATCAATATGACGGAAGAGCAAATCAAGTCTCTCCAGTCCACGGGTGGGGATCACCTTGCCGCCACTGAAAAGAACATACTGGGTAATGATATCAACCGACTCTGGCAACGCGTCAAAATGCTCCGAGAGAGAACCGGCGGCAGAGTCGACATCGTTCTCGACAACGCTGGCTTCGAATTATACTGTGATTGCGTTTACGGTGAGCTTCTTTCGTCGCCTATCCTGATCCCAGGCTGATGCACCGTTAAAGCCGACTTCCTGATTCAAAGTGGACTTGCAACGCAGATTCGATTCCATGGCAAGCGCTACCCGTGGTTCGTTTCTGACGTCACTAAAAAGGATTGGGAATGGCTCTTGAACACTATGGTGTATGGTCAGCTCTTCACGAAGGCAAGTGATGTCGAGTTAGAGTCTCTTCGCTGTCTAGGTGCTCGCTGGAAGGTACATTGTGTTTGTTGGACCTAGGTTCGTCAATACTGACAGAAATTTTGTGGCCTGTAGCAATACGAGAAGGAAGGCAAGTGGGTGTATGAACAGCATCCCTTCTGGTGCACTGGCTACACTTTCTGGGATCTCCATTCTGAGGCACCCGATCTCTTCCTTCACCTTTCTCGCTCCAACTTGGTTCTCTTCAAGGGTGACCTAAACCACCGCAAGCTCACGTACGATTGTGCTGCTCCCGCGAGCACTCCGTTCGAGGTCGCCATCGGGCCTATGGCCAACTGTGCTGGTGCACCCATCGTTGCCAGCTTGAGGACGATCAAGAGCGATGTTGTCGTCGGTCTCGGCACTGATGGAGATGAGGTGGCTAAGAAACTTGATAAGGATGAGCCTGGTTGGAAGATCAGTGGAAAATATGTGAGTAACCTCTTCATGGGTCTTTTTTGTGGCGCGATTTTGACTTGTCTTGTAGGCTATCGTCCTGATGTCTGAGGGTCGCCCTGGTGAAAAAGTGTGCTTTGCGTAGAGATCTTTGTTTCCCGTTTCTCTGCATTCTCATTAAGTCCCTGAACGATCGATTCATCGACGCTGTTCCCCTTTCTTGTTAATGTTTATATCTCCTCGCATTACATCCAACGAGTTCCATGATCTCGTAACATGACCAACACAAAATGGTAATCTCTTGATTCCCCAAGTGAGCTCGACACCGGATACAAGGAAGAACAAGTTGAATGGCAAGAATTATAATATGAAATATTTTTGCCCACCCAGAAACTTCCACCAACTATTCGCTGACGCGTTCCCGAACTCTTTCGTAGAATGCTACTACCGTGACTGCCCAGAGCATCTGTGACTACGATTCACCCCCTTGCGAGTCAGTGCCGGTCACACAGGTCCGCAATACCCCTATCTGGTCCCGCCTTTTAATCTGGCTAACGCTATTTTATTCTGGCTGTACAATTCGCCGCCTTGCTGGTATGGATGCCCAAGTGATGACACAACAGGTCTAAGAGTCTGAGTTGAACCAAGAAGTACGCTCAATGTGCCAAGCAACAAGCCAAGCCATGTAAGTTCAAGTTCTGACTCTCAAAACATATTTATGCTGCCGATCACCGTGGACCGGTATGTTTTACTTAGTCACTGCCACTCTGAAATCAACTGGTGTTGGGGACACGAGGGTGAAGAACACAGCGGGACGACGTTCATCCTGAACTGGGATTAGTGTTCATCCTTGATGGTTCAACTTACAATGTGATTCATAGCGGTTGTTGCCGACTCAATCCTGGCGCATGGAACGGCTAACTTGATTTCGAAGAAAATACTTGAATCGTCTTGCGGCAATTCTTAGAGATAAAAAGGTTCGCCGACATGGTGTTTCTGCATCTTGTACCCCATACAACATGGTTTTCAAGACTCTTTTCGCTTCTCTTTTCCTCGCATCGACTGCAGTCTATGCATTGCCGTCCTTGTCCGTCTCCTTGACCGGTATGACCAACATTATGTTTGACACAACTTAGCCTGACATTTGTTGGTCCTCTAGGACCTAGTAACGTCGGTGGAGTGGACAACTTCAAGGTTGAAGCCACAATCACCAACACTGGTAACGAGACAGTGAAGCTGCTCGATGATCCACGCACATTGGCTTCAACCTTACCCGTCGATAAATTTACCATCGTTCACGCAAATGGTGGCAACCCCTCATTCATGGGCATGTTCGTGAAGTTCTCTCCCGAGATCGCCGCAAAGGAAGGGGAGTACAGCGTCCTTGCTCCTGGCGATTCCCTTAAGGTCGTGCACAACTGTACGTCCTCGAACCAATTTTTTTTTGCGCATAGAAGTCTCACGAATGGAATTACAGTGTTCGAGGCATACAACTTCACTGATTCAGGAGTAGGGTCCTACAACCTTGTGCCCGATTCCGGTTTCTACTTCGTCGACGAGAAGGACGAGGTCGGGGTAATCCATGCTGATATCGCCAGATCGTACACCGCTCAAGTCGACGGTCCCACTCTCGCAGTCGCCCGTGTTGATGAGCCTGCCTCTGAGGGCCTCACCAAGCGGGCCTCCTACGTCGGATGCCCTAACCCGAGGCGGTTGATCCTTAGGAGAGCTGCTGCATCTGCTGAAATTTACGCCCGCAACGCAAAATCCTACCTCACAATCCGTAGGGGGTCAACTCCGAGATTCACCACGTGGTTTGGGCGGTTTACGCCAGCTCATCGTGCCACGGTGCTGGATCACTTTAATAGGATTGACGCGAACACCTTCTCCCAGTTTACATATGACTGCACTTGCACTCGCCCATCAACCTACGCGTTTGTGTACGCTAACACGTCAGTCGTTCTCTCAACTTTGCACTTCGAGTCTCGCTGACATGACTGTCACAGTTTCGGAAGGATCCACTTGTGTGGTGCGTTCTGGAGGGCTCCCTTAACTGGTACTGACTCCCAGGTATGTCGAGAAATTGATCAGAGGGTTCTTTCCTTATCATCCAACTACTAGGCCGGAACGATCATCCATGAGGCATCTCACTTCACTAGGAACGGAGGAACCCGTGACTATGCCTACGGACAAGCAGCCGCTAGGAGACTCGCGATATCCAACCCCAACCGTGCAGTATTCAATGCCGACTCTCATGAGTATTTTGCCGAGAACACCCCTGCTCGAGCGTAGCGTCGGGGACACACGATTGATGTCACATTTGAAGTATGCGTGTATAATCGGACATTGTAGCACGGAAATGTTCTAGACTACAATTTTATGATCACCTACCATCTATCATTCACAGAACGGTATCATTGAGGGTACAGGATGGTTTAGTCTGCCCGAAAAGGGTCTTGTGAGGTTACATTCATTTAAACCATTCTCGATCTGATGTTGGCGTACAGAAATTTTCTGACCCAAGTCAGCTCACACAGTGTATATGTACTGTATTTAAGATACTCTACCCTCATTTGATTTAGGAAGGGCCGTCAAAGGACCAGGATCATGACCCCGGAGCGTACACTAACACCACAGCCGGTATTGTGTTCAATGTGTACGAAAGTAAGTCTCAAATAATACCATCAAGTATAGCAATAAGCTTATTGACCCGACCATATCATATAGGCGCTGCAGTGAGTAAATTCTAATTTCTGTATAGGGTTGACGGAATTCGTTTGTTCGCCTACTTTCTGTAAAATGTATTTAAAAAAAGGTTAGCACATTCTTCTTTTTTTATTTCAATGATCCATACTACACTGGGGGGCACTATGCTGTGAGTTTGAAGGTAGTTTTGACCAGCGCTTATCCTTAGCGGTGCGCAAGCGCCCACTCCGTAACGAAACGGGCCGCACAGCCGTTCCGTCATGTGCCACGAGCAGTGCCAAGGTTGAATATTTGAATGTTCGAACTTTACTTGTCAATGTCAATGGCCGCTCAGTACTCAGTGCTCACTGAAGCAGACTTATTGGATATCGATACTGAAGCCTAAGCTTTCAAAACTCTGTTAAGGCGTACCTAAGAGTTCAGCCCTCGGACTGAACCGGATGAACCCACACGACCAACTTTCGTCTACGAGGTGAGCTCTCCGCAGCAAGTACATCGATGACCCTAATCGGACGTCCTCAACCCTTCAGATACCTCAAATGTGGACTGAGGACTAACGATGCTTCATCTTCCCCCATACTCTATTTCTATTATCATTACTCTCGTGAGAGCGTTGTGTACTGCGCTCTGCTATTTTCTGGAAGAGTTAGGGCGGTCACCCATGCTGCCTCGCTCTGAAATTATTTCGCGAAGACCAGAGCCGACACTCAACACACTCAGACCGCGTATCTGAATGATTGACGAAGCCGATTCCCGAGAGATTTGTGATTCAGCTTTCCGCACAGAATTGCAAATCCATAAAACACCACGCTCCGCTTCTGTTGACATGGTTTTGGAACAACAATCCTATAAATGTATCCTCGAAAATTGGAATCTCCATCGAGCTTCACTCTCCACTCGACACCCATGTTTCCTGTGTTTCTGCTGTCCCCTCTCCTTCTGACTTTGGCCGTTTCTGCCAATACCATTGTGGTCGAAAGATCAATAGTGACATTGCCGCTCTCCCGTCGCCTCAATGTCACCAACATACATAATTTGGTTCGCCGTGATCAGAAACGTGCCAAAGTTCTCCAAGCGAAAGACGTGGCTCAGACTTCCACTGATCTGACCAGTCGTGGTGTTATCAACGAGCAGGTCGAAAACCAAGCAGTGGGTTATGTCGCATCTATCGGTGTTGGTTTCCCCCCAATAACTTGTGAGCATTCTTTCAGTTGCTTCATCCATTTGTCCCCTGATTCTAATTTAGATTTGGAACAGACTCCCTGCTCATTGACACTGGAAGGTATATTCGTCGGCGTCTTTGATTAACGACTTGTTACTCACTTTTTCCTCAAGCTCGAACACATGGCTTGGAGCCGGCGCGGCATATGTTAAGACCTCTACATCCAGACTGACCTCCAACTCAGTCGTACGTTGTCTAATATTGATATTTCCTTATGTGGTTGCTAAAACTGTTGTCTGAAATTTCAGTCCGTCGGTTATGGGTCCGGCTCCTTCTCTGGTATGCCCATGCAGCTAGGCAACGGGAACAGAGTATTAATTCTCCAAACAGGGAGTGAATATATTGACCAAGTTACCCTTACGCCTGGTCTTGTAATTCCCAAACAATCCATTGGTGTTTCTTCAAACGTAAGCACGAGCTCGGCACACCAAACTGCACTGATTTATATTCGTGCTTTTAGTCTACTGGATTTGATGGTGTCGATGGCATCCTTGGTTATGTGTTCAATAATGAACAGAAGAACTCATCTGACTCACTTCTACGTTTAGAATTGGTCCTGTTGGGCTCACAAAAGGTAAGTTTCCGCATCGCGATACATCGCCAACGCTCTGACGGCTTCGTTTTTAGGCTCCTTGTCGCCTGCTAATAGCACCCTCATCCCCACCGTCACCGACAATTTATATTCTGCCTCAACCACCTCGGGTAACCTGATCAGCATCTCTTTCGAACCCACCACTACCGATAACGCTCTGAATGGTGAGCTCACCTGGGGTACGTACTGGTCTCTGTCATGTCACTCCTAGAAATCTGAAAAAGAATTTGGCGGAATTGACCACTCGAAGTACACCGGATCGATTTCCTACACGTAACCCTCACTTGACTTCAAGCAGTTCCATGGTATTGATCCTTCCACTATTCTAGTCCTGTAACATCAACCTCTCCTGCCTCATATTACTGGGGAATCGATCAATCCATTCGCTATGGCACAGATACTACCATTTTAGCCTCCACCGCTGGAATTGTGGACACCGGTTTGTCCTATCACTTCGTGAGCGATACTCAGATCCCTGATAGCTACCCCGTACAGGAACCACCCTCATTCTCCTTGCAACAAACTGCTTCAAAGCATATCAGACTGCCACTGGCGCTGTCCTTGACAGTGCAACAGGACTCCTCCAGATTTCAGCCGCACAATATGCGAAGTTGCATTCTTTGTACTTCACTACGAATGGGGTGTGTATCTTGCCTATCCTAAAACCTTCCAACCTTCTGATGCCTTTTCGGTCCACTTGCACCCAGATCACCTATGAGCTGACGCCCAATGCTCAAATTTGGCCTCGCTCTCTCAATGCTGATATTGGCGGGATAGCAGGTAACATTTACCTCATCGTCAACGACCTTGGTTCGCCCTCGGGTCGAGGCCTCGATTTCATCAATGGCTACGGGTTTCTTGAGCGTTTCTACTCAGTCTACGATACTACCAACAAGCGTGTCGGCTTTGCAACCACTTCCTATACCAAAGCAATAACCAACTAAGGTGCGGGTCACTAGAAAACATGTATAACTGTCCAATTTATTAAAGCATCACATTAGAAATCTGGACATGCATTGGGGATGTTGAAAAGACCAAGCCACTCAATAACGGCGATGAGAGGAAAGAGGAACTCGTACAGTAAAATTATAGGCGCGTTACAATAGGATTAATGTACAGTGACTCGTCCATCTCATCGTCTTTATAAAATTGGTCTTCACAAGACCCACAGCTGCTTGTTAGCCTCGAAGTAATCTTTTAACTCCTCCTTGCCGATGATCGCTTTCTCGCTCTTGAATGCCCTCTCCTCGGAGCCTCCTGCAATGTCTCCCTCGATACCATTCAAAAAACTAGCATAATCTGCAGGTAGGCCCAATGAGGCGAATAGGGCTAATTCTTCTTCGTCTGTCAGTCTCTTGTGGGTAATCTTCCTTCCCAAGACTTTGCTCAATATCGCGACAGCCTATCCAAAAAATTCAATCATTCATCCAGGTGAGAATGGTTGCAAGACTCACCTCATCATATGTGTACAGTGTTGGGCCGACGACGTAGTAATCCGTGTTTGGGCTCTTCTCGTCGACAAGGGCATCATACGCTGCTCTAGCGATATCCCCTGTCCCCACAAACGGGATCCGACCATCCCCAGCGACGGAAAAGACTTCGTTCTTCGAGCGGATGCTTTGGTGGAAAGTTCTTCCAAAATTGTCTGTGAAGAGTTCGTCAAGCGATTCCGCAACCCTCCCAAATCGAACTCACCTATGAACCAAGTCGGACGCAGGACTGTGTATTCCACTCCGATTTTATCGAGATACTCGTGTACTTTTCCGTGAAAGGGTCCCCCTTTATCCACGCTGCTGGCACCGACGAGAACGAAGCG
>Ga0247742_10002701_pt1 | contig 11531 bp, 20 predicted proteins | sample UWRJL208509C2_FD_180944 | JGI IMG/M metagenome (GOLD analysis project Ga0247742, IMG submission 180944) | Plant litter microbial communities from Arlington Agricultural Research Station in Wisconsin, United States - UWRJ-L208-509C-2 | ecosystem: Environmental > Terrestrial > Plant litter >... | reverse complement strand
TTATCGTATACCCAAAGGCGCAATCGTGATCGGTAACGTTTGGTGAGTGCATTACCAGCTTTATATGATTCCGCTTCTCATGAAAGCTTGTGTTCGCATCTTACATAGGGCTATGCTTCATGATGAAGCAAATTACCCCGAGCCGTTCGAGTTCAACCCAGATCGCTTCCTTACTCACGATGGGCAGCTGAACACAGCCATACAGGACCCTTTTATAGCAGTGTTTGGTTTTGGACGAAGGCTCGCCCACCTTTCTCGTATTTACTGACGAACACTGACTATTGTCCATCACCAGAATCTGTGCAGGAAGTCACATCGCCCTTTCATCCATATGGCTAACTATTGCTACTTTACTATCTACGTTCGACATCATGCATGCGGTTGATCTAGATGGGATGCCAATCGAGGCGGAGATCAAGTATGAATCTGGGTTGATTTAGTATGTCCTTTTCTTGGCCTGCCACTCGTCGTGAGTTTTCAGTTGCTGATTGCATTTTCTATGTTCCAGCGGACCCGCTCCATTTAAATGTATGATCAAACCTCGCTCAATGGATGCAGCAGCTATCGTTCGGTCTGTGGCAGAATCATACCACTGAGACGTCTGGTTCCTGTTGTCCTGGCCAGAATGTTGTTGAATGTACTTGCAGTTGAAATAATCTCGAATCCATCAATTGTAGTATATGTTCGGGTTCAAACAGAACAAAGACCGCAAAATAGAGATATTCTGTGCACGTCTATGATCTCTTCTTGAGGAGTGGCGCTCTTGAAGCATATAATTTCGTTGGAAATGGCATCGTACTCGAGTAGAAGGTAATGGGGAAGTGTTTTTACATCGCTTTTTCTCCTGGTTTCACTACCTTGAGCGCCTTCACAGAAAGGGAAATAAGTCGCTCTGTGTGCGACAGTGCCCACTACCACTCGACCATTGTTTGTGAATGGAAAATGCGGCTGCTGATGGCTAGATCAGTCATATCATTCCCATGGAAGTCATAGATGAAGGTCAGTATGCATCAGGTATACTACAACTTTGAAGACAGTCATTCATGGCCACGAAATTGGCTATTAATATTTCTTGGCAAACTTGAATTTTTTCTTTTGCGATGTGACGGGTCCAAGATTGTGTGATGTACATTGAATATAAATACTGGGCAGGAGAACATGGATTTAAAACAACATCACAAACCTCTCAGTTGTACGATTCCACAAGAGACCGAACAAGCGCTGCCGCATCTGCCGAGCGAGGCTTTATTATACATTCAAATGGAGCGGGTCCGCTGGAATAGAACATGCGATCAGGAATCGAAAACCAACAATGAGCGACAGCCCAAGGGAAAAGACATACTGTATCAACCCAGAGTCATATTTAATATCAACTTCAATTAGCATCCCATCTTTATCGACCGCCTTCGAGATCTCAAATGTAGACAGCATAGTCGCAACAGTGAGCCATAGCGATGAAGCGGCGATATGATTGCCGGCACAGATTCTGGTGATGCCAAGTGAGATTGGATTTTAGTCAGTAGAGATGAATACAGTCGGTTGGTGTAAAATTTAGGGAAAAGGTGGACAAACCTTCGTCCAAAACCAAACACTGCTAATGCAGGATCCTGCACGGCTGGGTCCAGCTGCCCATCTTGAGTGAGAAAGCGATCTGGGTTGAACTTGAGCGGTTCGGGGTAGTTGGCTTCATCATGAAGTATAGCCCTATATAAAGTACAAACACGAAGCTCTGGTGTGAATAGGGAGTAGAAGACCAGCACGACATGCGAAATGCACCTACCAAATGTTACCCATCACAATTGCGCCTTTGGGTATATGATAACCCTCGAAAACATCGTCTTCACTCGCGACGTGGGGTATTCCTGAGCCGAATCCAGCAGCATGTCAGTTGGCACATATCGATAATTTAGATGAACCGTAGATGGCGTACCGATAGGCGCCACAGGCTGCCATCTAAGAACCTCATTCGTTACAGCCGTGATATATGGCAAGTCCGGCTGGTCTTCGTAGCCAGGTAAACGTTCGCCATGATGGATAACTCGATCGAGTTCGGCTTGTGCTTTTTGCTGCACTTCAGGGTGGCGCACCATTGCCAAGATGAAGGTCAGGACGGCTGCGAGTGTGGTATCCGTCCCGGCTATAGTTTGAGTTATTAAATTTAGAACCATCGTGTGTACCAAAGAATATAACAATGAATAGAGTGTACCTCCGTAAACCTGACCAGCAGCGTCTGCCACTGTGACTTCCAGCTCCTCGGGTATCTTATCCGCTTCGGTTTCGAGCGAGACCGACGTGAATGAGGGTCTGCAAGTCCCATTCGACTGTGGAGTGAGAATGAGTGTTGGAAGGTACACTCTGTTAATAGGAATGGGGGAACGTACTATATTCTTCAGCACGGCATTGAAAGGCTCATCCCTAAACCTTTTCTGAATTTCAAAAAACTTCTTCGCAGTCGTCTGAAACCCGGCACCCGGCACCCACTCGGGGATGTACTTTAGGAAAGGCATGAAATCGACAAGGAATGCTCCAGGGACCGCAGCTGCAGAGACTGTACGGACGGCCTCTTCTGCCAAAGCCAGATAGGGGTCGTCTTGTGTGCGGATCGGGAGTCCATAAGTGAGTGCCAGCACGAGACCTCCAAAAGTTCTGTTCAAGATTGATAAGTTGGCCTGAGACCGCCTCTAATATAAAGTAACACACCGTCGAGTGATACCCATAAAGTCATCCGGAGTATCGAGCAACTGCACGAGCATCTTGTGTACAAATTCAAGCTGTTGAGGGATGTTGGCGCTGGGATTGTTGGGGTGAAAGTACTTTGTGAAGAGTCGACGACGTTCCTTCCAGTCATCGCCATATGGCATGAATGCAAACGCCCATGACCAGCCCATTAGCTCGTTGAACATGACGAACTGAGGGCTAGTTGTGATCGGAAAAATAAACATTTAAACATGCTAGCCAGGAGAGAGAAAGACCGACTTACCGGCTGGAGTACTTGAACGATCGTCTATCTAGCAGCTCGTTCGCCGCGCTGAGTGAATTCAGGACGACGACCTCCGAGCCAGCGACATTGAGGTAGATGATGTCCGAATCTGGTCCGGATGAGGGTTAGACGCCAGGTTCGTCTAAATATCACGAGCAGATACGCACTGAATTCCTTCCCCCAACGCTCATAACTCTCCCATTCTAATTTTCTTGGGACATTTAGCAGGTTTCCTATGAGGGGTAGGCGTTTAGGGCCAGGTGGAAGAGGGTGAGCGCGATGAGGCGCGCTTGAGATAGATGAGAGCCGCCAATGCAACGGCGAGGAATAAGACGAGTTTTTCCTTATCGTCGAAAGACATGTTGATGATGTCTGTAGCAGAGGTTTTCGCCTGGTGAAAAGTCCTAATGCTTGAAGCGATTGGGTGGCTTTAAGATGGCCTATACTTATACCTGGACTGATAGCGATATGGATGTGCATGGTGGTAAAGATAAACATGTCAGCTTGTCAGCGCCAATAATCAATAGGGAAAGCTTGTGCAGTCAACTACTGACGGCGTCTGCTTAGGCCTTATGACAAGGCGTAAACATGCCAAGCAGGAACGATGGAGATCCTGGCGCAATGAATACATACAAGGAACACAAGGTCACAAGAGGATAAACGGAATATCCTGAGATCCTGGAAGAGAAGATGTCGTCGAGGCTGTAGGTCCACACATGCATATATGTACCTTGCACGTGTATGCGGTCCCACCCAAGGAGGCGTGCTAATTGTCCGCAACAGATATCGGATTTGGCACCACGTAGACATCGAAGCTGGGTCTAAGGCCCAGAATACACTCTTGATGTTTCACTTTCCCCTCCCTGTCACTGTGTTAGAGCCTCTAGCAGGATATCATGAAGCTTCCAGAGCGTCCTTTCCGGTGCAACGGCAGTAGAACATTAGAACCTGGTGTATAACCTCGTCAAAGGAAGATGGCATGTTCCCAAGACGCCGCGCCTAAGATGTCGGATCCAGAGGTACGAAGGAGGTGTGCATGGGTGACCGCATAGTAGTAGGGTCTAAAACTGTACGCCGGGGTCTGTAGCCCAGCCCAAGGAAGATGAGCTGCCTAAGTTCTCGGACTCGGTAGCTTATGGACATCGAAGCTGGTACGCGCTCAATAGTACCCAACGTCTAAAACGTTCTCGCCGTGTTATTTTGCTTCAGGAGTGGCGTTAATCGGCCTCAAAAGTCAAGGAGGGTGTCAAGACGTCCGTGATGATGATTTCCTTGAGGACCTGGGTCGAGTCGAGTTTCCAAACGAGGACATATATCACGTGCACGCCGAGTTGAACTTGACATCCCATTTATTCTTAGAACTCTCCTCATCGCCAGTAGGTGGCATGCCCATAGGCTCTGGGATGGTTCTGGGCAGTAGCAGGACTTGGCAAGTAAGTATTCCCCGTTCGTGTTGTATTCACTAACTGGGATGTATCGCAGACGCCCAACTCCTCTTCTCCTTCAGTACCCACCCCACGTCCTGCCAGCACAGTCGCGGACTGCTTGGGGTCTTTTTCGTCTTTTAATTGCCCACTCTCCTTCGCTGGGCTCCATCCAATGGCCAGCGTGCCGAACCTTGTTTGGGTCGATGTTCTCCGGCGTCGCACTCCTTGATGATTGGCCATATTCATCCATGGCTTCTGGTCCGGTGCTTCCAATAGCTGCCATCCCCCGTTCCGGAATGTTACCCTTGGATTACGCCAATCCCAAAAGACGGGCCTTCTACTTCCCAGAAAGCGGTGGAGGAAACCTGCAAAGCGACGCTCGTGCATGGGCTCAGGCGGTAATGGGGGTATTGGATCGAGTGGAGGGCGGAAGTAACGTTTTGGCAGTGACGCGAGGCAGACTGAGGCGAGATGCTAAAGCATCGATTTGATGTTGGGTATATGCATGTTATTTTCTTTTCTTGTCCCTACAGCCTATCCAAGTCTGACCAACGATTCGCTTCAGAAAAAGCCGCATCAACACTCAACGCTCCTTCGCGTATCACAATCCTCGTCTTTAAAGCTCATGTTGGCGCCGTCGAGCAAACACGACCACTTATTGTCTTTACTCGCGACCTCTCTTGGGACAAGCCCTTCAGGAGGAACCTGCAAAGTGGCGCTCGTGCACGAGTTCGTTAGGGATCTCTCCAAGGCTTATGATGTGCTTTGGGCTCAGGCGGTAATGGAGGTATTGGATCGAGTGGGAAGGCGGAAGTACCGTTTTGGCAGTGGCGCGAGGCACTGAGGTCTGACCAACGATTCTCTTCAGACGAAGCCGCATCAGCACTCGACGCTCCCTTGTGTATCCTCGTCTTTGAGGCTCGTGCTAGCGCCGCCGGCGAACAAGACCACTCTTATCTTTGCTCACAGCCGCAAACCCCCAAAAACTTGGTCTACGTCCTCGAAGACGAAGGGAGTTTGCGAGCGAAGACATAGGGTGAGGTCTGCATCAGCGGTGGCAGTGCTAGGCCCTCACTTGCTCGCGCAGAGTCTGCGATCAAAGCGCACTCTTGAGTCTAGCTTAGAAGAAGCTGAGGTGGCGGATCTCAATCGAGCTCATCTCGACGGGTCCCTCAGGAACTCCTGCCAGGCATGGAAACCTCCGGCTTCTTGCCCATATTATACTTCCAGTCGCACTTCCGCTACCCCCATCTGCCTCAGCGCCCAGCATAGACTCGGGTAGAGTCATTGTTTTCTTCTAAGATGAAGAATCGGGCCTCGCGTAGAGGTTGAATCTCAGCGTACGTTGCTCGCTCACCATGGGTTTACGTTTCTGATGACACTTCCTATGTTCCAGTGGACCCGCTCCATTTCATATGTCATCACCACCAACCACACGACTCTGAGTCGGAATGGAATTTCATGACCACCAACTAAGTATCTCGCAAAAGTTGTGAATATACCTGTTGCATGATCTCTTTAGAAATGTCATCATACTCGAGGAGATGTTTGTTTCTTCTCCGTCGAGTGCTGCATTGACTCTGGAAGGAATTCTAAATAAACTTACGCAGATACTCGTTTATAGACGAACGCGGGAGTGCGAGCACTGTGCCTTTCATTCATTTTTCATTGTCACGAGAGTTATGTTGGTCCTCTCATGGAGTTGTCTCGTTCTAGTCAGTAGTATGAGAGGTGTTTTGGCATCATATCATTATGCTAGAATTCGTTCCCATGGTGTCTCGTTTATATGAATAGAGTAACTGATATCAGCTGTACAGTACTTACGCGACTTGGTGGTAATATATATACATTTTCTGAACGTATTCATTTGAGCCCTGGAGATCTCTGGGGGATTACAACATCTGAAAGGTTGGAGTACGAGAATGCCACGCCATGAGTTGCCGAGAGCAAGCCAAAAAAGAGAGGATGACTTGGATATTCGGGTGTCTTTTTAACCAGAACACAGGTTCTCACAGGGCAAAAGGGGAGTCATCTGTGTACACCTTGCCAACCTTAGGGCTTTCGTTGAAGTTTTATCAGTTGCATCAATTAGGCTCCTGAAATGGAGGTCTAGGTTCTGATGTGACCACGTATTCCATGACTCAGTACTGGTCGCAATGAGAGGGATCCTCCTTGTACTTGGTTACACACTCCGTACAGTTTCACTAGACCCTATTCGCGCCTCTGCCGGTCCTCTCCGTGGTATACCATTTGGTCCTGGCTTTCAACCACTGGCAACAACATTCCACTGGGGAAGGAGTCCGAAGGACACCCGGGTTGCCTCACGAGATCCTGCTGGGGCTCTGACAAGGGTGAAAGGGAGGGAAATCCCATAATCGGGAGCATCTTCCAAGCTATTGTTCCGGCTTCAATGTCTACGTAGGGGCCATATCCGACATCTGTTGCTGGCAATCAGCAAACTCCTTAGACGAGACGGCCCCCTCGCATACGGCATCCATGTTTGGACCTATATCCAACGACATTTCTTTTCCAGGACCTCAGGGGTCAGGAACATCCCCTTGTGACCTTGTTGGTGCTTACACTTTACCATAATATAGGCCGACAGTGATTGGCTGCAGACACTTTTTCTTCTGATTCCCGGTGCTCAATATTTGACGTGTTTGCCTCTCCAACCACTGATTCACTTATAAGTACAGGACAGGTTACAACCACAAAAAATTAAGCCCTGTTTGTCAGGGGTCATTCCAAGCTCTGCTTCTGGACGGTTATCAACATGTCTTTTGACGATAAAGACAAGCTCATCATATTTCTCACCTTTGCATGGGTGGCTCTCGTTTATTTTAGGCGCGCCTCATCACGCTCGCTACCTCTTCCACCTGGTCCTAAACGCCTACCTCTCATAGGCAACCTGCTGAATGTTCCCAGATCCTTGGAATGGGAGAGTTATGCGCGTTGGGGAAAAGAATTCAGTGCGTTTCTGCTCGGGATGTTCAGACGGATCTGGCGCCTAATACGAAGGTTCTCGTCTGGATCAGATTCGGACATCATCTACGTCAATGTCGCTGGCACCGAGGTCATTGTGCTAAATTCCCTTCGCGCAGCAAATGAGTTGTTGGATAGAAGATCGCTCAAATATTCTAGTCGGTATGTTCTTACCTTCCCTTGATAACATGATGGTGTATTTATTTTCGATCGCAATTAGCCCACGTTTGATCATGGTGAACGAACTAATGGGCTGGTCATGGTCGTTTGCGGCGATGCCCTATGGTGATGACTGGAGAGAGCGTCGTCGGCTCTTCACCAAGTACTTCCACCCCAACAACCCCGGCGCCAATATCCCCCAGCAACTTGAATTCGTACACAAGATGCTCATGCAGTTGCTCAATGATCCAGACGACTTTCTGCATGTCATTCAACGGTATGTTACCTCTAAATGATTAGCCTATCAGTGAACTCATCTATCTTGAACAGAACCTTCGGAGGTCTTGCATTGACAATCGCATATGGGCTCCCGATCCGTGAACACGACGACCCTCATTTGGCTTTGGCAGAAGAGGCCGTCCAAACTGTCTCTGAAACTGTCGTTCCTGGAGCATTCCTCGTAGATTTCATGCCTTTCCTGAAGTACGTCCCCGAGTGGATGCCAGGTGCCGGGTTCCAGAAGACTGCGAAGAAATACTTTGAAATTCAGGAAAGGTTTAGGAGCGAGCCCTTTGGTGCTGCGTTGAAAAATATTGCAAGTTTTGACCCAACGGAATTTCAGTCCAGATTTGACTTGTTAATGCATAGGCAAACGGAACTTCAAGACCCTCGTTCACGTCAGTCTCACTTGAAAACGAAGCGGGCGAGATGCGCAAAGACTTGGAAGTAGTAGTGGGAGATGCTGCAAGTCAGGTTTACTCAGGTACTATTTAATCTTCACTCGACGTTTTAAAAATCCTCGCATCTACTTATACAATCCAAATTGACAGCTGGAGCAGACACCACACTCGCAGCCGTCAAGACCTTCATCTTGACAATGGTGCACTTCCCCGAAGTGCAACGAAAGGCACAAGCCGAACTCGATCGAGTCCTCCATGACAGCGGGCGCTTACCTGGTTACGAAGACCAGCCTGACTTACCATATATCACAGCTATAATGAAGGAGGTCCTCCGGTGGAAACCCGTAGGGCCTATCGGTACGCCATTGATCTACGTGGTCGATATGTGCTAATTAGATTCGGATCAGGGATGCCTCACCTCGCAAGCGAAGACGATGTTTTCGATGGTTATCATATACCCAAAGGCGCAATCGTGATGGGTAATATTTGGTCCGTGCATCGCCAGCTTTTCTGGTTCTACTGGTACTCATGGAGAGCTTGCGTTTGTATCATATATAGGGCTATACTCCACGATGAAGAAATATACCCCGAACCATTCAAGTTCAACCCAGATCGCTTCCTCACTCAAGATGGGCAGCTGGACCCGGCCATACAGGATCCTTTTATAGCAGTGTTTGGTTTTGGACGAAGGTTCGTCTACCTTTCTCGTATTTACTGACGAATACCGACTCTTGTCCATCACTAGAATCTGTGCAGGAAGTCATATCGCCCTTTCATCGCTATGGATCACGATTGCTACTGTACTATTTACGTTCAACATTTCCCGGGCGGTTGACAGACATGGGATGCCAATTGAGGCGGAGATCAAGTATGAAAGTGGGCTGATTCAGTATGTCCTTTTCTTGGCCTGCCACTCGTCGTGAGTTTTCAGTTTCTGATTGCATTTTCTATGTTCCAGTGGACCTGCTCCATTTAAATGTATGATCAAACCTCGCTCGACGGATGCAGCAGCTATTGTTCGGTCTGTGGTGGAATCATACCACTGAGAGGTCTGATGTTGTGTGAAATTCCTGTTGTCCTGGCCAGAATTTTGTTGAATGTACTTAACATGGTTTCGAATCCATCAATTGTAATATATATTCTAGTTCAGCCGGAAATATGATTACAAACTAGACGTGTTCTGTCTTGAGTTGTGGCGCGCTTGAGGCATAATAATCTCGTTAGAAATGGCGTAGAAAGTAATGGTGTGGGTGTTGTTGCATTGACTTTTTCTCCCAGTTTCACCACGTTGAGCGCCGGAAATAATCGTGTTAGGTCGCTCTGGGGGCGGCAGTGTCCACTACCGCTCGACCATCGTCTGTGAATGAAAAATGTAGCAGTTGCTGGCTAGATCACAGTCAGTTTTTTCTTATCAAAGTCGTAGACAAGGCTCAGCGTACAAATTTGATGACAGTCATTCATGGCAACGAAATTTGTTAGTGGTATTTTTCGGTAAACTTTTTTTTGCGCAATAATGATCCATGATTTTGTAGTGCACATTCAGTATAAATGTTTGGTGGGACACTGAAAATTTCAAACACTAGAAACATCTTAATTGTATGACTCCACAAGAGACCGAACAAGAGCTGCTACAGCCGTTGAGCGAGGCTTGATCGTACATTTAAATGGAGCGGGTGCGCTGGAACATAGAACACATCATCAGAAAATGAAACCCACGACTGACGACAGACCGGACATACTGAATCATCCCAGATTCATACTTGACCTCAACCTCAACCGGCATCCCATCTTTATCGACCGCCTTTGAGATCTCGAACGTAGACAGTACAGTCGCAATAGTGAGCCATAGGGATGAGGCTGCGATATGGCTTCCTGCACAAATTCTGGTGGTGAACAAGAGTGGGTGTTCGTCAACGAGAGGAATCCAGTAGGCTGATGCACATTGAGAAAAGAAGGTAAACGAACCTTCGGCCGAAACCGAATACTGCTAAAGCGGGATCCTGTACGGCTGGGTTCAGCTGCCCATCTTTAGTGAGGAAGCGATCTGGGTTGAACTTGAATGGTTCGGGGTAAATTTCTTCATCGTGGAGTATAGCCCTGTGTAAAGTGCGAGGACAAAGATCATTTGTGAATAAAAATGGTAGAACAACACGAAGCTGCCAACTTGAATGAACCCACCAAATGTTGCCCATCACAATTGCGCCTTTGGGTACATGATAACCCTCAAAAACATCGTCTTTGCTTGCAAAATGGGGTATCCCTGATTCAGATTCAACAGTATGTTAATTGGAATAAATGAACAACTTGAGTCAACTGTGCATCGCGTACCGATAGGTGCCACCGGCTGCCACCTAAGAACTTCCCTCATTACGACCGTGATATATGGTAAGTCTGGTTGGTCCTCATAACCAGGTAAGCGCCCGCCGTGATGGATGACTCGATCGAGTTCGGTTTGGGCCTTTCGCTGCACTTCAGGGTGGCGCACCATTGCCAAGATGAAGGTATGAACGGCTGCGAGTGTGGTGTCTGTCCCAGCTGCAGTTTGCATTGTATCAACAGCATTGTATGTCAAAGAACAGAACGATGAGTGGAGTGAACTTGTGTACCTCCGTAAACCTGACCCGCAGTATCTGCTACTGCCACTTCCAAGTCTTCGCGCAATCTGCCCGCTTCATTTTCAAGTGAAACCGATGTAAACGACGGTCTGGAAGTCCCATTCGCCTACAAATAAAACAAGTTTTGGAAGAAAAATCGGTTAACAGTCAGGGGAAACCACCTACCATATTCTTCAGCACAGCATTAAAAGGCTCATTCCTAAACCTTTTCTGAATTTCGAAGAACTTCTTCGCAGTTTTCTGGAATCCGGCACCCGGCACCCACTCGGGAACATATTTCAGGAAAGGCATAAAATCGACGAGGAATGATCCAGGGATTGCAGCTGCAGAGACAGTGCGGACAGCCTCTTCTGCTATAGCTAGGTAGGGATCATCATGTTCGCGGATCGGAAGTCCATATGTGAGCCCCAGCGCGAGACCTCCAAAAGTTCTGTTCAAGGTAGATAAGTCGACTGCAATATCATTCAGTGAGCAGTGACAAACCGTCGAGTGATATCCAAAAAGTCATTTGGATTGTCGAGCAACTGCACGAGCATTTTGTGTATGAATTCAATTTGTTGAGGGATGTTGGCGCTGGGGTTGTTGGGGTGGAAGTACTTTGTGAATAGCCGACGGCGCTCCCTCCAGGCATCACCATAGGGCATAAAGCCAAATGACCATGACCACCCCATTAGTTCGTTGAACATAA
>Ga0247742_10002698_pt1 | contig 11534 bp, 16 predicted proteins | sample UWRJL208509C2_FD_180944 | JGI IMG/M metagenome (GOLD analysis project Ga0247742, IMG submission 180944) | Plant litter microbial communities from Arlington Agricultural Research Station in Wisconsin, United States - UWRJ-L208-509C-2 | ecosystem: Environmental > Terrestrial > Plant litter >... | reverse complement strand
GGGAGGTTATCGGCTTCAAGACTGGTGCTCCTCTTCGGATCCGATAGCAGCCGCCAACGCCACTTCTAAGCAACACGAGGCCACGGAAAGCCTCCTTTATATTGTTGCATCGCGGCTGAGGAAAGAAGTGGAAAGATTGAGAGCACCAGTTCAAGGGTGCCGACCGAAAGTTAAAGAGCAAAGTACTGCCTGAAATCTGAATCCTCGCCCCGCAGAATCAGTGTACTCATTCCGTGCATTCTCTAATTTCAATGCGCCATACCACCAACCTCTCAAGTACATCGAAACGACAAAATTGCTGCCGCCATGCCCCTTCCGTCTACCATCAGCCTTCAAAAGGTGCTGCAACACCTTTAGACCCAACAATTTTCCCTGAGAACCGCGATCTCGTTACGACCGCTCTGCTCATTGCATGAAATGCCGATTGTGGATTTGGTTTACATAGGAGGTATTTACTTCTTGAGGACAAACGTCTCATTTATGGATAGTTGGTAAATTGGAAACCAATGTATACAGCGCTGTAGATAGTAACATGATAACGGTACATAGAACGCAAAAAAAAACTAAGACAAGATAAATTTTGAGAGTACCGGACGCGGTAATGGATGTTCAGCCCAACCTGAACGGATTCAAAATGAGCCCCAACATCGCCGTAAGTACATTACTTAACATCATATCGCGATAGGGGGATAGCAATGGTTTTAGACATGAGCTATTGATAGCGATTTTGACGTCTGCCAGCGATGGCTCAGTAGTTTTGAAGTCCGCTGAAATCATTGTTCATCTTTGCTCTCAAACCACCACCACCCCTCTAACCCTTTCTTCTCTATCGCGATATGATATCCAGATCAGCCAAGATCAGGTAAGTAATGTTCTAATCAAAGTAGTTGAGTCACTTATCAGCAATTTAGAAAAGAAGACCTGACGACGTCGCTCTTGCACCCTGAATACCAACTTGACCAACATGCACACCCTAACCTCCTACGAGGATTTACGAAGCGGTGCGGGAATGACAACGAAGAATGCATGGATTAGGATCTACTAGGTATGTCGATGCCAATATCGCCACCCCGTCATTCACTCATCTTTGCCGTTATCAGGCCGATGACTATTTTCAGACCGCTAACTTGTGGCGATTGTCCGTCGCTTGGCATCCCATTTGGACGGCAACGAATCTTTCGGTAGAGGAAACATCGGTCGCAGGCTACAGCGCCAGCGACGGAAGCCTAAGCCCCCGACACTCTTTAACCACTCCCAACATTCCTTCAAAGGCGAATGCAAAATTCTACTGCTCGGTATGCATTTGTCCACTGATACAACTACTTGTTATTGACCGCGTTCTCAAGGTTCAGGCGAGTCGGAGAAGAGTACAGTTGTGAAGCAAATGAAGATTATCCAACGAGCTAGCCGAGTATCGATCGATTGTCTACAAGAACATTTTGGAGTCAGCATAATAGGCGGTGATCTGTATGAAGAAGGCTGGCTTAGAGTGCAAGGAATACTTGAATAAGGTGCGTTGTACCATCCTCTATTAGTTTATGCGCCGTATTCTAACATTACTGTCTTCTAAGGCTCTCGCTGTGAAAGTACTCGAGTTCAAGTTGGACATGCCGGCAAACTATCCCCTACTTCCCTACTGAGTTTGCAGAGGACATCCACCAACTCTGGAAGGACCGACTGTCCCTAAAATCATGGACAAACACTGGAGCGAGTTCTATTTAATGACTCAGCCGGCTAGTGCGTTGTCATTCCAGTTCTTAGATTCGCAGCTAACTTTCATTCCACCAGCAGCCTCTTCAACACCGTACTACGGATAGGAGCTCCAGGTCACCTACCAGACGAAACTGACGTCCTCTGAACGCAATCAAAAGCAGCAGGTATCGAGGAAACAAGGTTTACGATAGGGCAACCTTCATGAGTACCGATCTGCCTTCCTGGTTTATTCTCCTACGCCTACCACTGACAAACGAAAATCCTGACAGAATACACGTGTGCGATATGGGCGGTCTCAACGGTTGGAGAGGATGTAGTGGACTCGCTGCTTTGAATCAGTCACATCCTTCACCTTCTGCATGATGCTGAGTGAGGATCATCAAGTCCCACTGGAGAAGACGTAGGTTAGTCGGATTCGCCGTCCTCTTCATTTCTATTCTCATGTCGACCCAGAATTGCATGGCGGAATCATTACTACATAGATTTTGAATCAGTCCCCAACTCGCAGTGGTTCCTGCAGTCATCCATTGTTTCCGTCCCTCAATAAAATCGACATCTTCAAGGACAAGCTACCAAAGCGAGTACCGGCACAATTCATTCGTTGAAAACAGCTCAAAACTAAGCCTCTAAAATTACAGGTTCCGCTAGAACACCTTTTCTCAAAGTACACAAGAGGCCACTCGTGAACAGAGAAGGGTGTAGGGTATGTCTGGTACCATAGGCGGATCTACCGGTCCCAAACCCAATGAGTCTGATCCCGACTCGGACGTTCCGGATGAGCTTCGGTTCCTCCTTGCTACTCACTCCAATCGTAGTTCAGTAGCGGAGTCGTTGTCACCAAGAGATGCGGACGAGGATCCTATGACAGCGAAGCCTACTCTAGATGTTGAAATATCGGTGGCCCGTATCGCATCTGCACGAGTTGCTGACGCAGCACCGATCCTGCAGCTCCCGACATTCCGCGCTTCCCTGATTGACGAAGACAACAGCCACCTTGACTTCGATGACGGTAGTGTTACGTCCGATGAGGATACAAAGAAGTTTTTCGATTTCACGGGGGAACTGAAGAAGCTGAACGAGTCTGGCGCTTCTGATTGCAGGTCATTCGTCGAAAATTTGGAAAATGCATTCTGTATGTCAGCCCAAGGGGACCTCCATTACGACTTTGGCCATCTTCGAGTCGAGGTTCCACCCGTGCCCAGCGTCCTGTTGATTTACGCATGGCAGTTGACGCCGATAGCAGTGCTGGTACACCCACAATCGAGACCTTTGATTCCTCCAACAGCCAGTCGCAGCTCCGCAGCATACAAAGGCCGGATATGATGGAGATGACTCAGGACGCTTCTTCGCTGGAAATCAAGTCTCATTCCTGCTTCGACATGTTTTCAACATCGAGGATCACTGATATGAAGGAGCTCACACTTCTGCAGGGATCAGACGGTATCAACAGTAGCAATGAAACGCACAATATCTTGTTTGGTGATGCTAGCCACTCCTCGAGTGTCGAACTCGTTCAATCGACCTCGTCTAAGCCATCGGATGGACAGCTCAACACCTCATTCACGTTTGTTGGGCCAAAACATGGTTCGACTATGTTTCGCCCCAGAAGCAGCCACTGACGCAGGCTCAAACCATTTCCGAATCTTCGATGATACTCGACGACTTAGAAGATGAGTCCGTCCTGAAGTCGATCCACGCAAAGCTCCTCAGCAACGACTCCCCCGCAGCCCGCACTTGAATCAATTCCAGCTCTAGCACCCGCCAACACAACCGCGGAAGCATGTATAAGGAAATGTCGCGTCCTACATCGGGTATCAGCTTTGCCGGACTTGACCTTTTGATGAAGTTTGCCGAACGCTGCAGATCATGGCCCCCTCATGTCTATCTCCGCTTCTCCACCCGAGAGCATTGCCTCTCAGAGCCGATTTGGACGTTGTAACTCGTTTGACTCAATCATGGATGAAGAGCAGAGATTCTCAACGGAATATTCTATCTTCGAGAAGACTGGCCAACCTATCTCGGTCTCGGACGACTCCGTTTTCGGCGACGACTACTCACACTCGTATCGCTCAGGACTTTTACCCCCACATCAATTACGTCCGTTGTTTGTTCATAGCATTGGTAGTGTACATAGCCCAGCCGACGATGACAATACAATGATCGGTGTAAGTTTATTTAAGCCTCATAATGTATATCTTGCTGAACTTATTCTAGATGCTCGGAGGTGGTCACGTTTGGCGCCGTTTGGTTGACTCAGCCATTTAAGCTTCAGCTTGTATCCGAGTTGAGAAGCGAGAGCACTCTGGACTTCAACACGTTGGCCGATACGAATTTCCAAACAAGGCCAGAATAGTAGAGAAGCCATCCATCGCGCCGACCTCATTATTCCAATTTGCGGAGAACGCATGATCCAAGCCCAGCACGGTCTATTGGAAAGACAGAGTTTAGAGGACAGTTGCCTCATTGCGGATGGAGAGGATATATCCTATGTAAGCCGTTTGTCGCATCGCTGAATTCCGAAACTGATCACCTCGTAGATTGCCCCGCACCCGTTTTCACAAGACCAGGCCCTGCATCTTGTTCTCGTTCTGGCACGTGTACGTCCAGTTCTGGTGGAGACACCTCCCCTCTCAGCCTCCGACGGTTCCTCCGTTTCAGAAGGTTCTCAATCCAGCATTGACCTTTCCCAGATCAATATTAAGCTATCGAACGTCACGCACCCGCTTTCCAACGTTGCCAGACATCGTGCGAGAGCAAGAGCCCACAGAGCTGGCCATCGTCGCCGTTACTCGAAGGCTCACATGTCGCGCGCCTCAGTGTACGAGACAATCAAGGAGAAATCGTCGAGTTCAACGCTGTCCAGCTCTGCTCAGTCGTTGAACGAAAGCCCAACCTTCAACCAGTTTTCATCGTTGACTCAGACGCGGCCTCTGTTCACTCTAGATTAGACAAAGTAACTTGAGATGATGAACATGGCGTTGTCACGCTGAGGAAATTCTACATCCTACGAGATGTGGCCGTCAAGACTGTCGCTGAGAGTAAGCGCATCTGGATGGATACACCTTTCTCGCTTTCGCGGTTCAATGTACGTATTTCCTATCTATCTGCATCCGTCGTACTGACCCATTACCAGCATTCCAAGCTCCAAACCACCCAGCGGGCATGCAGGCTCTTTTGGAGCACCCGGTCCAGAACTACGGACCACTCCCTTCTGAACTTTGCCCACGCCGTGTACGGTCTCGTACATCCTCTCGTCCATCGCCCTATCCACCGAATAGGTTTGTCAAGATCACAATCTCACCAGAGAAGACGACCACGCCCGCGACGGAGATGAAGGTCCTGACTGCCACACCCGTTTTGCGTCAAGTTCGCGTCGATGCCAACAGGCTGTCCGTCGCGCCTTCTATCGACACTTTCAAACCTTTCTCGCCACTCGCCGTTGAGAACGCGTTCGGACTTGCTCCCAAGGATCGAAACGGAGTATGGGCAAGGCCTCGACGGATCAGAAGGAGAATGTAGTCGGCAGCGGTAGCATGATGACGTGCGTAGCATCTCTTTCGATGTGCTTCTTTTACTTACTCTCGTTTAGGCCTGGAGATACTTAGCCTTCGACTCTATCGACCCGATCAAAGGGAAGACCTACCCAGGCGGTCGAGCTCCAGCCTCTCATAGCCGCTCCATTCGCGTCTAGATATGCATCCAGATCACGCTCATCGTATGCTATACTACCTATGCCTCACATTCTTACACCATCTTGAAATCACTCTGCTACATCGGCTCACATCTTGCCCTCGCCTAACCTCACTTGAAATCTTTTATTGTTATCGTTTTTTTGTTTTACAACCGGTACATCTTACAGAACGATAGTGAAAATCTCCATTTCTGCACCTAAAAAAATATTTACAGATAGCAAGCTCGATTATGACGAGCAACGATAAGCCACCTCTCAGTTGAGGTGGTGGTATGAAACGACCTGGAAGTCGTGTGGGCATTTCCTTCCCAAGATAAAAAGTAACCGTTGGCTGCACCTCTGGGTACTTTACTTATTCCTGTAAAGTATCAGATTCTAGCATCTATTTGATTTGCACAAGCAGAGAGCCAAGCAATTTCAGTGCCTTTTTGGAACGACCCTGTTGAGATCGTGACTCTGAGACGTGTTGATTGTCACGTGCATGGTCATCGGCCACATAAACATAATTTTGCCAGTACTCTCTCTTTGAGCTTCACATCCGCACGCCAGCTGGATAGTGCCCCAATAACCTAGCGGTGGTGATGGCCTTCCAGCTTGACCCATTGCCGATTTGCGGTGATAAAGGAACCCACACGCGTAAGCGTACTCATGGGCCTGCCAGACTTGAAGCTCCGAGTCCCTACCTGTCTTTGCCAGTTACGCTCTTGAATCACCTTCGAGATTCTGTTACTTCTTGTGAGTGGCTTCCGTTTTTATCTTCTCGTTTTGTCTTTCTAATTATTCTTATTAGCTTACAGATGGGAGAAATTGAGACGACCGCGTCTATCACCAACACCCACCACCAAATGGACGTTCACGACCCCGCCCGCCCGTCCACAACCACAAATACCTCCTCCTCGTCGGCCAACATCTGACATCCGTGTCGGACTCCAAGTCAAACACCTAGGTCACCGCTCTCCTCGCAGATGGATATCGCGACATAAACGGTCTTCGCAGCGAGGTTAAAGTCCAACGACAACGCGCAGAAAAGGCAGAACAAATCGTGGATGTGCCCCACTCTGACAGCACCCTTGAACAGTGTCGGCAGCGCTTCTTAGGTAGCGAGCTCAACCAGCCCTACTCCTTGGATGCCTTCACAGCAAGGGCTTTGGCAGAATACTCGGGCTTGTCTCCTAAGAACCAAGAGATCGTTCCCTCGAATTCGGAGAGCACAGCTATCAAGCCACATCCCTTTCTTCCTTCTCACCGTGCTGCAGACCATGGCCCCCTCACGTCTATCTCTGCTTCTCCACCCAAAAGCACTGCCCCTCCAAGCTGGTTTGGATGGAGTAGGGATTCTCAAAGGAGGGTTTATCTTCGAGGAGACTAGTGGCCAACATATCTCGGTCTCCAACAATTACGTTTTTGGTGACGACTACTCGAGCGATCAGGACCTTTACCTCCACATCAAAATCCACCCGCTCTCTGTTCTTAGCATTAGCGGTGTGCATAGCGCAGCCGATGACGATAACACAATGGTCGATGTAAGTTCATTCAAGCCTCACAGTACGTATCTTGCTGAATTCGTTCCAGATGCTCAGAGGTGGTCGCGTCAGGCGCCATTCAGTTGGCTTCGCCATATACCCGTGTCGAGAAGCGAAAGCACTCTGAAATTCAACATGTTGATCGACATAAATCCCCGAACAGGGCCAGAATAGTGGAGAATCCATCCATTGCGTCGACTTCTTCATTCCTATTTGGCCGATCAACATTGCATTTTATCTAAGGCTAAGCACCCGCTTTTCAACGTCGCTGGACATCGTACGAGAGCTAGTCATCGCCATTACTCGAAGGCTCATGTGTACGAGACGATCAAGGGGGGACTGTCCAACTCAACACCGCGCAGCCCAACCTATCAACCAATCTCCATTGTTGACTCTAACACGGCTTCCGTTTACTCCCAGTCAGAGGAAGCAACATGGGATGAACACGGTTCTGTCGTGCTTAGGAACTTTTATGCCCTGCGAAATGAGACCGTTGAGATCGTCACTGAGAGGAAGATTAGCAAGCTCATCCGCTGCGCGTATCTTTGATGGTCATACCGTCGTTTCATGTACATGCGCTATGTATTGTATATAAGCGTAACTAATGTATACTCATTTGCCATACAGTCCCACATGTCCGACCAGTCCGTTTCTCCCATGTACATTGACGTCTCGATTTCCTAATGACTTTCCCATTTCCCGAGCCGGACAACAATCTCTCCGTACGAACATCTGCGTAGCCATCCAACTGCAACGCATTCCAAGTATGGTAGAAGGCATTCGCATCCTCCGACAAGTTAAAAGCAAGGGAGACCCATTCTAGATCATTAGTGGCGCGGACATAGTACCTCATCCCCAGCTGAGCACGCGAGGCAGTCAAGCGAAAGACCTCGCTGTGTGAGGCGCCTGAGGTCCAAGCTACTGGCCCAAAACGGAGGGAGCGAAGTCTCTCGTCGTCTCCAAACTGAGACTTTTCATAGCGGGTGTGACCATAGTCATTGTGAGAACGGCGGTTTTGGTCATTCGTACGTCCATTATTGGCCGGGGGTGGGAGCGTCAGAGCATGGGGAGGAGGGGAGCAGGCGCTCGTGGGGGTGGGGCTGGAGTTGGAGAAGGATTGGTGTGAGGATAGATCGGGCTGTGAGCACGAGGGACATGTGTAAGCGTACATCCTGATTCATACTCGTTTTGACTGCGCTTGAAAGCTGGCGATAGTACACCCTCAGAATCCTTGGGGAAACGTTGGGTGAGGCGCGAGATTTGAGTTTCTATACCGTCAAGTCTGATTTGATTCTCTTTCGCAGCAGACAGCGCCTGCGTGCAGTTGTCGTCTAGGATCTTGATGGATTTTGCGAGCGAGTTGTTGTTCCCAATGATTTTTTCGACGGCTCCTAGGTGTGCAGAGATGGGGCTGATTTTCTTCGCGAGCATTGTAATCGATTTTTGTATTGATGCCACTTCTGATCTGACATCGTCGTGATAGTGGTCGACTTTGGCCGCGATCTCAGTGATGGAAGCGTTCACCTTTTGTCTGAGCGAGTCAATGGTCTCTCTCTTTCGACGGGTAGGGGGCGCTGCAGCGGAGCTTTCGACTGCAGTAGCGGGCCCATCCACAGTAGCAGAGTTGGTGGCCCGATTTTCGTTGGTTGGAGCACCCTGAGACATCGTAGGTGCTGCAGACTGCTGAGTGAGGTCAGCAAGTGTCCTTTCTCCCTGCCTCGTGAGACGACGTGAAGGAAGGTGATATGCTGACCGCTGCATGAGTATCCTCATTGGCAGGTGTGGTGTGCATTGGGGAAGGAGGGCCCAAGGACTTGGTGCCGCATGTGGTAGGCGTCTCCCCGCGGCGATAGGATGTGTCACGAGAGACAGGAATAACTTCCGGTATGGGTTCGATATTGGGGAGCACGAAAGGAGGCACCATTGACGTGTCCGCCTCGACGGTAATGTCCGACATAGTGGTGGTGAGAGCTGAGGATTATGGCGAGATTCGAGCAGGAAATTTCGCGTTGCTTATATAAGTCACAGATGCATGTCTTGGCCTCGTGCAGAAGGGCGGGCACCGTTGCTTCGAGTGTCGTCCAGCTGTATTGACAGCTGTTACAACTGGTTTCACTGTGTAGAGTAGCAGCTGGAGTATATGATTTGTAGTTCCGATGCTTTCAGGTGAGAGAATTAAAGGATTATGGATGGATTGAAGGAGGGCGCTTCGGATGGCGGTCTGTGCATTCAAGTGCGGTTGGCGACTGCTTCCATTCACGGAGCACCAGTAATTCAGGATTATTGGGATTCAGTCAATTATTTCAGATTATTCAGATTCTATGAGCTGGAGAGAACAAGGTGGGGCGTTCTTTGTGATTTTTTGAGATGGTGGTGAATGCATCTGGGATGTCAGCATTTCCCCAATTTCTGGGGTCAATGCCTTTAGCTTTCGGTCGCGAGGGTCCCTCACCTCTCGACGATACCGAATGCAAAACCGATGGTGCACGCGGCCTACGGGCAGGTTTCGTGATCTTCTCATACCGGCGCGATATCTTGTCGCGTTTCTCCGGCGTCAGATCCTCCGCGGCTTGCAGCACAGTGGGGTCATGATGAGCAGTGTCCACTGGCTCTCGAAAAGCAACAGGGTCATTTGTGGTTGCATGCTCCACACCTTTGGGACCTCTCGCACGTCTGCGATACACTGTAGTCCAAGGTAAATGGTTCTCATCATCAAACGGCTCATCAGACCTCGTCGAATCGGTCTGGGTAGGACAAACAATATCTTCATTGTCATCTACTACGCCAGGACTGACCATACTGACTCTGGGACGCAAATCCTGGTCAGGGAATGGCATATTTTCGTCTGTGCTGCGCGAAGAACGCGAGACACAAGACGAAGAGTGGGAGGTGATCACATCGCTATACGAACGACGTGCTCCAGCCTCCCCATCAGAGTGAGCCGCCCGGGTCGCGAAATCCTGGCGCTCAACTCTGCTGTCGTCGTCGGTGGGGTATCCGGGAGGAGCCGGCTCAACCTGAGGGGCAGGAGACGGCGCTGCTACGACCGGCGCAGCAGCTACAACCGCACAACTACGAAGGGAATATGTCCTATGTCAGTACACTAATTTTTCGAGGGAAACTTACTTGTTTTTGGGTTTTTGTTTTGATAGATGGATGCTGCCAATTTCTGGTTAGTTCGGGTGATCAATCTGAGGTTGTCCAGAGCGAAGAGGCAGCGAGAGAGAGAGAGAGATAGAGATAAGCTAGGTAGTTGTTGTTGTTTGCGTTGTTCACGTCAAAAAGATGTGACGTTTGTGCCAGTCGTGACCTAAAGGGCGACAGCTGAGTCGAAACGGCACGTAGTACCGACTTAGATACTTGTGAGTAGGCTTCGCATAAGGGGATCTCCGAAGGAGCATATGGTAGCATAAGAAAGGTGCCGAGTCGGCCTAGAGGAGCGACGAGGCATTGATCATAAGAAAGAAATCATGAGGGGTCAAGGTAAGTAAGAAAGGAAATACCAAACCGTTACATTAAGGTTTGAGATAACTCACAAAAGTTTTGCACAGAACGTGACCTACTACACTGCAAAGATCACTCAAGGATCGCATGTTGAGACGGGGCGGTCAAAGTTGAACACGATCCACCCACGATCCTGAGGCGATTCCGGTTTGTGGATCGCGACTCGGATCGTGTCCTGGATTGCGCCAGGATTGTTTACTCTGACCGTCCCTATTTTTAGAGGAGAGCCTGAGAAACCCGGACTCACGATGCACAAAGTTATCAACTTCTTTTTTCGACTCCCCAGTGTTCTATCCACAACCTCCTCATGTTTCAAGTAGCCTTGCCCCCGATTGTAAAGCTGATCTCCGAGTTCTCCCCAGCCCTTGGCAACGCCCTTGAAGTCTCATTCGAAGCGCTCTGCGTGGAAAGAATTACGAAAAGCACTTACCAGGAATGGGAGCAAAAGATGACTGAGCTCATTGAGCAAAATTTTGTGTGTTCCACACCTTCCTGTCCAGAAATATGCCTATAATTCTCCCCTAATGTAGATGGATTCAGTTGCTGATTGGTTGAAGACATCCATCTCAATGGAGATCGATGAAATCCCTCCAGGTGAAGTGATCAAGACCTTGCTCAGTGTTTTTTCTGCTAGAAAAACTGGACAAGCCGAAGCTGGAATGCGTGCACTTGCAGCGATCCAAACACGCTTAGTTAAAAATCTTGTTGGTGAAATCCTTGCTCCAAATTACACCTCTGATAAACAACTCTAGTTTGGGAAGAACGCATCAGGAAAACCGTATTTATATAATTGAAGAAAAAAACTGGAGAATTATACTGTATTATCGTGAATTAGCGCAAATTAACACAAATTACATGAATTTACACTTTTTACTGAATCAGAAAGGTCCCCGTAAATTCTAGTAAATTGAGTGTTTATTTTCAGCTAATTACTTGAGTATCTAGTAAAATTTTACCAAATTTTACTCTGCTAATAGTGCTTTTAGTTTTTCAATCTTATGATTTACTTTCTCATCTGCTTCACTTGAATACAGTAAAAACATCAATATATTTGTGTACTAAGTCAATTACAGGTACTACATTAACTTTACAGAGTAATGATA
>Ga0247742_10002697_pt1 | contig 11536 bp, 20 predicted proteins | sample UWRJL208509C2_FD_180944 | JGI IMG/M metagenome (GOLD analysis project Ga0247742, IMG submission 180944) | Plant litter microbial communities from Arlington Agricultural Research Station in Wisconsin, United States - UWRJ-L208-509C-2 | ecosystem: Environmental > Terrestrial > Plant litter >... | reverse complement strand
ATATTTCCGCAAGATAGCTTCGTTCCGACGATATTTGGATGCTCGGCGAGAGTTGAGATGATATCTGAGTCGAGATCTTGGCCAGCGGTGACAGTGGGGAAGTTGTAGATCATCGTAGGGATTGGAGATGAATCTGCTACCTGGATTCTATTCGGTAAAGCTAGGGATACAGACCTATAAATCTTACCTCGCGATGGAATCGTAAAATATTCTCCTTGGTCATCTGAGGCGGCCATGTAGAGGGTGTCAAGACAAGAACGTGTGATGCCCCAGCATCTTTAGCGTCTATACAAAGCTTCTTAGTTTCTCGAGTGGATTGTGCCCCCGTTCCGGCTATGACAAGGGTTTTCTGGAAGCCATTATCGTCCAGAGTTTTCCGAGTGAGCGTGATCGCTTGCTTTCGCTCTTCGTGGGATCTACATGACACATGAGACACAACTGAACATAATACGAGAAGCTGATCCTACAAATGCTGCGCTTCCCCATTAGAGCCTTGAACCAGGATGCCCGTTACGCCTCCCTGGGCTAGATATTGAGGAGGCCGGACATTCTGAACTGCATATCTCGGAGCTGACCTGTGCAAGTCGCAAGATATGGGCCCTTATCGCTCTCACATCTAGCTCCTCATTCTGATCAAAGAAGAGGACAGCGGGGACATAATAACCTGGAGGGGGAGGGCTTTTTCTAGGAGCCATAGTGAAGAGCAGAACTTGATTCTGATGTCAAAGGGTATCTAATCTGCTTGGGTCAGCAGCATCACTGCCATCAGTAACTAAATGAACGAACATGTACAGCCACCGACCTCAACATTACCCGGCTACCGTCACATCCGTCGAAGCAATGTATGTCCAAATCTCGTCCCCCGACCAGAGAGACTATGCGCCAAGTACATCCACGAACCTGACACCATCATCACCTCTGGCCTGACGCGCGAGCAAGACGGTCGTCTTTGGACGATTGGTGTTATTACCACGATGGACTTGGTACCTGCTGAGCAGGGTGCTTCAATACTCGCTGGCAGCCGTTATCCGCGTGGGCTATGCCAGCGTCGCGAAATCGTCTGCGAAGAGGGCTGCTGAAGACTCTACAGTGGTCGCTTTGCAAATTGGGTAGCGCAACTACTTCGGTGCTCACCGAGAGGTCTTCGGGAGCCAGACATCTCCAGTGTTTGACGCTGACACGCCCCACCGACGGTTGATCAATTCAAACTGCAGTACTTATAACGGGAGGCGGGCGGCGAGCGGTGGAGATGTTCGAGACTGGGTAAATTTGTGCAAGCAGAAGGTTGGCAAGGGAGAGGGATTGAATGGGTTCAAAATACCCGAGGAGAAGTAGAAGGAGAAGTCGACCTGGGCATTGGTGGTGGGTGAGGGTGTTAGCGAGGTGAGGAGACCCTATAAATGTATAGAGACATCCTCCTACTCTGCTCGTGGATGGTGATTATTGCTACGTTCCCGTTTATCATCCCACTGATATTTGGGTTCCAGCGCTTAAACCCAAGAGATGTCGTGCAGCGTGCAGGCCCACAAAGCGAAGTGTTCTGCGCTGAAGCCTTTCTCAATCTTGTTGCCGATAAGCCTGTGCCACGCTCAGTCTTGTAGGCAGACTTCGTTCAGCGGTCGTTGCAAACATGGCCGCTATGATGAGCAGGAGTGTTATAGTCAATGTGAAGGTGAAGGTGATGTCGATTATCAACCGATCGCATATATCCTGAGAGTTCAGGTGTGTAGCCTTCTTCGTAGAGTGACCTTCATATAGCTCACCAGCTCCTCTTTGCAGCTTAGCCTTTTATCAATTGTAAAGCTGGAGGATGCAACAGAATAGGGGCCATCCTCACTTTGCTTGCCATTTACGAGTTCAAAACGACCTATGGTACGCGACTCGAAAGCCGAATCTACTGTATCTCCGACTCTCTTTTGCCCAGCCCGCGTCCGAAACTTCTGGTTCTTCGAGGTTCCTCAGAGGATCGGTCCACCTCAAACCATTCGTCAAAACCGTACAGAACCGTCCTCCCCTATTACAAACAACTCTGAACGTACTGTAATATGATAAAAACAACGATCCGCGCGGTGGACTCAGACTTCCTGGAGACTTTATCTTGAGACCTCAAAGCAGCCTCTCCGTCTGCCATCTCGTGTCATGGTGTCTACAGGACCGAAAGGTCGTTTGGCGATATCAACTTCCGAGTTCTCATTATAGGAAGAGCGAATCCTGGGAAGACGTCCATCTTACAACGAGTATGCGACACAACGGAAAGCCCAGCGATTTACAGGACAGTAGGGGGTTCTCGTGAACAAGTGAGTAATAGTGCTTGAAGAGCGCACTTATACTCACGGTCCAACCAGATCCGGCTGGAACCTACTCAAGAGGTGAGCCATGATTGTGTCCGCTATGGTGTCGCGAATTAATGTGGCTTTGCTATATAGCGAGGCGAACACGACATTCACGATGAACTTATCTTTACACACCATGACGGTTACGTTTTTCACGATTCCCTCGGATTAGAGTGCGGCGATGAAAGCGAATTGACGACAATACAAGAATTTGTTTGCGAGAAGGCGACCGAAAAACGACCGCAGGATAGGCTGCATGCTATATGGTAGGCCCAGTACATGCTCACACGATTGCGACCAATTAGCTTAGGTACTGCATTCCGATGGACAATAACCGTCCATCCTTAGACGCCAAACATCTCACCGCTGTCTCCCCAGATAAAAGTGGTGAGTATCACCATGCCTGAGTTTTTAACAATCGTTCTCATGTGCATGCGACCGTACCGATTATTGCGGTCTTTACAAAGTATGACTATTTTAAAGATATGATAGAAACCAAGATGAGGAAGCACCAGAACAAGAATCCAAACCAAGAAGATGTCGATGCGGAGGCTGACATGGTCTTCAAGGAGCAGTACTTGAGGCTGGTGGATGGGGCATCAACGCACGTGCGGCTGGAGAGTAGGTTACTCTGACCCATTCTTGATGCACACTCATTATGTATATCAGATATGGACCAGCACGGCCAACGCTGTGATCAGCTTGTTGAAGGGACAGCTCATGTTTTGCAGGACAGCTCATGTTTTGCAGGACAGCTCATGTTTTGCAGGACAGCTCATGTTTTGCAGGACGATGCAATCACCGCGGTGCTCCTTGCCAACTGAACTTGGCAAGGAGCCAGGGTAGTGGTGTGGCGGTTGAATCTCAGGTCAATAAGAGTACGGGTTGATGAATCCGGGCCAGTAAAAAGGTGAAGATTATGAAGACGTAATACTACGATAGCTAAGGGATTGTATTACTTGTCGAATCTGGGGAGCATGTTCACTGTTACTTCCGATGGTGTCTATTCCCGGAACGCACCGAGCTGTATCTCTATGCATCTATATTACTACTATCCAACTGCTTATGCGTCTCGGTTCTCTGTAGGGTGACTATCATCTAAGTCGGATGCCTTCTGCCAGCCGTCAACATGCCTTTCGTTCCATAGTCGTCCAAGGCTCAAACCGCTGTCAGAAAGCACCAAGTACATATTCCACATCGGGGCCTTACTTTCCGCCATTGGTATCTCTGCTCAAAGCCTTCACCGTGACGTTCTCTACAGAGAGCTTCAAATTCAAAGGCAGGTTGCGACATCATATACTTTCCGCTCTGGCCTTCATTCGGCCTTTTGAGATCTCTTTTGTCCAGGTTAAAACGCGTCGCAGCCATGCGGAGATCACTAAACAAGAACAACCATGGGACGATAAACAAGTAGGTGGTAACCATTCCTCGCATGGACTCTGGGACATCGACCTCGGAGCGAACAATCCATGGAATCAAACTAAGGCACCTCTAATAATTCCCTGATTTTGGCCTGGAACGCATCCCGACCTAAGCTCGTGTTCTCTTGGAAGGCTAACCGATAGGCTCGGTGGTTTTTTTGACGTTCGTTAGTGCGTTCATACGCCTCGAATGCTTCTCGTATGACATTCCAATCCGCTTTCCCAGCCAAGTCAGGTTTCATCAGCGTGAAGTCAAAGTACGACTTTAACACCAGGATGAGGTCGACGGTGTACGCCATAATCAGACGTTCAACTGAGGGTCTGACAGGGACGCTCTGGTTAAATTGCGAGCGGATGTAACTGACGAAGGCTTACATGTTGTCCAATACAGCGTCGGAAACCCACTTCAAAAATAAATAGGATAACCCAAGGATCGCGACTGGAGGAGCGATGGGAGCAGATGCAGCGGTGACGAGTGTCACAAAGTTGGATATCTTGTCGATATCTGGAGGTCTGCACAGAGGAGGAACAATGAACTCCCTGTTTGATCCAGGTCATCGATCTAGACGTACGTTGTTGACCGCGACTCTTCTTGAACGTCCTCTACAAGATATAGCATCAGTTGCTTAAATTCGTCGCTGTTGAGAATCTGACAACCTTCGTGTCAGGTCAGTTCATCAATCTCAGAGAACCTGCTTACCTGTTCACTATTCTCGATGTTCCAGCACGTAACAATGTCTAAGTGGACTCGGGCAAGGCATTCGCGTAGTAATATTTTCCCAACACCGGGTGTAGCTCCAGAGAGAGCTATATGGTAATCTACGTAGACCGTCAACAGGAAAAGGGAGGAATTGAGCCAGACCCACAGTTGATTCCCTTGCTATAATAATGGGAAGTGACATCAAGAAATGACGGAAATTGGTACAAGGCCCAATATACCACTTACTCAATACAGGCATCGATCTTCAACGGTAGACTTGCTCTTTGTGCCATTGCCCACATGACCCATTCGTCGTTTTTAAGCTCTGTCTGCACAATATTGCGTGTAATATCAACCAAGTTTGATATATCTGCGTCATATCCAGAGTGAACTAATCAGAGATGGTCAGTGTTATACCTGGATGTGATAGAGCCGAATGGACATACTAGAGACTTTGGCGTGGCGCACCAGAGGAATGTTGAGCTTTTCCATACTGCGTTCAGCCGACTGGACACATTCTTCCAGCACCTTTGATGCCTCCTGCATGGCCAACTGCCCTGCCGCCTCTGGCGTTAAAGCTTTGTCACGTCTCCTTAATCTCTTCTCCGTAATCTTTACCAACATATCGTATTGAGTAAATACGATCACAGTAGGAACTATTTCTGAATCAGTAATTGGATTTCAGCTGAGTAACCAAACACCAACTCACTTCCTTTCTGATGTGCAAGCTGCAGTAGATCTTCGTCGCCTCTTTCAAATACACGTCCACCAGCAGATGGGGTCACCGTACAAAGCCTGATATTTTTAGTTTGGAGAACTAGGAGATTATATGGGCAACTCACCATATTGCATGAATGCGGTCCTTGAGCTGCTTCATATCGCATCGGCGGGTAATGAAGTCCCTCGCAGTATTGAGGGTGGACGCATCAGCAGTTTCAAAGCCTTTCGAGTCGTGCAGCACAAAAAATCCATTCTTATCGGACATAAATTCCTGCTCGATATTTGATTCACCAGGTTTGAACTGTGAAACGGGCTAAACCATCAAAGCATGAGATACGGTGATGAAGAGTGTTAGTAGGGAGTTACTTACTGCTTCATTGATTCCGAATACAAGGTTGATCAAAGAAGACTTTCCAACTCCTGCCTATACATTGACACAAAGTTGGATTAGCCACTTGAGACATGATCATAATATGAAACACTTGCGCGACCAACACATAGGATTCGGAATCTGTGCGCAAATGAATCAGTAGCTAACCAGTAGGAAAGACTTTACTTGCCGTTGAACGGACTCGACGATCCCTTCGATTGTCGATTCAGTCTGCATTAACGATAGGGTGTGATTTGTGGGTTAGAGCGTGACGGGCATCGATCTCAGCATGCACGGTTTTCAAGCCGTTATCAACTCCGGATCCCCCACATAGAGTGGAAAAGAGAGTTCTGTCAGCCGCGTCGGAGAGCGAAATGGTATCCACTGTGTACACAATCTTATCATCCAAACCAACTCCCTAGTCTCATGGTATCTACAAAATCGAAAAGTCGGTTTGCCCATATCAACTTCCGAGTTCTTATAATAGGAAGAGCGAATGCAGGGAAGACATCCATCTTACAACGAGTATGCGACACAACGGAAAGCCCAGCAGTTTATAAGACAGTAGGAGGCCGTCGTGAACAAGTGAGCGATAGTGGTTGAAAGCGCACGTACACTCATAATCCAATCAGATTCGTCTAGAACCTACCCAAGAGGTGAGCCAGAGTGCTCACTATACTGTCGCAATTGACATGGCTCTCCCTCATAGAGAGGCAAACATGACATTCGCGATGAGCTTATCTTCGCGAACCACGACGGTTACATTTTCCACGATTCCCGTGGGTTTGAGAGCGGTGGTGAAAGTGAATTGGAGACAATACAGGAGTTTGTGCGTGAAAAGGCGTCCGAAAAACGCCTGAAGGACAGGTTGCATGCTATATGGTATGCTCTGTGAAGCCTTACAGGATTACGACTAATTGATTCAGGTACTGCATTCCGATGGACAATAACCGCCCATCCTTGGATGCCAAAGGTCTGAACGCCGTCTGCCCGGATAAAAATGGTGCGTATCTTGTACGTCTAAGGCTCTCTAACACTCGTTTTCATGTGCATTCAATAGTCCCAATTATCGCGGTCTTTACGAAGTATGACTATTTCAAAGACGCAACAGAAGTCAATATGGAGGACAATAATCTAACGGAAGAAGATATCGAGGCTGAGACTGAGAGGGTTTTTAATGAGCAATACTTGAGGCTGGTGGAGGGGGCATCAAAGGACGTACGACTGGAAAGTGAGTTACTCCTAACATCTTGTCTTCATACTCATTATGTATACCAGATATGAACCAACACGGCCAACGGTGTGATGTCCTTATCGAGGCGACAGTTGATGTTTTGCAGGACGACGCGGTTGCAGTAATGCTTCTTGCCGTGCAGCAAATGAACTTGGAACGGGCGATATCAGTTGCAGTGAAACGGTTGCAGTGATTCAAAATACGCAGGGATACTACTGATTTTTTTTAGAACGATTAAAGGCATGTCAAAATTGGAGAGGGATGGAGGGGTGAGGGTAATACAATCTTGCTTAATGTATTTTCCATCTTTGTGGGTGAGTGGATCTCGCTGGTCCCTGGCATATCGTGCGCTGACGTCCCCGCCGCTTCCGTCCTCTACAGTTGGTGAGCGGTCCTGCTAATCCCTGGGATTTCATGCGCTGATAGCCCTTTCGCTTCCGTGCTCTGCAGGACGTGAGTGGGTCCTGCTGATCCTGGCATATCGTGCGCTGACGGCACCCCCCCTTCCATGGTCTGTAGGACGTGAGTGGCTGCTGATACCTAGCATGTCCTGCGCTGACGACACCTCCGCTTCCGTACTCTGCAGTTGGCGAGTGGTCTTGCTGATTCCTGGCATTTCGTGCGTTGATGGCCCTCTGCTTCCATACTCTGCAGGACGTGAGTGTACCCTGCTGATACCTGTGCGTCTTGCGCTAATGGCCCCTGCGCTTCCATGCTCTGTAGTTGGTGAGTGGTCCTGCTGGTCCCTGCCATTTCATACGTTGACGGCCCTCCTCTTCCGTCATCTGCAGGATGTGAGTGGATCATAATAATCCCCTGAGATGTTGTACGCTAACGGCCCTCCGTTTCCGTGCTCTACAGGACGTGAGTGGATCTTGCTGATCCCTGGGGTGTCATGCACTAATGGCCCTTCCGCTTCGGTGCTCTACAGTTGGTGAGTGGTCCTACTGATCCCTCGCATTTCCTGCACTGATGGCCCCTCTTCCACGGCCTGCAGGACGTGAGTGAATCATGCTGATCCTTGGGATATCGTGAGCTGATGGCCCATCCCGATTCCATGTTCTGCAGGACGTGAGTGGATCTGGCTGTTCCCTGGGTGTCCTGCACTGATCTCCCCTCTGCTTCCGTGCTCTGCAGTTGGTGAGTGGTCTTGCTGATCCCTGACATTTCGTGCACCGACAGTCCCTCTCCTTCCGTGCTTTACAGGACGTGAGTGGATCCTGTTGATACCTGTGATGTCGTGCACTGATGGCCCCTCCACTTTAATGCTCTGCAGGACGTGAGTGGGTCCTGCTGATCCTTGGCATTTCGTGCATTGATGGGCCCTCCATTTCCGTGCTCTGCAGTTGGTGAGTGGTCCTACTTATCCTTGAAATTTTGTACGCTGACGACCCCTCCGCTTCCCTGCTCTGCAGGATGTGAGTGGATTATACTGATCCCAGGTATATCGTGTGCTGACAGCCCATCCACTTCCATGCTCTGCAGTTGGTGAATGGTTCTACTGATCCCTGGCATTTCATACACTGATGGTCCTTCCGCTTCCATGGTCTGTAGGACGTGAGTGAATCCTGCTGATCCCTGGCATTTCGTGCGCTGACTGCCCCTCTACTTCCGTGTTCTGCAGGACGTGAGTGGATCCTGCTGAACCATGACATGTTGTGCATTGATGGCCCCTCTGCTTCTATGCTCCGCAGTTGGTGAGTAGTCCTGCTGATCCCTGGCATTTCGTGCGATGACGGCCCCTCTACTTTCGTGTTTTTCAGGACGTGAGTGGATCATGCTAATCCCTAGTATGACGTGCACTGATGGTGTCATGATTTCGTTCTCTGCAGGATGTGAGTGAATCTTGCTGATCTGGGATGTTGTGCACTGACGACCCCCGCTTCCGTGCTCTGCAGTTAGTGAGTTGATCTTGCTGATTCTTGGGATATTGTGCGCTGATGGCCCTTCGGCGTCCGTGCTCTGCAGTTGGTGAGTTGTCCTGCTAATCCTTGGGGTGTTGTGCGCTGACGGCACCTTCCCTTCCGTGCTCTGCAGTTGGTGAGTTGATCCAGTTGATCCCTTGGATATTGTCCAATGACGGCCCTTGCTGCCCCTGTGCTCTGCAGAGAGTGAGTAGATCCTGCTGATCTGTGACATGTCCTATGCTGATGGCCCCTCCAATCTCCGTGGTCTGCAGAGAGTGAGTGGATCCTGCTAATCCATGGCATGTTGTGCATTGATGGTTCCTTCGCTTCCGTATTCTGCAGTTGGTGAGTTCCTGTTGATATCTCTGATATCGTGCGCTGACGGTCCCTCTGCCTTTGTGCTTTGCAGCGAGTGAGCAGATCCTTCTGATCTCTGGGTGTATTTTGCACTGATGGGCCCTCCGCTTCCATGCTCTATAGTTGGTAAATGGCTCCGCTAATATCTGGCATTTCGTGTGTTGATGGCTTCTCCACCTCTACTCTGCAGGACGTGAGTGGATCATGCTAATCCCTGGGACGTCGTGTGCTGACAGCCCCTCTGCTTCTGTGCTTTGCAGGACGTGAGTGGACCCTGCTGATACCAAGGTATTGTGCGCTGATGACCTCTCCGCCTCGGTTCTCTGCAGTTGGTGAGTCGTCCTGGCGATCCCTGGGATATTGTGTGCTGACAGCACCTCCTTCTGTGCTCTTCAGGACGTGAGTGCATCCTGCTCATCCCTGGGACTCGGATGTTGTTTGTTGATGGTCTCTTCATTTCCGTGCTTTGCAGAGAGTGGGTGGATCCTGTTGAGCTCTGGCATGTGGTTCACTGACACCCCCACCTTCCATGCTCTGTAGAGAGTGAGTGGATCCTACTGATCCCTGGCATATCGTGCACTTACAGCCCCCCTTTCATACGCTCTTCAGTCTGTAAGTCATTTTCTAGCACCGATCGCCTATTCCACCGTTCGGATCAATCGCTCATAACTTATTGACCTGATTGGGCATAACAGGTTGAAATGTTCAACTCTCTTTACTCATTCATTCTTGAGGTAATACCAGATTATTTTACTGATTCGCTTCTCACACATGTTCAGGGGTTCCCAACGGAAGATTCATATCATATCATGATTGGTTTTGACCCATCACTTCGATTTCTTTCTTTGGTTTCTGATAATCCTTCTAGCATCTCTTTTTTTGTTTGACCTCACTGCTGTTCTATACAGCCATCAACAACTTCGAGGTGTTGATGAGGCATTGCTCTCAGCCCAGTCAGAAGCAAAGACCTCGGGGATTTTTGGCAAAATCCTTCAGGCATTCCCTAATTCAGCCCCAGGTGTCAAGGATGACCACATCATTGAATTCATTCTCAACAACCGTCTTGGTATGATTTATCTTGTTGCCATTGCCATTGCCGGTTCTGATCTTATGTGTTCATAGACCCTGCCATAGCTCTTGAGAAATAAATCTTGCGTCTCGCTAGCAGGGTGGCGCTAGGTTCAATTCTCTCCATTTAACACATTTCTATTAGTTTTTTTTTCGACTTTCACTGAGCAGTGAACATTTGTAGTCACATCATCTTTCTTTCCTATCCCAAATTGCAATATTCTTGGACTCCTTATCGTGCGACGGTGTCGCACTATCCGAACATTATTCACTCTTTCACTGCAGCAGGTGGTCCACCGTGATATATTTGATGCCCACCTGGCCGATGTTGCATGCGACCGTGTTCCCAACATCCAATCTTACATGGGGTTGAGCTTGAGCCTCGAACAACCTGCACTGCGCATTTAAGAGCCATGAGGGCTACCACACAACAAGCTTCAGGCTATTTGCCCTGAGGTGCGAGTGGAGTGGCCAGTACAAAGTCAAGATCAGTAATTGACGCCTTGCTACGGTTAATAGGAACCGGGAATATAATTTCGTCATAACTGTGGTCGCTAAATGCACCCGTGCAACGACTAAAGAAGCTGTACTCATGAGACGAGTGGTCGTCCTTCATCCTCAGGCTCATTTCATCGCCGACAATGAGGCTGAAACCAGGAGGCGAACAACACCAGCAGTCGTTTCATTGATATCCTTCCTTGAGAATCAGGGCGAGGGTGACTTGTAAACGAGCATAGCGAGACGGGCAGCGCGAACGTTGAAGTGGGCGAAAGCGAGAATAGAGGACGAGGATTGGTAGGAATAGAAGGGCCATTTCCAGTATTGAACGAGGTGAAAGAGCGGGAACGAAGGTGTGAGAATGGCTAGCACCCTTGTCAGCTGCTGCAGATGCGGCAGCCATCAAGGTGCTGATTCCGACAGATTCGCAGTTCGAGACAAAGAGTATACGCTATTGTCAGCTCCTACAGATAGATGGGGATTCTTTCCTGATCTTTCCCGTCGACGACGTCTCCTTTGGTGAGCCAGAATCACCGCATCTGCGACGACCGTCGACGAAGGAGATACTGCAGTTGGTGCTGTACTTGCAGTTACTCGACCATCTAGTAGGAAACCTGCCAGTCGGTACGGGCAAGTTATTGTCCGTAGGCATTGGGCCGCAGGAACTGAAAGGACCAGTTGGGATATGAAGAGGAGACCCGACCAGGAGATTGACTTTTAGAACCGAGCAAGACGTAGTCACCAATGTAACGAACAAGATGTGGAACAAAGTCGAAGGTAAATTATCCTGTGAAAGGGGGATAATGTAGAAGCCAACCAAGGAAGCTGGAAAACTGAAACGATAAAACTTTATCTAATCTACGGCAACCGGCTTGTTTGATCCGAGGATGCCGCATGCGTAAACACGGCAAACATTTGTCTTCGACCA
>Ga0247742_10002695_pt1 | contig 11539 bp, 13 predicted proteins | sample UWRJL208509C2_FD_180944 | JGI IMG/M metagenome (GOLD analysis project Ga0247742, IMG submission 180944) | Plant litter microbial communities from Arlington Agricultural Research Station in Wisconsin, United States - UWRJ-L208-509C-2 | ecosystem: Environmental > Terrestrial > Plant litter >... | reverse complement strand
TCGACCACATCCCAATATGGCTTGACAATTACGCGCCTATGAGAGCCGTTACTTCAATGTGGCCGGATCTGTGCGGCATTAGAATGTGATTTTTGCAGACGGGCCATTTACGTGTTCTGTATAAATAAAATAAATCATGAACATCACCCAACAGATGGAGTGACGAGTCTGATATGCCTTCAATTACCCAACCGTCTTCCACCGCCCCAGCTATAACCAGTGACCGCGCCCCCCACCGTAGCTGGACGTCTGGGAGCCATGACATGGATCCCTGCCCGAGCCAGACTCTGCCCCTCACCTCCCGCCGATTGGGGCTGGACACGAGGCCCTGACTCGCCCATGAACTTGCGCAGCCACTCGGGGGCTCTTGCCCGCGTACTCAACAGACCCTGCGATGCCAGGTCGCCACCCCATACCAACCACCACCAGATGTGGCCTGCGATGGCACCACCTACGGCGAGTGCAGCTGCGCGAGGCCCTCCGGTGAGCAGGTCGAATAGTATGAGGAGGTATGCATAATATCGGATGGGGATGGTGGCAACGCCCATGACACACTGCCTAGCACCAGGCGGGGCGAGTCGCGAGTGCAAGTAAACGAGGGCGAGCAGCAATGGTCTGGTTAAGAGATTTGGTTTCAAAGGCCAGGTGATTGCCTAAAATATTGTTGAGAATGAGTGCAGGAGATTCAAATGACACCTGAAGTCTTACAATAAGCGCAGGCGCTACGAACAAGAGCTGGTAAGCCAAGTCCGAGGATCGCAGGAAGTACGGTTTCATTTCCAGTTCGTTGCAAATGATACTGTATCCAGCAGTCTGATCAGCGTTGTACTTGAATTTTGTGATAAAAGACCACTCACTATAGCATCAGAAAATCAAAAATGTATGCGCGGCCACACCCATTGACCCACTTGCCCCCTAGGAAGAATGAGGTATACAGCCTCCATATCTAGAGAGAGAATTAGATGAAAAAGAGTTGAGAGAGATGTCAAAACCTGCCTCCAGCTTCTGGAATATAAGTTGAGGGTTGAACATACACCTCCATGGGTTGATTATGCCAATAACCGCAGCGAGAGTAATGACCAAAGAAGAAATGCATAGAAAGCGAGTGACTGGCGGTATTTTCCTGATATCTGCCAAGACCTGCGCCATCTTAACTACTAATACTGGTCTGATACGCTTTGGATCAGCTCTTAATAGTGGATAAATAGCAAATGGTGGTAACCTGCGAGGCAGATCACTCGGGGTGATGGTTGAGTGTGAGTCTTCTGGTGAGAGTCGGCGCTGGCAAGATCAGCGCTCAAGTAAACATAGTTTCGGTCTAGACTGACTCGGTCAGTCGGTGTTATTGCGGCAATTTCAATGCGTACGGCCCGGGACTCCGTCGAGCGCCTGTGTGAGCGCCTACGGAATCTAGCACCGCTCGAACCTCGAGCAACTGTTATGAAACGTCAATTTCCTCATAACTTTAATCTTTAGACTCGCAGTCCTTATCTATTGGTGATTTGTATAGAGGGATTTAAGCTTTGAAATCTTCTCAATAGCACATGCGGAGCTCGGGCAACAGTCTACGAGTCCTGAAACAGTCTATGGTCGGCCTTATATTGCATTGACAACATAGCTGAAGGTTAGTAGCTGAAATTTTTTAAACTGGTGGTTGTGTCAAGGTTTTCTAACAACTAATAGCTAGGTAGACTTTGTTGGAGCTCAAATCACTTCAACGTTACGCATTGATAACTTAAACGGGTGGGATGTCAGTGAAACAATTGATGAAGTCCACGATAATTGCAAAAAATGCTCCTCTAATGCAGGCTGCGCTCTATTCAGAATCTTGAGCAGCGTCCTGCACTGACGCAACCTCTGGCCCTCATTCGAATAAAGTGAACTTCTTGATCGAATAATGAAGCGAGAGCAAGAACTTGATGATGATGGTAAATGAGCAGTTTCTGTTGAGCTAGGTTAGGCCTTCGATGTGCGTAGTGGATTCTTGCCATGGTTGACAGGTACCTCAGGTGCTGCACATCGATTGATAGGCCACAAGATGAAACTCGATCGATATTGGTCCTGTGAGTCAGGACGTCTGCTAACTTGCGATTGAAGTCCATCTTAGGGGTTCAAATAACGCCTAGCCGCGTTGATCTCCAAGATCAGGCCCAGAAGGCAAGACCGCTGCGATCTGGTAGAGTGTGGATAAAGCGGGTGAGGCCGGTGAGTATTAATAAAACCTATTTGGAGATCTATGCAAAGTGTACTGATACAGCTTGATACAGTGATATTTAGTGGTTGCATCGTCCAAGGGACCAGGGTTAAAACATCCGCACTACTAGTCCATAAATGATAGACTATATGTTATTACGATAACGAAATTGGAGACATCACGGTGATACCTATCCTGAGATATTTACAGTAGGTAGGGTACAGAGGCTGAGCAAGACCTCCTGACTTCCAGATGTACCTGTGCGCACGCGCTAGTCTCTTTGGGTATGATTAATTCGAAGCTCACTACAAGATTTTCAGCAGAACGTGCCTCTTGACTTGCAGATTCTGTCAAAAATCAGAAAGTGTCGATATCCCATCTGCTTCGCGATGTTGTCCCTCGTGGCTCTGGGTCCATGCATTCGATAGTTCACGTGGATTTTGGAAGCCTGCATTCAACTTGGTCTAACTTCTTAAATGCCTAATGCCCATATCGGCTAGAAATTGCAACCGTTCGTTGCCAATTCGTTACCGCATTCATTGCCCGAGGAAGGTGAAATTCAAGCGAAGAGGCAGGGAAGAAGGAAGGAAGTGCATTGGGAAGTCTCAAGCACAGCAATAGATAGTGAAGCTTTCAATTTATTCTCCTCAACAAAGTAGCTACAGACGAATAAACCTATGATGGATACTAATAAAGGACAAGCGGGAAGATACTACTTATGCAGCCATGGAGGCAGCCGTTGAATATAGTAGAGTGTATAACTCGCGGCGGTTGTGAGGGATATAACAAAGCAGCGAAAGTCCCAAGAGAAAAAGTAAGAAGTCAAGTATGGAGTAGATTAGACAGTAAGAAAAACGGAAAATCCTCGGGCAGCAGGTGGACGACACCCTGTCGATCGACGCGCTATCGTGTCATGTACTCGTTACCCTAAATCATGGATAAGCTTATCGTCCCAAACCTCAAGAGAACACAACACTCACAAGCGATCTTATTTCCGAATAACGAAACTGCATTCGACCTGAAAATCGCAGTCTTCTCCGTAGACGTGAACATGGGAGAGCCCTTAACAGCGGCGAGGGAACCTGCTTGAGGGGCAAGCGGCGCGTATGGATAGTCGGTGCCGTAAAGCAGTTGCGTCTTGGGGATGTTATATCCCAGCAGGCCTGCGACTTGATGGGCGTAGGTAGGGCCGGCGGAGTCCCACCAGAAGCTAGGGAAGGGTTGACGGTTGAGTGAGCAAGGGACAACCTGACAACGGAATCAGAATGTTAACGTACCGAGTAGAATAGATGTTAAAGGAGGAGTTGTAGATATTGGGGTATGACTTGAGGATACGGTCCATTGTAGATGGGAAGGAGCCTCCCACTATAGACAAGGTTAATGAAAAACGGTTTGAATAGGATGGAATAGAAAAGTGACATACCGTGAGGGATAACATAATGAATGTTCGTGAAGTTGTGGATGGTTTGTGTGAGGGTCAGGTCCATAAGTGTGCGAGCTGTCTCAAAGCTGTTGAATGGGATGTCAGTCAAGGATTAACATTTTACGCGAGGGGTGGGAGGTAACAGGTGGGGTATGGGGGGGCATCGCGAAAGGAACGGAAGACAAACAGCGAAGGTCAAGAAAACGAACTCACTAGAACTCAATCTTGCCCGTAAGATAGGAAGTGGGATTTGCTTCCACCAACTGATTGCCAACCTTAAGGTATGGGATCGACGGATGCACATAGACAATCTGCCTTCCAGGCCACGAATTGATCGTCTGGAAGAAGTTCTTGAACAGCGGATCGCCCAGGTATATCCCCTCGGCATTGCTCTGCAACCACACGCCAACTGCGCCAGGTAAAGTCATCGCATACTTCATCTCGTTGATCGCGTCCTGGGTGTAGGGCAGGGGGACTTGGACGTAGAAGTTGAATTTGCCTGGGTACGCACGGCAGTAAGCAGCGGCTACTTCGTTTAGTGCGCGAGCGAGTGCGATAGTCACGGCACGGTTGCCTGGTAAGATGTTGGGTCCGGGGGTGGAGAAGGAGAATATGGCGCGGGAGATGCCTTGGCCGGCCATGAAAGCGAGTTGGTCCTCTATCGTCCAGTCGGGCACGTCCAGGCCGCCGATAGAGGGGTACAGGGCTTTGTACCATGATGGAACAAAGTGGACTGTGGATTAGAGCATAATTAGGATACCTACAATGGTGGAAAGAATAGCGAAAACTCACCATGGGTGTCGACGATGTTGTTCGGATTGGGCGGCGCGGCAGTGGTCTGACGACCAGAGAGGTCACGGCGCCTCCTTGCGGTCTCGTTTGAGGACACTTCGTTGATCTCTGCAACAACTGCAGGCAAGAAATCAAGAACCGATAGGTCGATTGAATCTGTGAGTCGAGGGGAAAAGTCCACCATCAGCCAACTGGTTTAAATAAACGCGATTTTGGAACTCACCGGCAGCAGCGTTCGCAATCATCGCATCTGCCGCGCTCTCCTGTGCATCTACCAACGACCAAGGGGATGATAGAGCCAACGAGGCTAAAAGTGAAAAGAGAGTGGATGTCTTCATTGTGGAAGTAGGTCGAGACGAGGCCGAATTAGGTGGGGAGAGATCTTAGGAAGGGGAGGAGGAAGAGGGAGGGGGAAACCCGAGCCTAGAACTAGGACTGAGGATGGGGCTCGTCAACTAAGGGAGGGTTCTTACTTATACAAACAGCAAAAGCTCGCGTGTAGGCGCCGGCGTGGCGCGATTGACAGCTAGGGGGTCGGGCCCTACTTTTAATAAGGGACTTGGAGTATTGAGTTGAGTACCTTGAAGTCTTGAGTTACCGCAGTGATCCAAGACTAGCCTTCAGATGGGTCGATAGGGTGCACGCCAAATTCCAATAACTTGAGTTCTAGCCTCTTGATAGCAGCGCTCGGGTGACGGTCGATGGATGTCAGTTCTGAGAGAGGTCCTAAAGAAAAGCGAAACGATCCTCAAGCCGAGCAGAGCCGGGCACGGGTCAGAAGGAAAACACAGAAATTTTTGTTGACTATCATCGGGTTGGGCAAGTTTGCCATGCAGGGTTCGATACCGATTCGGGTATTGCGATCCAGGTACCAGGGTCATCAAGGTGATGGCCGAGCTCGGCACACGCGGAATCAGATCTTCCATTGCCCACACGTCAGGGATCTCGGAATGGAGAAGCCTATTACACTTTATTCCTCTTGGAAAACCTCCATTGAATGTGTAATTTCGCATCTGAGAAAAGTTCCTACTTCGAGTGGACCATTTGCTGGAGAATACATCTCCAGCTTAAGTGGCGATTTCACCGGAGGCCGGTCTTTTCATTTAAAGGAGAAATAATTCTCTTTGTTCGTCTCTCACTTTGTCTGGGGTGGAACATCCCAAAGTTTTCTTTCACTTCAAATGAAGCAAAAATTTGGACTTAAAACTCCATTTGAGGTAACAAATTTTCACTCCAGTTTATGTGGAAACGGCAGCTGCCTGCCAAATAATGTGCTGCAGATTTTTCTCACAGCCAAAATGGGAAGGGAGATGTAACATTTCGTAGAAAATTCATCCCGATTTGAGGTAGAAATGTTTCTTTCACGTTCCGCCTCATGTCAGCTGTCGCGGGTCCTGAACAGTTTTCTTTCACATAACATGACGAATTTATTTCAAGGAGATCGTGTAATTCAAATGGAAGGAAATTTTCTATGTTACCTTTCATTTTGAGTAGAAAAAAAGCTGTACGTTGGCATCTCCACATAAGGTGGAAGATAAGCTGGAAGAATCAAGTGTAGATGGCCTCTACAGTCGAAAACTCCTGACGTGCCATGCCTTCCCAATCTAATCATGCTGGACCGTTATACATCTTAAAACTATGGCCAACCATAGTCAGACTACAACTTTGAGAGAGATTTGTTGCTCATTATGCTCAACTCTCTCTATTTAATTTTTTCATAACCTGCCGGACCGTCGATCATGGCAGAAAGTGACGTTCAAGCTCGTAACTAACATGGATGAGGTAAAGTGTATTTATAGCTCTTTTACGCGCCCATCCGAGCCATGTATCGTTGCCCTTTGTCAGGGAGCTCGATTCACAAGCAAGATGCCAGAGTCTAAACTCGCATGTGCACCTCTCTACATATACAGAAGCTAGCTGCCATTCGTATGCCAGGTTTTTCTACATTTTGGGTCGGCGCTTTCGCTGCCACTTCCATTGGTGACCAAATAAATGTTGTAACTCCCGTAAGTAAGTGGACGAGGTTTATTTATTTATAACCTCCTTGCCCTCCTCCATCCGAGCCCTCAGCCTTTTGTCGTTTACCATTGCCATCTTGCCGTTCTTCAGCCCCAGGGAGGTCTGAGCGAGATGTCGCAGTCTAGACTCCCATGGCCAGCTGTCATATCTAATTTTCTAAAGAAACCAATGACGCACGTCACCGTACATTTGTTTAAAATTTAGACCTCTCCCACTTCCGGCCGCAGTTGCAAACCTGAACCTGAATGGTGAAAATTTACTTGTAAAATATAAAATGACAACGTCCAGCCACAGCGCTCACTTGTCAAGCTTCAAGATTCTTCAAGCGTTTCAAGCCTTCACGGCGTCCGTTGCGTGCACCGCACTCTTGGGCGTTGTCAGCCTCTCAATCCAATCGTCTGGCGGCCCGGTAGATGGATGGGTCTAGACCCAAGAACGGCCCAATAAAGACTCTGAAATTCGAATTTTGTCAATTCAGGTAGAGTATACGATCCAGGTACGGTCATATGTCCATAGATGCATAGGTAACGAGTACACAGGTGATCATAGACACCGTGTGATCGTGATAGCCGAGCACGACATTGGCGGAACCATCAGATGCGTACGAGCGCTTGATCAAGCGCGCGTGCTGTGTGCGCTGATGCGGTACCCATCGTCCGCAAGGAAGGATAATCTAACCGTATTTTAAACCTTTCTTCTTCTTTATCATCAAGCCTCTCGTACTCTGGCCCCGAATTTTGATCCTATCTTACACTTCTCAAAATCGCTCGGGGGAAGAAAATACCTTTCAGAAATTTAGACAGACGGTCCCTTAGATTTTACCCCTTCAAAGATTGAATCGCGCCTTCAGGCTGTAAATTTAGTGCAAAGACCCGTAAATTGGACAAGAATTTAGTAATTTATTCCTGTTCTGGTCGGCGTTGAATTGCTGATTAGTAGAACTTTGAACCAAAAAAACGAGTTCACTGCAGCTACACTTCCTTCCACTGAGCTGCTAGAACTATAGCTTGAGCCAGATCATAGGACATTTAGCCTCCAATCCGAATTTCAGGCTTCAAGTCTTCCTGCTTAAACATGAAATGCTCCCGCAATCGTAATCGCTCCAGTGATACAGCAATTTCGATGGGTATACACTTCTTGGCAATGGACGAATTACATATGTAGGTCCGAACCTCGAGTTCAGGATCACGAATCCTACAATCCAACTGAACGGTGACTGTCGCGAGCTCGAGAGGATAGATGGCTGAGAGTCGAGGACAAACGATCGTCGTTGGTTCTGAGTTATGTATAATAAATGCTTTTTTATATATACAAGTAATGAGCAGCCTGCGTGAAACCACGCAAGAGGAACTGGCGGTGAGTCGGGCGCTTCGGGTGTCCAAACCCTGCTGAATCGGTGACATCGGACGTTCTGATGGAACTCAGTAATCCTGATTCCTCAATATCTTCGGAACATGTCTCATAAGAAGTTCCATACCTTTTTTCTTTATTTATTGGGTGCCTGGTACCTGAAAGGTCAGAGAGTGAACCTGGATGATCGATGAAGGAGACGGAAATTAGTTGGACGAAATAGAATGCTCAATTCGCCCCCGAGTTGTCAGTGCGGCGGCGTTGCTATTAAAATTGAAAAGAGATTTCAGGACGGGTACAACCACCCAGTATTGGTGTTGGCGTTGTACTAGCAGCACCGTGACCGATCGCGTTTATAGTACATATATGCTGGAATTTGAGCGTTGGGCGTTGTGATTTTTAGCGTTGCACGTCGCACTGAAGCACCGGCAGTTGTTCATCACGACCCAGTGATCGTGAATATTTCTGAGCCGAATATGGTTTCCATGTTCCTTCCTTCCTTCTTTTTCCTTTTTTCTTTTTTTGTGTCCGTACCTGAGGGTTAGAGCACCAGCCAATAGTGGACGTTGGACGTTGAACCTGGATGTCCAAATCCAACCACTCAAAGGGATCTGTCGTCCATCCATCGTTTGTCGTCACTGCAATCGGCATGGGCCCGTCGAAAATTGAATTACTCAAGTACACTGATGTCAAACCGGTTAAAATTGAAAAGAAATTTCAGGACGGGTACAATTTGGAACCACCCCAGCATTAGCGTTGGTGTTGGTGTTGGCGTTGTACTGGCAGCACCGATCGCGTTTATATATGCTGGAATTTGGGCGTTGGGCGTTGTGATTTTTAGCCTTGTACATCGCACTGAAGCTCTGGCGCTTGTTCATCACGACCCAGTAAGCGTGAATATTTCTGAGCCGAACATGGTTTCCATGTTCCTTCCTTCCTTTTTTGTGTGTGCGTACCTGAGGGTTAGCAGCAGCCACTTAGCACTAGCGAACGTCGAACCTGGATGTCCAAATCCAACCACTCAAAGGGATCTATCGTCCATCCATCCTATTCAACGGGGGTCGGATATACTATCTTATCATCGATCGTTTTGCAGCGTGGCCCGTCAAAATTGAATTACTCAAGTACATTGATGCCAGTGTCAAACCAACCCATCTAAAACCTCGTGGGTGATCGTGATCCATTAAGGCTTTAGTACATCAAGTAACAAGTAACAATCAATTATGAGGTCGTCATCGACTCGGATGCCAATGCACCACCGACATCGTAAGTATGTTACATATGCATGTACCCTCAGCCTGGCGCTGTACCCTTTCATTATCAAATTACAAAGGTCAGAAAGCAGGGAGTTGATTGTTGCAGAGACGGAAGATATTCGATTCGGAATTTCGTGATACTTGCGGTGATACTCCCCAGGCTGTCTAAAGGTGTCCGAGTAGGCGTTGCGTTGACGTGGGCATAGCATGGGCGTTGCGGTACCGCGCTATGTAATGATTTACGTTGGATTTTGGCGGTTGGCTGTTGGCGTTTGCTGGAATCCTTCATGATATGATATAATATTTTGACGTGTATCGAGGTCTGAATGGCGTAGCGGTGAACTTTCGTTACCCCGCCATGACACCCGGGCCCACGATTCGCTCGTGCACTTTGAGCTATTGTATATAATGATATAATGATATGATACGGTATATCATATTATTTATCATATCACCACATGCACACCAAGTCTACTGTCTACGTCGTCAATTTAACGAGATCGTCGTCATTTATGTTACTTGTCGTCGGGTTTGAGGGTTGAAGCCTTGAAGGGGGGGGGGTAGGTAGGGTGATATCCCTGGATGTGAGAGTACAGTAGCACTGCTGTAGTGCAGTAACTGAATGGATGGATAAATGAACGGATAGATCAAATTTCGTTTCATACCACAGGACTTTCTGATGACTGAGGCCTGAGGCCTGAGCCCTTTCAACTTGGGTGTAGATGACGAGGCGTTCTGACGACTGAGAGCGACTGGATTTCTCGATGTCTGCGATGATAGTCGAGTGGTTTCCTTTGAATTTATTCCTCGGCACTCAGTATTGGTGACCTGAATCCTGAAATTCCTTTCAGGTTCACGCTCTTTGACGCCGCACATTGCGCGTGCACGTTCAGGTCCGTACGCATTTCGGATTTCCGATATGATATTGCGTTGAGGGTCAAGTTTTTGATCTTTCTGATGACAGACATCTATTATAATTTCGGAATGGGTGCACTGTAATTTAGGTCGTATCATGTATCCGTTGTGAGGGATAGAAGATGGAATTTAGCTGTACACAGTTTAAGCTAGGCGTGGGTGCGTGAAGAAGTTGTAAACGAGCGTGCCTTTTTCAAAGTCGGTAGGTCGGTACGATGCTGAATTGAGAATACATTTCGTAGCTGGCGCTAAACCATTCAAAGTAACATTGCCCTGTAGAATGTCAAATGGCAAATTGTTTTCCATGTGCCATGTCGACCTGAAAAGACAAATGCAGAATGTGCTTGGCAAGGCACGGATCGAAAACACGGCCAAAGGATCAAAGGAGGCAAATGAGATTGCAGTTGGAGTCGCACGACGCGTTCGGGCGACACGGAAATGCGACGACCCTACATACCAAAGCGTTCTGCGCAAATCCATCGGTGTCTGTGGTCGAGCCGTCCTTCCCACCTCGTTCCCATACAACCCTTTGTCTGGCCAGGCCGGGCTGTCGTGCACAGAACAAAATACATAAGTCCATCATAGCTTCTTCGACTTCTTCCTCCCCGCTCCCACTCCACTTTGCAAAGTCTTCGAGCGCCCATCTCGGCTACGGCGACGACCTGAGCTAGACCCGACTCAGCTTTTTGACCCGACGCGCTCTGGGCTTGGAGACACGCAGAGATGACCAACTGGACCGACCCCGTTGTTATTACGCGCACCAGTCGTACGTCTCCTCTCTTCTGGCTCGCGTGCCCTGTCCCTGTACCTCATCATCCCATCACTCTCCTCGTGGAGCGTTCAATGGTGGGCACAGGCGCTACACCATATACGGCCCCTTCCCTTTTTCGCGCTAGGCGCCAGCTGCTCCATGCGTCATTGACCGAACACTAACCACCCTCCTCTAGGCGTATTCGCGGCGTTCACGCTCGTCCTAACCGGCGTCGCCATCTGGGATGTGCTCAGTACGCTGTGGTTTGACTGGCAGATCGTTACGGGGCGGAGAAAGTGGAGGTGGCCTATGGTGTGTTCCTGCTCTTACCCTCTCCCATTCGCGTCCCTTTTCCCTTTCCCTCGTCCGTGCCTTGCACTTTGTTCGCTAACACCCTTTTCCCTAACAGCTAATCTACATAATCGCCCGTATAAGCATGCTCCTCCACATCTTCGCGGTGACCATCAACCGAAACGCCCTTGCGGAGGTGCCCTGTTCAGACTTGACGTTCATGTCCAAGTGTATGTCTGTCTTTTCGGCTGTTCCATGTTGGACCATGATAGTATGAACGAACGCTGACGCACTCGTTGAACAGTCTGCGATGCACTAGGCACCGTATGCTCCTCGCTCATCCTCGTCCTGCGCACCCGCGCCGTATGGCATCGGGATTTAAAGGTGACCATCGTCATGGGCGTGTTACTCTTGGGGCAAATCGGCATGTGGAGTCAGAGTAAGTGTTTGAATCTTGGTTTTTCGCCCTCGTTCTCGCTGGTGTTGGCGCTGTCTATATGTCCCATATAGTTGGCCATTTCCTTTTACACCCCGTTATATAACCGAGC
>Ga0247742_10002693_pt1 | contig 11540 bp, 12 predicted proteins | sample UWRJL208509C2_FD_180944 | JGI IMG/M metagenome (GOLD analysis project Ga0247742, IMG submission 180944) | Plant litter microbial communities from Arlington Agricultural Research Station in Wisconsin, United States - UWRJ-L208-509C-2 | ecosystem: Environmental > Terrestrial > Plant litter >... | reverse complement strand
GCCGCCGTTTTTTTGGTCGTGGCCATGGTTATCCTTGTCACTGAATCGAATGAGGCGGCCTTTCCGGCCGGTGCCCAGCGGGCGACTCACTCTAGCGTTGCTTTGGTCCGCTGAAAATAGGGTTTGCGAAGATTTTTTGCATTTGGAGTCCTTTTTTTTAGGATCCCGGTGACGCACTGCGGAAAAACGGGCTGTCAGATGCCTGCATACCACTCGTAACCGTTGTCTTCCCAGTAGCCGCCGTTGCCGTCGCCGATGTCCGCGAACGATGCGACCAGTTCGATGCGCCGGATGTATTTCGCCTGTTTGTAGCCGAGCTGGCGTTCGACGCGCAGGCGCAGCGGGGCGCCGTTGGCGACGGGCAGCGCGTCACCGTTCAGGCCATAGGCGAGCAACGTCTGCGGATGACGGGCCTCGTCGAGGTCCACGCTCTCGTAATAGGGCGTGTCTTCTTCCATGTCGTCGAAACAATGGAAAACCACGTAGCGCGCTTCGGATCTGGGCTTGACCTGGTCCAGTACGGCGGCAAGAGGCGTGCCCGTCCACTTTCCGATGGCGCTCCAGCCCTCGACACAGTCGTGGCGCGTGATCTGGGTGCGCGCCGCCATGGCCTTGAGATCGTCGATGGAGAAGCGTGAGGGCGTTTCAACCAGTCCGTCGACCTCGAGGCGGTAATCGGCGAATCCACCCTTCATCAATCCCTGGTAAAGGGGTGTATCGGGCATGAGCGTGCCGTTCGGCTTGAACACCGCTGAGATGTCGGCTTCGGTGTATTCACGGGCAAGGGCCCGGGAGGGCGACAGGAAGCGCTGCACTCGCCGGTTCACGGCCTCCGCGCTTTCCAGGATCCGGGTCCCCGTTTCGCTCTGGGATATCCGGTCACAGCCGGCGAGCGCGGCGCCACCGAGTGCCAGAAGCGTCGTGCGCAGGAAGCCGCGACGGTCATTCATGAGGGTGTGTCTCGTTGCGACCGTTACGAATGCGATACCAGCCGGTGATCATGCCGCGCAGCTGGTTCAGGGGCCCGCTGATCAGCACTTCGACCACATGGACCAGGACAAAGAGGAGGAATCCCATCGCGATGATGAAATGGATCGAGCGTGCGGACTGCCGCCCGCCTACTGCCTCGAGCAGTCCGCCGAGCACGGCGTCCATGCGCGGCGACATCAGGATGCCCATCAGGACGATCCCGCCGCCGAAGGCGAAAATGGCGACGAGGTAAGCCAGGCGCTGGAGAATGTTGTAGCGCAGCGCTTCCTCACCTTCGGGATGGCGAAGGCGCAGATGGTCGACGATCGATCGGCCCAGGCCTCGCCAGTCGCGTCGCTCCGGCACGAGATCGCGGGAGAGATGTCGGCTGACCAGCGACCAGCCAACGTAGGAGAGCCCATTGAGGACGAACAACCAGGCGAAGAAGAAGTGCCAGCGGCGGCCCATCGAAAGCCATCCCGGGCCGGGGATGGTCGCCCAGGAGGGAAAGCCGCGCGCGGCCCACTGGCCATCGACTTTCGACGCGCCGAGGACACCGGTGGTATCGATCGCATGCCCGCCGAGGACGGTCATGCCGCGCACGTTGCCCATGGCGTCCTGGCCACCGTGCAACGATAACCACGCCTGGCCAGGATCGGATCGGTTCCCCCAGTAGAGCGACGGATGCGCGTTGAAGATCTGCAAGCCGCTACCCAGCAGGACGCACAGGCACACGGCATTGATCCAATGCATCACGCGCACCGGCCAGCGATGTCGATATACGAGGCGCGTAGTCATGGCATGCGTTACACCATACCGGCGAGCACCTTGTCCAGTGTCAGCGGGTAGTCGCGAATCCTTACGCCGCAGGCGTTATACACCGCATTGGCGATCGATGCCCCCGCGCCGGAAATGCCCACCTCGCCCAGCCCCTTGATCTTCAGCGGGTTGGCCTTGTCATCCAGCTCGGGCAGGAAAATCGCTTCCATGGGCCCGATATCCGCGTTAACCGGTACGTGGTACTCCGCCAGATCGTGGTTGACGAACGCCCCGTAGCGCGGGTCGAGGACCATTTCTTCGGACAGGGCGGAGCCGACGCCGAAGATCATGCCGCCGAGCGCCTGCGAGCGCGCCGTCTTCGCATTGAGGATGCGGCCTGCGGCGAACACGCCAAGCATGCGGCGCAGACGGATCTCGCCGGTGTCCATGTCGACGCCGACCTCGGCAAAGAAGGCGCCGTAGGAATTCTGGTTATAGTTTTTGCTGTTGCTGCCCGGTTCGATCGCGCCATTGGCCTCCACACCATCCTCACCGGCGAGGGCCACGTAGCTCACGCGCTTGCGGCCATCGGTGACATGGCCATCCTCGAAGCGCGCGTGCGCCGGGTCGATGCCGGCGGACTGGCAAAGCTTGCTGCGCAGCTGCATGCAGGCATCGTACAGGCCCGAACCCGCGCTCGCGGCGCCGAACGAGCCACCCGACCCCGGCGTCTCGGGAAAGTCCGAGTCGCCCAGGAGGATAGTGACGCGCCCCATCGGCAAGCCGAGGAGATCGGCAGCGATCTGCGTGAAGACCGTATACGAACCCGTGCCGATATCGGTCATCGCCATGCGGGCGGTGAGCCTGCCGGACGGGTCGATGCGCACGTTCGCCTTCGACGCCTGCAACATGTTGCCGCGGACGGCGGACGACATGCCGATCCCGACATACCATCGTCCGTCGCGCACCTGCCGCGGTCGGGCGACGCGCTTGTCCCAGCCGAAGCGTCGCGCCCCTTCGCGCATGCACTCGACCACCTGGCGCGAGGAGAACGGAACGCCTAGTTCTGGGTCGACCGCCGGCTCGTTGCGAATGCGCAACTCGATCGGATCGATGTCCAGCTGGACGGCCAATTCGTCCATCGCGCCTTCGAGCGCGAGCAGGCCTACCGCTTCGCCCGGTGCACGCATGGAGATGGCCGGCGGCAGGTCGAGATCGACCTGGCGATGGGTGTTCAGGCGGTTGTCTCCCGCATAGCGTGAGCGGGTCCCAAGGACGGTCGGCTCGAACTCGTCGTTGCCCGCTTCGTTACCCGACCAGGCCTCATGCGCCTCCGCGAGGATACGACCCGAGGCATCGGTGCCGAGGCGCACACGCTGGATGGTATTGGTGCGATGGCCGACGACGTGGAACAGCTGCTGCCGGGTGAGTGCGAGCTTGACCCTGAGGCCGGTGGCCCTGGCAGCCAGGGCTGCGAGCACCGCGTCCGGCTGGACGTCCAGCTTGCTGCCGAAGCCACCGCCGATATACGCAGAGAGAAGACGAACCTTTTCGGGCGCGAGACCGAACGTGGCAGCAAGCGCCTTGCGACCCGGTGTGGGCATCTGGTTGGACGTCTGCACGATCAGCCGGTCCTCGCTCCAACTGGCAACCGTCGCGTGCGGCTCCATGGCGGCGTGGAACTGGAAGGGCGTCGTGTAAACCACGTCGAGCTGGTGCGCCGCCGACGCGTAGGCGTTGTCGAAATCACCTTTCTCCGAATCCGCCTTGGCAAAGGAGAGATCCTCGGGCTTGCGTGCGCCCGCCTTGCCGGCAGCGAGGTCGAAGCGACCCGGTGTGGCGTCGTACTCGGGGCGAACCAGGGAGGCGGCGTGGCGGGCCTGCTCATACGAGCGCGCAACCACGAGCGCGACCGGCTGGCCATAATGCTTGACCTTGTCGCCGACGAGTTGCGGGATCGCGTCATCGGACGAGGTGTCCTGCTTCGGCGCATTCTTCGCAGTCAGGACCTCGATCACGCCGGGAGCGTGCCGCGCGGCCGTGTCGTCGATGCGCAGGATGCGACCCCGGGCGATGGTCGCCAGCACGGGGAAGGCGTACGCCACGTTGCCGACACCGCCATGTTCCGCGGCGTAGGCGACCTTGCCCTGGACCTTCAGTGGCCCATCCACGCGATCAATGGGCTTTCCGGTAAAGCCGTCCGGCAGATCGTCGAGCGGCGTGTGTCCCACCACCGTATCCATGCGAATGGTCATGCCGCCGTCCTCCCGCTCGCTTCGACCAATACCGCTCCCAACGTGCGTCGAGCCAGCATGATCTTGAAGTCGTTGTGTCCGTGACCACGCGCACCCGCAAGCGCGGTGTCCGCGACGGCACGCAATGACGACTCGTCGTCCGGTGTTCCCCGCAACGCCGCTTCCAGGGCGTCGTCGCGCCACGGCATGGGTGCCACGCCACCGAAAGCGACCCGCGCGGATGCGACACCGTCGCCGTCCATCTGCACGATAGCGGCAACGGCAACCAGGGCGAAGGCGTAGGACGCGCGATCGCGCACCTTGCGATAGATCTGCCGGCCCGGCGGCGGCGGGGGCAGGGTGACGTGGGTGATCAGTTCCCCTGCGCGCAGCGCGTTCTCGACCTCCGGGGTGTCGCCCGGCAACCTGTAGACATCGGCGAGCGGAAGGGCGCGCTCGCTACCGTCCGGCATGACGGTGTGAACGACGGCATCCAGCACGCGCATGGCGACCGCCATGTCGGACGGATGCGTGGCGATGCACGACTCGCTTCCGCCGATGACCGCATGAATGCGGTTGAATCCCTCGACGGCCGCGCATCCACTACCGGGATGTCGTTTGTTGCATGGCATGGCGGTGTCGTAGAAGTAATAGCAGCGCGTGCGTTGCAGCAGGTTGCCGCCGGTGGTGGCTTTGTTGCGAAGCTGGCCCGAGGCCCCGGCGAGCAGGGCACGCGACAAGACAGGGTAACGCTCACGGACGCGGGGATCAGCTGCCAGGTCGCTGTTGCGGACCATGGCGCCGATCCGCAGCCCGCCGTCGGCACTGTCTTCGATCGTGTCCAGTCCCAGCCGATTGATGTCGACGAGATGCTCGGGTGTCTCGATATCCAGCTTCATCAGGTCGAGGAGGTTGGTGCCACCGGCGATGAAGCGCGTGCGCCGATGCGCCACGGCGGCCTGCGCGGCGTCGGCAGGCGACGTCGCGCGCTGATACGTGAACGTCTTCATGCGGCACCTTCCGCGGCATCGGCAATCGCGGCGACGATGTTCGGGTAAGCGCTGCAGCGGCAGAGGTTGCCACTCATGCGTTCGCGGATTTCGTCGTCGGTCAGCGAAGGTGACGACCTGAGGTCCGGGGTCACCACGCTCGGCCATCCGGCGCGTACTTCGTCGAGCATCCCGGTGGCCGAACACAACTGCCCGGGTGTGCAGTAGCCACACTGAAACCCGTCGTGCCTGACGAACGAAGCCTGCAACGGGCTGAGCGTTTCGCCCCGGGCCAGCCCTTCCACGGTGGTGATCGTATCGCCGTCGTGCATGACCGCCAGGGTCAGGCATGCGTTGATCCGGCGGCCCTCGACCAGCACGGTGCATGCGCCGCACTGGCCGTGGTCGCAGCCCTTCTTCGAACCGGTAAGGCCCAGGTGCTCGCGCAAGGCATCGAGCAGGGTGACACGTGGATCGATGTCCAGTTCGTGTTCCGTGCCGTTTATACGCAGTCGCGCCTTGACGGTGTCGACACCGGTCACGCGTTCGGCGGGCTGATGCGTGACGCCACCGGACATCGTGTCGTGTCGGGCCGCGCGGGCGGGGGATCGCAGGGGTTTCGGCGGCATGCCGTTCTCCGTGGGTGGGCGGCGCGATGCGCCGCTGCCTGGGGGCTCCACGGTTGTAAGCATTGGCGCGTGAACGGGGCGGGGCGGCAGGTCCGGTCGGACTTGCCATTCCGTTTACATCGGCCCGCGGTCCCGGTCGATCCGTCCTGCCGCGACGGCGCGCGCGAGATCGTCTTCGGTGTCCAGATCGGCGGCGAAAGCGTCGGCACGAACGGTCGCGGGCAAGGTGTCCTGCCATAACGCGCGAAAGCCCATATCACCCTCCAGCGTCATGGCTTGCCGCAATGTCGCTGCTCGCAGGACCGCCGGTACACCCATGGCATCACCGTAGGCCGTGACGGTGTCGCGCGTGCCGTCGTGCGCCGCCAGGAGGCGCCAGAGGTGGGCCTCGTCGAGTGCAGGCTGATCGATCACCACGATCAGGACGGGGTTCGTCCGTCCCGCCAGTGCATCCGCGGCGGCTTGGAGCGACGACGCCATGCCCGTCGCCCAGGCAGGATTGAAAACAGCCTGGGCGCCCGCGAGATGGCTACACATCCGCTCCGCGTGCGCCCCCACAATGGTCACCATCCTGCCGGGCCGTGTCGCTGCGACGATCCGCGATGCGCGCGCGACGAGTGGCTCGCCGGCGATGGTGAGGAGCTGTTTGGGCCGGCCCAGTCGCTGGCTGCCGCCGGCGGCGAGGATCACCGCGTCGTGAGTGGCACCGGTCACGTCAGCCGCGCGCGATCGCGCTGGCAGACCTGGGCCAGGATCGAGAGCGCGATGCCGTGCGGCGTCTGCGCGCCGATCGGCAATCCGGCCGGGAGGTGAAGCTTTTGCAGTTCGTCGTCGGCGACGCCGTCGTCCCTGAGGCGCTCGACACGCGCGCCGATCTTGTTGCGACTGCCGAGGATGCCCACCGCGAAGGCATCCGAATGCAGCGCATGGGTCGCCACGGCGTGGTCGATCTCCGCGTCGTGGCTGAGCGAGTAGACGGCGGTGCGGTCGTCCAGCCGGAGATCGCCCAAGGCGACGGACAGGCTGCGCGAATCGTAGCCGGCCAGCGGCACGCCCGATGGTGGCTCGAGCGGGCCGTGCGGACGCAGCAGGACCACCTCGACGCCGAGCAACGGCGCGAGGTGGGCGACCGCGAGGGTGACGGGGTCGCCGCCCACCGCGACCAGTCGCAGGGGTGGGCGCTGGATGCGGGCGTAATGCCGGTGGTCGGCCGGCTCGATCCCCTCGACGATGTCCCAGGCCCCGGTGTCGCGGTCCGAAAGCACGGTGACCGTGCGCCGCTCACGGCGGGCGACGGCCAGCGTATTGACGTACCGGGAGGGCTCTACCAGTTCACGAACGAAGATGCCGATGCGGCCGCCGCAGCTGAGCTGGATGTCGAGCACGGGACTGCCGACCCCGTAGTCCAGGAGGCGCGGGCGGCCTTCGGCCATCGCCATGGCGGCTTCTTCGGCCACCGCCGCCTCGACGCAGCCACCCGACACATAACCGGCAACACGGCCGTCCGCGGCGATCGCCATCTCGCTATGCAGCGGTCGCGGCGAGGGGCCTTCGATGCTCACCAGCGTGGCCAGGGCCACGCGACCCTCGTGGGCATAGTCGCGCAGGGTGGGCAACAGATCCTCGATCAGCGCATAGTCCGGCCAGGCCGGCCACGCTTGCACGACGGAAGGGTTCAAGGCGTTCATGCCCGAAGTCTGGCACGATTGCATGTGAAGGGCCCGGCGGGGCCGGATACACCCCGCTTACGCGCATTGTGCTTTCCTGAGGCGACATGTCACCACTCATCGACCGTCACGGACGTACCAAGCGCAAGCTGCGGATATCGCTCACCGATCGCTGCAATTTCCGCTGTACGTACTGCATGCCCGAGCACCCCGACTGGCTGCCCAAGGCCAGTCTGCTGGCGCGCGACGAAATCGTGCGGCTCGCCAGCCTGTTCGTGGATCAGGGCATCGACCAGATCCGGCTGACCGGTGGCGAGCCGCTGCTGCGTCAGGACCTGTTGGAGTGCGTGCAGGACATCGCCGCCCTCCGCGAGCGTGGGCTTCGCCGGCTGTCGATGACCACCAATGCGTCACGTATCGCGCCGAAGGCCCGTGAGCTGGTCATGGCGGGTATCGACGATTTCAACGTCAGCCTGGACACGGTCGACCCGGAGACCTTCCGTCGCCTCACCCTGCGCGAGATCGCACCGGTATTCGACGGCATCGACGCACTCGTCGCCGCGGGGGCCAACGTCAAGCTCAACGCCGTCGTCATCCGTGGCGATAACGAGAAGGACATCGTCCCACTGCTGGAATGGGCCATGGCCAGGAAGCTTCCCCTTCGATACATCGAATACATGCCGCTCGACGCGCCCGGACACTGGAAACGCGATGCCGTGGTGTCCGAAGCGGACATGCTGGCGGCGATCCGCGAGCGGCACACCGTGGACGCGCAGCCGCGCGGGCACGATCCCGCGACGCCCTATCTCGTCGATGGCCATTACCCGCTCGGCATTATCTCGACCGTGTCCAACCCGTTCTGCTCCACGTGCGACCGTCTGCGCCTCACGGCGACGGGCGAACTGTTTACCTGCCTGTTCTCACCGATCGGCACGCCGCTGGGCGCACGGATGCGTGATGGCCTCGCCGACGAACTGCTTGCCGAGCAGGTGCGCAAGGCGGTCTGGCTCAAGGACGCGGGCTACGCGTCGCGGCCAGGTCCCGTGGACAGGCCGTTGACCATGCATGCGATGGGCGGATGAGCCCTTCTTTCGGACACCCTATGACATCGATCGTTTTCGAGCTTTTCGCCTCGCTGGAAAGTCTGGCCGGCGCCCGCACATGCGAGATCGACGCGGGCGAGGACATTCGCACCGTCGGCGACGCGCTTGCCCTGCTGGCGCGCGAACGCCCGACGCTGGCCTCCGCGCTGGAGCGTTGCGCCTGCGCCTCGGGCGACACCATCGTGCGTCGCGCGGATCCGCTTCCGGCCGATGGGCGTATCGCCGTGCTGCCACCCGTGGCGGGAGGTTGACCATGGAACGTGCGGTGCTTTCGCATGAACCGGTGAGCGTGGAGCCGTTGCTCGAACTGGACGCCCATCCGGAGTGTGGTGGCCTGGCGCTTTTTGTCGGCACGGTGCGCGACCACCATGAAGGGCGCTCGGTCCGGCATTTGAAGTACACGGCACACGAACCGCTCGCAGCGAAGGTCATTCGTGACGTCGAGGCCGCGACGCGCGAAAAATACGGCGTTCCCTACGTGCGTATCGTGCATCGTCTCGGCGACCTGTCGATCGGCGATGTCGCCATCGTTTGCGTGGTTCGTGCACCGCACCGCGCCGAAGCGTTCGACGCCTGCCGCTATGCGGTCGACGCGGTGAAGCACGGCGCGCCGATCTGGAAGGAAGAGTTCTATACCGACGGCAGCAGCGCTTTCGTCGAAGGCTGTTGCATCCGCGACGACCTCGACGACACGCCGCCGTCTTCGCATCGCCACCACTCGCATACGAGCCACGGATGAAAGACGTCAGCCAGAAGCCGGATTCCCTGCGTGTCGCCCGCGCCACCGCCACCCTTCACGCACCGGCCCACTGCATCGAACTGCTGCGCAGCGGCGATACCGAAAAGGGCGATCCCCTCAAAACAGCACGTGTTGCCGGCATCCTGGCCGCCAAGCGGACGGATGAACTGATTCCGCTTTGCCACCCCCTGCCGATCCATCGTGCCGAGGTGACCTATGAGCTGGCCGACACGTCGGTGCGGGTCATCGCGGAAGTGCAGACCATCGGCCCCACGGGTGTCGAGATGGAAGCGCTGACCGCCGCCAGCCTGGCCGCACTCACGCTCTACGACATGCTCAAGCCCTACGCCGATCCGGATGAACTGCACATCGAAGACTGCCGGCTCGAGCGCAAGACGGGCGGTAAATCGCACTACAAACGACGTTTGTCGGTGCCGCGCAGCGCCTCGGTCGTCGTCCTGTCCGACACCGTGGCGAGCGGCGCCAAGCCCGACACGGCAGGTGTCTGGGTGCGCGATGCGTTGATCGCGGCGAACTTCGGGCCCGTCGAATACGCGGTGATCCCCGACGACGCGGCGGTGCTGGGCGAGCTGCTCGGTTCGCTCATCGCCGCCGACACCGCCATGATCATCACCGTGGGAGGCACCGGCCTGGGTCCTCACGACATCACCGTCGACACCGTCGGCCCCATGCTCGACGTCGAGATCCCGGGGATCATGGAAACGGCGCGGGCCTTCGGGCAGCAGCGCATGCCGTTCGCCATGCTCTCACGCGGTGTCGCCGGCTACGTTCGCGACAGCTTGATCCTCACATTCCCCGGAAGCCGGGGCGGCGCCAGCGAGTCGCTGGCCGCGACCTTGCCGGGACTGATCCATCTGCTGGAAACCGGACGGCCCGGTGGACAGCATCCCGGCGGTTACGGCGAGGCGCACTGATATGGCCCTGCTGCCGATCGAGCAGACCTTTGAACTCTATCGCCAGTGGGTCGGCCGTCTGCCGACGCATCGCCTGCCGGTGGAACTCGCCCTCGGTGCCGTGCTGGCCGAAGCGGCCACGGCGCGCATCGCGTTGCCTCGATTCACCCAGAGTGCCGTTGACGGGTATGCCGTCCTTGCTGCCGATGGGCAGGCGCCGCGAACGCTGATCGGCACGGCTGCCGCCGGTGAACCGTCGGGTGTCGTCGTCGGTGCGGGGCAGGCGGTTCGCATCCTGACCGGCGGCGTGGTTCCCGAAGGCGCGGATGCCGTGGCACGCCAGGAAATCGTCGAACGCACGGGAACCGGCATCGTCCTGACCGAGGCGGTGCGCGCGGGTGAAGCCATTCGTTACGAAGGCGAGGAACTCGCGTCCGGCAGCATCATCGCGAACGCCGGCCAGCGCGTGACGGCCGGTCTGGTCGCCGCCTTGGCCATGGCGGGTATCGACAGTGTCGAGGTCTACCGCCGGCCCCGTGTCGCCGTGCTCGTCACGGGCGATGAAGTGGTGCGTGCGGGTGAGCCCCTGGCGCCAGGCATGGTCTACGACGCCAATGGGCCGCTACTGCGCTCGTGGTTCGTCGAACACGGCTATGGCGAACCTGTGGTGGCCTATGTCCGTGACGACGAGAGCGCTCTCGAGGAAGCGCTGAGCGCCGCACTGGACAGCGCCGACCTCATCGTGACCAGTGGGGGCGTATCCGTAGGCGACCGCGATTTCGTGCCATTGGTCGCCGATCGTCTCGGCGTACGCAAGGTGTTCTGGAAAGTGGCGCAGAAACCCGGCAAGCCGCTGTGGTTCGGCATGCGCGAGGGCAAGGTATTGCTCGGCATGCCGGGTAATCCGGCTGCCGTGCTGGTCTGTCTGGCCGTCCATGCGCGAGCCGTGCTCGGTCGCCTGGAGGGGGAGGCCGTTGATCAGCCGAAATGGCGCCGCGGGATCCTGAGCGCCCCCGTCGACGCGGATCCGGAGCGTGACCGGGTGGTCCGCATGCGGCTGCGCAACGAGGATGGCATGGTCATGCTGGAAGCGCTGCCCCACCAGGACTCGCACATGCTAAGCAACCTGGCGTCGGCCCACGCCCTGGTGTGGTTACCGTCTCGCGCGGAGGCTTTCGCCCCCGGCGAGCGGGTTTCGTGGACCGTGATCTGAGCCGACGAGACATCGCGGTAGCGTGGCTACCGCGAGCGTCTTACCAGGCTTTCACGTCCGTCACGACCACGGTGTAGTCCGACATGTCCGCCGAGTAGCGGAAGAGACGGCCGAGGTCGAAATCGACGCTCTTGCCCGGCTCGATGTTGGAGGTACCGGCCGGCCAGCCCTGCTTGCTGGCGATGACCTTACCGGTGGAATCCTTCGCGTCGATACGGATCTGCGCGGCGGCGGCTTCGGGGCACTTGTTGACCAGGTTGCCCTTCATGCTGAAGCGCGGCTGGCCCGAACCCTGCTGCACCTTCACGGCGAAGCCGTCGATGG
>Ga0247742_10002692_pt1 | contig 11541 bp, 11 predicted proteins | sample UWRJL208509C2_FD_180944 | JGI IMG/M metagenome (GOLD analysis project Ga0247742, IMG submission 180944) | Plant litter microbial communities from Arlington Agricultural Research Station in Wisconsin, United States - UWRJ-L208-509C-2 | ecosystem: Environmental > Terrestrial > Plant litter >... | reverse complement strand
CGGTGGCATCCGGATGGGCGTATACCGACATCATCATGATCATCCTTCCGATCGCCGCCTTCTTCGCAAGATCCCGGACTATCTATGCAATGATAACGCTGGCTTACCTGCCGCTGTCGATGTTCGACATCGCCCTGTCTGTTTCGTCCTAGCGGCTTGTTCAATCGAACATGCCCGGGCAAAGCGGACGTGGTTGGCAGACTGCTCCCGGTATGTCCGCTCTCGGCGGTCGAGCGTCGACCGCATCGCGCTGTGCGGCCGTTCGCCTTCAAGCACCGTGGCGCGCGCGACGCCATGAGCCCGGCCGTGAGTGCTTGCGCGTCGTTTCAACTTCGTCTGTCCTCAGGAAATGGGCAATCCAGCCTCGGCAAGCGCGATGGTCGAAGTCGCGGTGATGATTTGTTCAGGCCCGCCCTTGGGTGGCCAAACGCCCCGTTTGTAGTGATTAGACCGCAGCGCCATGCGCTCATTGACGCTTGAGAACCCCCAGATGTGGGTGATTCTTGGCGGCCCATCGAGCGCATACATGTTGATGACCAGATGGTCCGTATAGTCGCGGGCTGGCTCGATCGCTGATTTCCACCCCGCAAGCGTGGTAGGCAGTCCGCCAGGCTTGAGGTGATACGTGCGAAACTCAAAAACGCCGCCGTAGTGCTTCGGGCGAACGGGCGGCAGAAACGCGAACCCGACATAGCTCTCCATGCTGAGGTTTGACGCGAGATCACGGCACCTGAATGGATCGGTGCTCAGCAAAGCGCGATCTCGCTCCGTCTGCAATTGTATCAAGTCCTCAAACCCCCGCAGGACGAAGACTTGACCGATCGTTCCGATGTCGCTCAGCCATATGCCAAGCACTTGCCCGCATGCCAGCGGTTCGCTCACCCAGGCCTGGGCCCGTTGAGACAGTTCGCGTGCACCAAGCGGCGTCCCCGAAAGCGTTGCCAATTCATAAAACACGCGAATCCTCCTTTGCCAATTGGCCAGGTCGTTGGAGCGGCCGTGCCCAACGCCGTGGCTTTTGCAATTTATGCTGACAATAAAGAGGGAGAAATTGCCGATACGACGTTTGTGAAACAACCTTCGGTGTTGAATCCAGATCGGCCGGATGGCCGAACCCTTCGCGACATTGGCAAGGGTGCAGTTCTTTTGTGAGCGCCGGAAGGACTATGCGATTCTCAAACCGCGAAAGAAATCGTCTCCGGTGCTGCGTTGGCGATTTGGATCTGCGGTTTTATCCGCGATGTTCCCGACACTCGGCCGGCAGTCGAACTTTCGCGGCGCTTTTGCGTTTTCCTTCATGATCCCTATATCCCCAGCATGAACGCATGCCGTCGACAAGCGAGGTGCCCGTGGTTTCGATTCCGTCCGCATCCCGTCGCGCACTATCGCTGACGCTTGCCTGCGTGCTCGGCGCCGGCTTCGTCGTCCTGCCACAGGCGGAGGAGGGGGTGAGGGTGCTGCGGCCCGGTGCTTCCGCGGAGGAGATCGTGGCCTACCGTTTGCGGGGCGTCCCGCCGTCGGCCTACGCTGCCGCCATCGACAATGCCCTTGCTGGCGACGATCCCGATCTGGCAGCGAGCGTGATTGCCCTGGCCGACAATCGCGATGTCGCCATCCCCTTCGATCTTCGCCAGCGGGTTGCTTCGGCGCAGGGCTTCGATGCCGGACGCAGCCTGCGCGATGCGTGGAGTGGGCTGACCGGCGGCGATGCCAAAAGTCCGGAGGCGCTGGCCGGGGCGGTGGCCGCCGATCTGACCGGCGTCAGCGATGCCCGCGATCTGGTGCATGAAGGCAATGCCTATATCAATGGCCAGCCCTACAGTGCCTTGACGATGGGGCTTGCTGCCGCGGGGCTGGTGATCACCGGCGTGACGATCGCCAGCTTCGGCATGGCGACGCCGGCGCGGGTCGGCGTCACGGCGTTGAAAGCCGCCGACAAGGCCGATCTGCTGCGACCGCCCTTTCGTCGGGCGATCACAACGGTCGCCACCGACGTCGTCGACGGCAAGGCGGTCAAGGAAACGATCGATCTGGCCTCGGCCGGCGATTTGAGCGCGGCGCGGCTGGCGCTGACCCGGTCGGTGCGGGCCAAGCCGCTGGCGACGCTGACGACCACGGCCACCGACCTCGGCGCGCTGGCGAAGGGAACGGGCTATCGCGCCACCCATGATGTGCTGAAGCTGGCCGACAGCCCGGCTGATATTTCGCGGTTTCGTCGCCTGGGGGAAAGTCTCGGGCCCCGATTTCGTGGCGCGCTGGTGCTCGTCGGCGGTGCGGCGCTGACGACGGTCGGCATTTTGGCCAGCGCTTCCGGCTGGCTCGTGGCTGGATTCGTGTGGGTGCTGGCGGCGCTGTTTACCGCCTATCGTGTCGTCCGCTGGTGCTGGCGCCGGTTGCTTCGCCGGCCATCTCGCAGTCAAGGATTTGATCGGTCTTCGTCGGCCGCGTAGCGGCGGAGCGGTCCGACCTGCGGCATCGACGAAGACATTGCGCCGGTGTCCGAAACGTGCAATCCCGACCTGAAGGCAATGTCCAAAGCAGCGAGGATAGGCGATGTTTGAGGAAACGACGATTGCACACGCCGACAAGCCGGAGTTTTACCGCGCGCTGCAGGGGCAGCTGAATGCGCTGCTGTCCGACGAGACCGATGCGATTGCCAATGCGGCCAATACGTCCGCGCTGATCTTCCAGATGCTGCCGGATATCAACTGGGCCGGCTTCTACTTCCTGCAGTCGGAGGACGAGCTGCTGCTCGGCCCGTTCCAGGGCAAGCCGGCCTGCGTGCGGATCGCCGTCGGTCGCGGCGTCTGCGGCACGGCGGTCGAAAAGGCGCAATCGATGCTGGTCGAGGACGTGCACGAATTTCCCGGCCATATCGCCTGCGATGCCGCCTCGCGCTCGGAACTCGTCGTGCCGCTGATCCGGGACGGTCAGGTGTTCGGCGTGCTCGATCTCGACAGCCCGCTGCCCGGCCGCTTCGACCGCGACGATCAGGCCGGTATCGAAGCCCTAGCCGCCACCTATATCAATGCGACCGCCTGGGATGCCTGAGGGCCGCTTGACGGAGAGCCGGACCGGCTTCGGCCAGGCGGCCGTCGGGCCGGACGCGGTGGGGTTGCTGGCGCGCGTCGATTTCGAAGGCAGCTGGGATGTCCGCCGCCTTATCGTCGATCATCTTTCCGGTGCGGTGCATCGCTTCGAAGGCACGGCCATCGTCAGCGCCTCGGCATTCGTCGAGGCAGGCGTGGTGCGTTATGGCGCGACCGCGTTCAAGGCCAACCGCCGTTATACCCTGGCACCTGGGATATACGGCCCGGACGTCGCCTTTCCGGATGGCCGCCCATTCATCAGCCTCGGGGAAGGCGCCTCGCAATCCGTCCGGCATCTCTGCGGTGCCGACGACTATCGCGGCCGGTTTTTCTTCCGTGATGGCAATGCCTGGGTCGAGGCCTGGCGGGTGACCGGGCCGCGCAAGCGTTACGCGAGCCTGGCCCATTATCGTCGACAGGACGTTGCGCTTTGACGACCAGCGCCGCCTGCCTAAAATCGCCCTATTTGCGTGGCGAATGGATGCACGACGAAGAGGAATGGCGACTGTGACACAAAGGGCGGGAAGTGCCGATCTGCCGCTGCATGGCGGCCGCGTGCCGCCGTGGCTTGGCCAGCGCATGACGCGGCTCGGCGCCCTGATCACCGAGGCGATCGTCCAGCATTATGGTCGCGACGAATTCTTGAGCCGTCTGGCCCATCCCTTCTGGTTTCAGTCCTTTGGTGCCGTGATGGGCATGGACTGGCACTCGTCGGGCATCACCACCAGCGTCATCGGCGCGCTGAAGCGCGGGCTGACGCCGATGGCCGGCGAACTCGGCATCCATGTCTGCGGCGGCCGCGGCGCGCAATCGCGCAAGACGCCGGACGAGTTGGTGGCCATCGGCCATCGCGTCGGCATCGACGGCGCGGCCCTTGCCACCACCAGCCGGCTGGTCGCCAAGGTCGACAGCGCGGCCTTGCAGGACGGCTTCGACCTCTATCTGCACGGCTTCGTCGTCACCGACGACGGCAAATGGGTGGTGGTGCAGCAGGGCATGAACGGCGACACCAGGCAGGCGCGGCGCTACCATTGGCAGTCGGCCGGATTGGAGAGCTTCGTCGATTCCCCGCATGCCGCCATTGAAGGCCACAGCCGCGGCGAGATCGTCAACTTGGCCGACCGGCGGGCCGAACAGTCGCGCCGCGGCCAACTGGATCTTCTGGCCTCGCTCGGTCCCGACCGCATTGTCCGCGAGGTCATCGATCTCGAGGCGGCCGGTGCGCCGCCGGTGCCGCTTTCCGATCAACCGATGCTGCCGCATCTGATCATGCCGGCCCATCACGATGTCCGTCAGGAGGACGTCAACATGCGGCGTCTGCATGGGGCGATCGCCGCGGCGGCCGATCGCGGGCCGGAAGACTTTTCGCAATTGCTGCTGGTGCCCGGCATCGGCGCACGCACCGTGCGGGCGCTGGCCATGGTCGCCGAGGTCGTGCACGGCGCGCCCTGCCGCTTTTCCGACCCGGCCCGGTTTTCGCTCGCCCATGGCGGCAAGGACCGGCATCCGTTTCCGGTGCCGCTCAAGGTCTATGACGAGACGATCAACGTGATGAAATCGGCGGTGCGCAAGGGTCGGCTGGGACGCGACGAGGAGATGCAGGCGCTGAAACGGCTCGATGATCAGTCGCGGCAGCTGGAGCGCTATGTCACCGGCCCGGATCTGAAGGAGATCGTCGCCGGTGAGTTTCGCCAATCGGCGGCGTTCGGCGGTCGGAGCGTCTTCGGCTGGGAGCCAGCCGAAGACGGTGTTGCGGGCGCTGATGTCGCTCACGGCAATGAGGTCGCCTACGGCAATCGCCGGGTTGATCGCTGAGCTAGGCGGACAGGGCTTTTTCCGTCGGCTCTTCGACGGGCACTGCGTTGCGCTCCGAGCGAAATGCGGCGGATCGGGCATAGGCCAGCTTGCGCATGCGCATGATGCTGCCGAGCGGCCGGTGGGCGGCAAGCCCGTTCCACGGGCGGAAGGACATGCCGTCGTTGATTTCGCGGTCGCGCTCCTGCGTCCAGGACGGCTGCGGCGCGACCGTCAGCAGGGCGACGGTGATGAACGGGCTTTTTCCCTCGTCCCAGACGGAGGCCGCATCCTCGATCGACATTTCCGTTGCATTGGAACAGAGCTGCACCTGGAATTCCCAGACGGCCGTCTTGTGGCGGAAATAGTCGGTCACCGCCTCGCGCAAACCGTCCGGATTGTGGTTGAGGTCCAGCTCCTGGCCGGTCAACGCCTTCAACTCCGCCGACTGCGGCACAAGCGCAAACTTGGCGACATAGCCACCGTATCGCAGCGGCAGCTGGGCGAAAAAGCTCTCGCCGAGAATGTTGGTTTCCGGATGGCCGCCGAGCGACATGATGGCCGCGCTCTTGGCTCCGACCGCCTCGATCACGGTTTCGATGCCGCGCAGGACCTTGGACGCCACCTCCTTCAGGCCATCGGCATGGTCGGTCGTCAGCGCCAGCGCCTTGAGGTTCAGCAGGAAGGCCTTGGCACTGGAGGCATTGAACTGCTTGCCGTTGACCATCAGGAAATCCTGCGAGGCGCTGTCCTCGTCCGGATTGAGCCGCGGCCCGTCGACATCGACGATCTTCAGCGCCAGGCCGCGAGGCGTCGAGACGCTGTCGTGCAGGATATCGCCGGGCGTCGTCGAAAGCCGGATGAAGGCCTTGTAGGTGGCAGGCGCCGCGAACAGGCCTTGCGCCAATTCCGGCGGCAAGCCGTCCAGCACGCGGAACTGGCCTTCGAGCAGGCCGTGGCTCTTGGCATGGACGCTGCGGATGGCATGGCCGCCGTCGCGGTAGGTCTTGTGCGAAATCGACAGCATGGTTTCCGCCAGGGCACGGGCGGTCTCGGGCTCATCCTTCTCGATGGTTTCGAGGTCGTCGCGATAGGGCTGCGGGTTCAGCGGCGGGTTGCTTGTCATGGGGTCTTCCTCAGGCTTGCGTCGATGTGTTGATGATCTTGTCGATGGTGATCGGCAGGTGCCGCTGGCGCTTGCCGGTGGCGTGGAAAATCGCGTTGGCGATGGCGGCGCTGACGCCGACCAGGCCGATTTCGCCGAGCCCCTTGATGCCGAGCGGGCTTGCCTTGTCGTCATATTCGTCGACGAAGATCACCTCGATGTCGTCGATATCGGCATGCGCCGGCACGTGATATTCGGCGAGGTTGGGGTTCATGATCCGGCCGCTGCGATGGTCCCACATGCTCTCTTCGTGCAACGCCATGCCGATCCCCATGACGACGCCACCAAGAATCTGGCTGCGGGCGGTTTTCGGATTGAGAATCCTGCCGGCAGCGATCGCGCTGACAATGCGGGTGACGCGCACCACGCCGAGTTCCGCATCGACCCGGACTTCCGCAAACACCGCGGAATGGGTATAGCTGATGAACTTCATCATTTGCAGCATGTCGGGGCCGGCCGAGCCGTCGCCTTCGAGCGAGGACAGACCTTTGGTAGCGAAAATATCGGCAATGGCGGTGCCGATCGTCTCGTCGGTGATCAACACCAGCCGACCGGCGCGGATGGCGACATCCTCGACCTTGGCGCCATCGAGCGGCGATCCCTTCGTTTCCTGCGCAAGCGTCAGCATCTGCTGGACGATTGCCTGACAACCTGCCTGGACCGCAGATCCGGTCGAGGCCGCCGTCCAGGAGCCGCCTTCGACGCTGGTCTTCGGCAGGTTGGAATCACCGATCTGGACAACGACCTGATCGATCGCCACGTCGAAGGCTTCGGCGGCGATCTGCGCCAGGATCGTATAGGTGCCGGTGCCGATATCGCTGGCGGCGGCTTCGACGACAACCTGGCCATTGCCGGTGAAGCGCACTTTCGCCTTGGCTGGGCTGACCATCGCATCCCAGAAGCCTGTGGCCATGCCCCAGCCGACCAGCTCGTTGCCGTCGCGCATGGAGCCGGGCCGCATCTGCCGCCTGTCCCAGCCAAAGCGTGTTGCACCCTTACGGTAGCAGGCGTGCAGCGCCTTGCTGGTCAACTGCTTGTCCTGATTCTGGTCGAAATGAATGAAGTTTCGCGTTCTGAGCTCCAGAGGATCGATGCCGATCTCGTAGGCGAGTTCGTCCATCGCCGATTCCAGCGCGAACAGGCCCGAGGCTGCGCCCGGCGCGCGCATGTCGCCCGGCGTCGTCGTGTCGAGCTTGGCCAGTTCGTAGCCCAGCTTGACGTTGTCGCAGCGGTAGGCAAGGCCGGACCAGTTGACGACAACCTCCTGATAATCCTCGAAGCGCGAGGTTGCCGATACCACGTCGTGCATCACCGACTGCAGCTGGCCGTTGGCATCGGCGGCGAGCGACACCGTCTGCAGCATCAGCGGCCGGAAGCTCAGATAGAACATTTCGCGGCGGGTCAGCTCCAGTCGTACCGACCTTTTCAGGTGCAGGCTGGCCATGACGGCCAGAAACAGCTGGTGGCGCGGCCGCAGCCCGGCGCCGAAGGCGCCGCCGACGAAGGCATTGATCACCCGCACGCCGTCCGGTTCGAGACCGAAGACCTTGCAGACAAAGGTCTGTGAATTCTGCGAACCTTGCGTCTTGTCGTAGATGGTCAGCTGCTTGTCGTTTTCCCACAGCACCGTGGTGGCGAACATTTCCATCGGGTTGTGGTGTTCGCCTTCGAGCGCATAGTCGGCCGAGATCTTGAACGCCGCCTCGGCATAGGCCTCTTCCGGCCTGCCGCGCGGCGCCGGCGGCGCGGGAATGCCGGTTCTTCTCTTCGGGGGTACGTAACTGTGCGCCCGTTCGAGGTTGATATCGGTATGGGGCGCGACCGTTTCGTATTCAACGGTGATCATCGCGGCGGCGTCGCGTGCCGTTTCGAAACGGTCGGCGACGACGAAGGCGACGGGTTGGCCGTCGAACAGGATGCGATCGGAATGCAGCGGCCGGAAGGGGTGGCCCGGGGCGGCGGTTTCGTCCTGCCACTTGGCGTCGGAATAGGCGGCATCCGGACGGTTTTCATGGGTAAAGATGTAGACGACGCCGGGAAAGGCCTGGGCCGCAGTGCTGTCGATTCGGACGATCCGGCCGGCGGCTATGGTGCTGAGAACGACGTAGCCATGCAGCAGGCCGGGTTCCGCATATTCAGCGGCATAGTGCGCCTGGCCGGTAACTTTCAATCCGGCATCGACGCGCTGAACGGGATGGCCGATATGGCGGGTGCTGGTGCTCAACGGGCTCTCTTTCATGCGATCGCCTTTACGGACTGGACCTGCGGGGTACCGGCGACGGCCTGCCTGAGGGCGCGGACGATCGCCTTTTCCGCCAGCGGAATTTTGAAATCATTGCCACCCTGACCCTTGGCGGGCGCCAACAGCGTGGTGGCGAAGGTGCGGAAGTCGCTCTCGGAGGGATCGCGGCCGATGAGCGCGGCTTCGGCCTGCCGGTCGCGCCATGGCTTGTGGGCGACGCCGCCAAGCGCGACGCGGGCGCCGCTAATCACGCGCTGGTCCATGTCCAGCGACACCGCGACGGAAATCAATGCAAAGGCATAGGAGAGGCGATCGCGCAGCTTCAGATAGGTGTGGTGCGTCGGGTCCGGCTGGCCTTCGATGCGGATGCCGGTGACGATCTCGCCAAAGGCAAGCGTGTTGTCCTTTTCGGGCGTATCTCCGGGCAGGCGATGGAAATCGGCGAAAGCGATCTCGCGCCTACCATTCGGGCCGGTGACCTCAACCACCGCATCAAGGGCCGCCAAGGCGACGCACATATCGGAGGGATGGACGGCAATGCAGGACGGGCTGGCGCCGAGGATCGCATGGATGCGATTGACGCCGCCAATGGCGGAACAGCCGCTGCCGGGCTGGCGCTTGTTGCAGGGCGTCGAAGGATCGTAGAAATAATAGCAGCGGGTGCGCTGCAGCAAGTTGCCACCGGCTGTCGCGGCGTTGCGCAGCTGCGGCGAGGCGCCGGCCAGGATGGCGCTCGACAGCAATGGATAGTGCCGCTGGATGCCGTCGTGATAGGCAATATCAGTGTTGGAGACCAGCGCGCCGATGCGGAAACCGCCCTTCGGCAGCGCCTCGATGTCCTTCAGCGCGAGACCGTTGATGTCTATCAGCAGCGATGGCGCCGCCACGTCGTATTTCATCAGATCGACGATGTTGGTGCCGCCAGCAATCAGCTGGGCGCCGACGTTCGAGGCGAGCGCTGCCACGGCTTCATCGACATTGGTGGGTTTGATGTAGTCGAAGCGCTTCATTCCGCAGCCTCCCTATGGCTTTCGAACAACACGTCCTCGACAGCGTCGGCGATATTCGTGTAGGCGCCGCATCGACAGAGGTTGCCGCTCATCAATTCGCGCACTTCTGCGCGGCTGGTGGCCTTGCCTTCGCGCAGCAGGCCAATGGCGGAACAGATCTGGCCAGGGGTGCAGTAGCCACATTGCAGGGCATCGTGTTCGACGAAAGCACGCTGCACGGGATGCAGATTGTCGAGTGTGCCGACACCCTCGATCGTCGTGATGTCGGCGCCATTGCGGGTCACGGCGAGGATCAGGCAGGAATTGAGGCGCACCCCGTCGATCAATACGGTGCAGGCGCCGCACTGACCATGATCGCAGCCTTTTTTGGTGCCAGTCAGTTGCAGATCTTCCCGCAGCAGGTCGACGAGCGTCGTCCAGGGCGCCACATCAAGATGATTGCTTTGGCCGTTGATGGTCAGATCAATCGGGACGGTGAAGCCGGATGGCCTTGGCGCTGTGCTTTGCATGGAAACCTCTCAAAAGGACATGAGCGTAACCTAAAGCGCCGCGGTTTGTTCCGTTGTCGAAGCCATCCTTGCAGCCCACTGGCGCCTGGCGCTGGAACGACAAGAGGCGGCCCCTGGGCCGCCTCTCCTGCCATTTGCTGACGTTTGCGTTAGGCGCGAAGCGTCAGGCGTTCTTCGTCTTCGTCACGCTGGCGACCGCCGATCGCTCCGCCAACACCGGCGATAAAGGCACCAACGAGCAGCGACAGTGCGCCGAGAAGGGCAACGACCGAGGCAGCCTTGCGGGCCTTGTCTGCAGCCTGCTGGGTGGCAACCTTGGCGTCGTCGATGCGCTTCAGCACGGTATCGACACGCGCCTTGGCATCGGCATCGGAAAGGCCCGAGCGGGAAGCAACGACTTGCTGCAGATAGGTGCGGTCGTCGGGTGAAATTTCGCCCTGGACAGCGCCGTTGAGCAGCACACGCGATACTTCAGCCGAGACATTCTCATTGCTGTCGTTGGCCGGAGCCGTCGCGGGCTTCGACGGGCGCAGCAATGCATCCGTATAATAGGCCGGCGAGAAGCTGCTGGAGGAATTCGAGGCGTTGGATGCCGCCGCCGCACCCGCCGTACCGGCTGCGCCACCGGCAAGGGCTGCGGTTGCCTGCGTGCCGGCACCGATGATCGACGAGACCGCCGAGCTCAGCAGACCGGCGACGAGGATGGTTGCCAGAGCCCAGGACAGGAAGCCATGCGCCGTATCACGGAAGAACACCTCGTAGGTGTGAACGCCCGTCCACTTGGTGCGCAGGCGACCGGTCAGATAGCCTCCGACGCCGGCCGACAGCCACTGCACGACGATCAGCCAGATGGCTGCCGTCACGCCAACTGTCGCCGCCGAGCTGCTGGCATGGGCCCAGGGAGACACCATCGTCAGCCCGAGGCCGGAGCCAACGAGGAGGAGGATCAGGGTAATCGCGGTTGCTGCGACGGCACCGGCAATCACCGGCGCCCAGCTGACGGCGGATGCGGAGGATTCCACCGGCGCATCCGTCGCGTAGCTTGAAGTTGGAATGGTCATCACGACTCCTATCGAACGAAGAGGAGAATGATGATGATGAGCGGAATCGGAATGCCGAGCAGCCAGAGCAGAATACCACGACCCATAATAACCTCCCGCCAGAAAACTGGCCTTTCATTGATCTTGAGTTGTCGCAATTGTGACGCGACCAACCGTTGCCAAAACCAACAAATGTCAGATTTGTTCCTGCCGCACGCCACAAAATCGATGCCGTTGTCATGGCTTGGCAGTTCGTCCGGAATCGGCCCGTCTGTGGATGACGCACAACAAGGCAAAGGCGGCGGGCAATTCTGTTGAAACTGCGGCGTTAGTCCGTACACTCGGCGCATCGGTGATGGATGGTACAGGGGCAAGCGATGACGACGACGGACTGGCCCAAGGAAGGCATCCAATCGCACGACATGGACATGCTGCAGGCGGTCCTCGAACACTGGTGCGCCGACAGATTGGTGGAGATGCAGAGCCCGGAGGCGCAGCTTGCCGCGCGGTCGCTGGTCGACTGGTACGAATTCGGGATCAAGGATCCGGCCGAGCTCAGATCCCTGCTGGAAGGCTGACCCGTTTCACGAAGGCGTATGGTTCGCCGCGACAAGATCGCAGGCGATGCGCAGGCCGATGGCATCGGAGCACACCGTGTTTGCGGCCTGGCCGGCTGTCGCTGCGGCCGGGTG
>Ga0247742_10002689_pt1 | contig 11551 bp, 12 predicted proteins | sample UWRJL208509C2_FD_180944 | JGI IMG/M metagenome (GOLD analysis project Ga0247742, IMG submission 180944) | Plant litter microbial communities from Arlington Agricultural Research Station in Wisconsin, United States - UWRJ-L208-509C-2 | ecosystem: Environmental > Terrestrial > Plant litter >... | reverse complement strand
CGGTAAGCTTTCTTCTCGGTGCTGATGCAATCGGCACAAGTCACGGGCTGTGGCGCAGCTTGGTAGCGCACTTGACTGGGGGTCAAGGGGTCGCAGGTTCAAATCCTGTCAGCCCGACAGAAAGCCCTGGTGAGAGGTAACTTTCGCCAGGGCTTCGTCGTTTCTGAATGTGATCACTGGCTGGTCCACTCGTCCGTTCTGCTCGAGCCTTCCGCTGACTAATTGGACCAATCCAGTTCGAACTCGTCGCCCATGGGTGCACCAGTAGGTGCGCATGAGGTGGACCACAATCCGGGCAGGCCGATGCTCCGGCCCCTTCTGGAAGGGTCGGAGCGGCTGTTCAGCGGTGGTCATAGGTGGGGTCCGTCGCGGCGGGCTGGGTCCCTTCTGGTGGGTGCTGCGGAGAGGAACTGGTTGGCCTGCCTGGCGGCTTCGGCGAGGTGCCGGTGGTCGGGGTGCAGGTAGCCCTTGGTGGTCTCGATCGACTGGTGCCCGAGAATGTCTTGGAGCACATGGAGCGCGATGCTGGCGTCGGCCATCCAGGTTGCTCCGGTGTGGCGGAGCCCGTGGCGGGTGAGGTTGTCGAAGCCGAGCTTTGCCACGACCGGTGCCCTTCCGGGCGCAGCCGCTTAGTCATAAAATGGATGCCAAGGTGGCCTCTATGTTGGCGCTGTCGCTCGCCGCGGCAGTATGACTTTCCCGGCAACGGGCGGTCCTTTCAGGTTCTTGTCGCCGAACCCGCTGAAGGACTATGCCTATGTTCCGGCTCATCTGAGCGGCCAGTGTCCGAACTCACGACATCCTGCGCCAGGCAACCACCAACCTCCTGATCTCCGCCACCCGTACTCGTCGCGGCCTGCGCTGGGTATCCCGGCCATGCTCCTTGCCCTGCCGTGCTGGTTCGTCGCGAGCTGGTGTATCACCATAATTGACCGCGGCGGTCCGGGTTGGCTGAACCTGCTTGTTCTGCTCGCCACGTGGAACATGCTGAAGTTCATTGTCAACGGGCCGATCACGGCGCTGCTTCTTTTTCACGCATGGACGCGCGACATCTTCACTCGACGTCGTGCTCATCGGGTGGATCAGGCGGCGCGATGTGACGAGACCGCGCTAACGCACCGAAACGATTGAGTAAGTCGGCGCATTTCTGGCGCAACTGTCGTCGAGGGGCTGACGTGGCGGGCTCCCTGCGACGACACGACTGGGCCGGACTCGTTGGATCATGGGATTTCCCCCTCCACGCGGGATACTCGATCTCAAGATCGAAGCGGCTTGGGAGGGTGGCCATGCTCTATCGCAATGCGGCGTGGGCCTTCATCGCCGAGCTTGCCGAGATTCGCTCGAATGGGCGACCGGTGACGGTTCGTGGACTGCCGACTCATGAGCGTCTCGCACGTACTGTGGCTTTTGCGCGGCCCACGGAACGTTTCATCACAGTGCCCGGTCGTCGAAATGACGTCTTCGCGACTATCGCCGAGACCATGTGGGTGCTCGGCGGGCGCAATGACATGGAGTATTTAGCCCGCTACCTTAGCCGCGCACTGCAATTCTCGGACGACCAAGTGACGTGGCGTGGTGGCTATGGGCCTAGGTTGCGCGACTGGGGTGGAGTCGATCAGGTAGATGAGATCCGCAAGCTACTCCGTTCGGATCCTGAATCTCGCCGGGCGATCGCTGTCCTGTTCGATCCGGCGCGCGACTTCGTAGACACACTCGACGTGCCCTGCAACAACTGGCTGCACTTCCTCGTCAGGGACGGCACCGTCCACCTCAACGTGACCGTGCGATCCAACGACATCCTGTGGGGGTTCTCCGGCATCAACACGTTCGAGTGGAGCGTGCTTCACGAGATGATGGCCTTCTGGCTCGGTGCGCGAGTAGGTCCCGTGTCATTCTTCATCTCATCCCTTCACCTCTACGACGAGCGAAATGACCAAGCCGACCGTGCCCTCGCCGAATTCGGCCGCGCCACGGGTTATGAGGAGGCGTGGATGGGCGCCCAGTTCGGGACTCAGTGGCAGGACTTCGCCGGCGTGATCAACCGCTGGTTCGACCTCGAAGCCCGACTGGCTTCCGGGGAGGACTGTCAGGTGGAGATCGCCGGCTTTCCCGACCCGTTACTGCGTCAGTTCCTTCAAGCGATCGCGATCAAGTGGGCGATCGCCAACGGAGCTGACGAGGCCCGACAACATGAGCTCGTTGAGGGGCTCGGCCACAGTGACATCGCCTTCGCGCTCCACGAACAACTGTTTCGAGACTCCGCCCAGCTTCTCTCCGAGCCCAACTCTAGGGTGGATTGGGTGGACCTTCGCGAGTCTGTCATCGCCCTGCACCGGGCGAAGGACGCGGCCTATGGCAACTCGTGGAAGAAGCGCGGCGAACTGATCAGCATTGCCGCCAACCTCGCCCGCAAGATCGATCGCATCGATCAGGTTGTGGGCGGCGCTGCAGCGGGGAGAGAGGCGCTTCTGGACACAGCGGTCGATCTCCTGGTGTACGCAGTCAAGTATGAGACCTTCCTCGCGGATCAGTCGACCGACGTCGCCTACAAGCTCTTCACAAATGGCGGCGAGCTGTTCAGCGATGGCCCGGACGGCTTCGAGGAACTCATGCAGGCACGTCATGTCGTTGATGGGGTCCGGGCCGTTCATGCGGAGGCGGCAGAGGCCTCGACGACCTTCGGCGAGCTGGACGCCTTCCTCCAACTACACCCGCGGGGCGAGTGGATGGAGAAGCTCGCGCTGGCAGAGCGCCTGACGGCGATCTCGTTACGCCTCGTGCTTGCAGTCGCGATGTCCGACCCGGGTGGAGTCGACACGCTACGCCGCGATGCGGGACGATCATGACGGCGGTTCTGTCGGGCGGAGACGTGTCAGGGAGAGATGATGGAACGAAGCAGTGGCCAACAGGTCGGACCCAGCTCGCCACGATAGAGGGCAGCACGAACGGAGACAGGTAACGGGCATGCGATTACCGACTCCCCGGGACGGGGTCTACGAGCTCTACTGGAAATTCGCCGCTGAGCGGCAGAACGTGTTCGAGGCGCGCGTTGCTGGAGCGCCAGGGCCGTGGACGCAGGACCGGATTCTCCGCGAGTACAAGTTCTGCAACGTCTATCGGGCCGCTGACCGCGTCAGCCAGTATCTCATCCGTGACGTCGCTTACCGTGATGACGACTCGAGCCCTGTCGATCGCCTGTTCCAGATCGTCGCGTTCCGAAACTTCAGCAATGTCGGAACGTGGGAGACCGTCATCCAGCTACTTGGGCGTTCGCCCCGGATCGCAGATCTGGAGTCCGGTGTGTTTGAAGCCGCGCTCACCGAGGCGAAGGACCGCAATGGCGGCCTATACACGGGGGCGTTCATCCTCTGCGCCACGGACGCTTACGGTCGCAAGATCAAGCATCTGAACCATGTGGAGCTGTTCCGGGATATGTTCGTGCGGTCTCGCCTTGCTGAGCGGATTCTTGAGGCGGAGTCGCTGGAAGAGGTCTACGACCTGCTCCACACTTTCCCCTTGATGGGGGATTTCATGTCTTACCAGATGGCGATTGACCTGAACTACTCGGAGCACGTGAATTTCTCTGAGAACGACTTCACGAAGCCTGGTCCGGGCGCGCTGCGTGGCATCAAGAAAGTTTTCTCCGACCTCGGCGGTCTCACGCCGCAAGAGGTGATCATGTGGATGGTCGACAACCAGGAGGCTGAGTTCGCCCGCCTAGGACTTGACTTCGGCGGTCTCTGGGGCCGGCCGATCCAGGCAATCGACGCTCAGAATCTCTTTTGCGAGACGGACAAGTACTGCCGTGAGGCGGTTCCAGAGCTTGCTAGTGCGAGAAGCCGGATAAAATCTCGCTACGTCTCCACGCCGGAGCCGATGACGCTCTTCTTCCCGCCCAAGTGGGGGATTAACGGTCACATTCCTAAGAACGAGGTGCTGGGAGATGAACTCGCGCGTGCGCGCGTTCTCACACCGATGTTCTAGATGAGTGCGCTGCTGCTCACGCGGCTGCTGCTGCTGGTTGCCGGCGACGTGGCCAGTCGTGCGGGCGTCCCTGCACCCCCGGCTCGAGCGATCGCACCCATTCGATGATGGCGGCGACGTGCTCGTCAGTGAAGTTGCTGCGGTACGCAGGTGCAGAGTGCACGAGGTCGAAGCCGTAGCCCTTGCGCAGTGATTCGGGGATAACCGGGCCGTCCCCGCCGAAGTAGACAAACTCGTCTCCGAGTATCACCCGCTCGCTCTTCGTGTCGCGCAGCATGTGACGCGCCTCTAGAGAACCGTCGTCCTTGCTGTGGCGGGAGTTCTCCTGGATCCATTCACCGGCCGGATCGCGGTGATAGATGTTGTCGCCGAAGTGCTGCATGCGGCTGCCCCGAAGGTTCGGTCGCTTCTCGGCATAGCGTTCATCGTCCCAATACTCCTGAAAGCTCACGATCGCTGAGATGCGCATAGCGTAGACGAGGTTGTCAGCCTTGCCGTTCGGGCGGGAGCCCGTGCCGACTATCCAGTCGTCGACCTGGGCGACCCGGCGGATGTCCTGCTTACAAGTGGCAAGCGAGCAGATCCCGTGAAAAGGGTTTGGTGCGAACCCGACGTCGTAGCGCACGATATAACTGAACACCTTCATGCTCAACCTCCCTGTTAGCAGGCAGCCCGCGGAATCGACTGCACAGGAGCAGGCGCACCATTGGGTTCTGTCCAATTGTCCTTGCCATCAAGAGCGTCGATGATCGCCTGCGCGTCCCAGTTGACGATCGCATTCGCAAAGTCTTCGAGCGGATCGGGCATGTCATCGTGCGTGGTGCCGGGTGCCCAGACCCCGACGATCCGCTTGTCTGGGAACTTGCGGGCGTACTCGATCTCCCAGTCGACCCACTCATGGTTCTTGGTGTCGGGCGAGATGATGACGAGTATCTTGCCTGCCCACCGAATCTGGTCGGCAAGGATCTGTCGGATGTAGTCGGGGCTCTTTGCGTTGTTCGGCGTCTCGCTCGTGATCGACGAGTCCCTGATTTCCGCTCCGCTCCCGGAGAGCATCTTCTTGAGATCTCCGACCAGCGCGTCGTCCTCGTGACGGTGGCTGATGAAGATGTTGTGCTGGTCGCTCATCTCAGGCCCCTTCCTTCTTGAGATAGTCTAGTTTTGAGCACCGACATCGCCCCGATGATGCGGCGTTTCGAGAGGAGCGCGTGTGCCGATCCCGCCGATTCTCGACGTTTTCGTCGTTTGGCATCCCGAGGATTCGATAGGAACCGAGCGATTCGCGGCGCTCCATGAGCACTTTCATAGCCCGGCGTTCTCGGGATTGGCCGGCGGCGCCGTCGAGGTTTACGCGCGCAGCGATCCCTGGGAGGAGGGAGCGCCGCCACGGCCCCTGGGTATTGCGTCGCCGCTCAGTGCGTGCCTCCCGGCTGCTCAGTTCAATGCGATCGTCCCGATCATCGACACGAATATGCTCCGCGCAGCGGCGGAGGCGGCTAGTCCATGGAACGAGTATCTTCGCGAGATTGCTGAATTGAGCCAGAGGTCTGGCGTAGGCGTCTACCCTGTGGTGGCGGAAGGCCTGCAATGGGGTAATAGCATCGTCAATCAGATCCTCGGCGATATCCAGACCCTCCCCTCTGACGTGAACACGGACGGGGGCTTGTTCGGGCGCGAGGTGGCGCAGGCGATCACCCAACAGATACAGCAGGAGGCGAACCTGGCCGCGCGGCTGACGGTATTCGTGAGTCACACGAAACACCGGTCCTCGGAGGAAGCTTCACGTTCCGGCCCCGCAATGTTTGAGCGTGTCCGCGACCACATCCAGCAGTCGCATCTGTCGGCATTCTTCGACGCGCAAGACATCCAACCCGGAGGCGACTGGGAGAGGACCCTGGAGGACGCCGCTGAAAGCAGCGCGCTGCTGATGATCCGCACCGACGTGTACTCCGCACGAGAATGGACGCAACGTGAGGTCCACGCTGCAAAACAAAGCGGTATGCCGGTCGTCTGCATGTACGCGCTCACGGCCGGGGAGGAACGAGGCTCTTTCCTGATGGACCACGTCCCCTCGGTAGTCTGTGACCTCGCCGATCCCGGCCCGGGGGTCGCCCTTGCCCTCAACAGGCTCGTTGACGAGACGCTGAAGAACACTCTTTGGCAAGCGCAGACGTCCTATCTCTCGGAGGACGGGTTCGATTGGCTTCCTGCCCAATCGCCTGAGCCGACCACACTTGCCCCCTGGCTCGCTTCACATCAAGAGACGCAGCCTGATGACAAGCACCTCTGGGTCATTCACCCCGATCCGCCCCTCGGGCCCGCGGAGCGAGAGGTGCTGTTGCAGTTGTGTGCAGTGGCAGGCTACGACGTTGACGTCGACATCTTGACGCCCCGGACGTTCGCTGCGCGCGGTGGAGCACTCAAGACATGAGCGAACCCACCCTCATCTCGCGAGACGCTCTCTCGGGCAAGAAAGTCGCCCTGTCGGTCTCTGAGAGCGCCGATCTAGCCCGTCTCGGTCTCACTGAGCAACACTGCCGGCTCGTCGTCGCAGAGGTCGGCCGAGCGATCATGCTCGCGGGGGGAACCGTCGTTTACGGAGGACACCTCAATTCCGGTGGCTACACCGAGATTCTGATCGAAGAAGCCCAACGCTTCAGCAGCGGACGAACCGCGCTTGAGATCACCCTCGCCGAATCGGAGTATCGGAAACTCACATTGGACGAGCTGATTGCAGCCGACAGAGCACTCGGCGACGTCGGCCGATTGTCGCTGGTCTCGGAGGCGCGCGAGACGGTGCCGATCTCGCGTGCCCTGGACGGTTCTTGGAGCCAAGACGCGCGCAACGCGTTGACCGCGATGCGCGAGTATGTCGCAGGCGAAACGACAGCTCGTCTCATCGTTGGCGGACGTCTCTCCGGTTACGCCGGTGTAGAGCCCGGTGTGATCGAAGAGGCTCGTCTGACCATTCAATCCGGACATTTGCTTCTCGTCGCTGGAGGGTACGGTGGCGCATCAGCGGCAGTCGCGCGGCACCTGTTTCCGCGGTCCTTCGACGGCTGGGCCCCGGGAGCGGACCCGGCTCATGCTCAGAACGCCGATGTCACAGCTGCCCTGGACGCGCTGCGTGATGCATACCTGAGTACGGTTCTTGACTCTCGGCTTGACGAAGAGCTTCTCCAACTCCTCACCATCAGCCATAGGCCAGCTGATATCGCGCGCGCGACCGTGCGGCTACTCTCAGAGGCGGCGAAATAGGTTGGCTGGTTGGCGCGAGTATCAAGAACAGGCAGCGGTACTGTTTCGGGAGCTCGGATTCAATGTTCATACTGACTTGAGGGTCTCCGGAGCGCGTGGTAGCCACGACGTCGATGTCTACGCCAGCTTTGAACGTGCCGGCCTAGCTGTGAACTGGATCATCGAGTGTAAGCAATGGAAGCGCCCAGTCGACAAGTCCCACGTGCTCACCCTGAGATCGATTGTCGAGGATGTCGGTGCGGATCGCGGGATCTTGCTCTCAGAGTCCGGAGCGCAGAGCGGCGCAGTTGGAGTGACCCACAAGAGCAACGTATACGTCACGTCCATCATGAATCTCAAGGAGATAGCAGCCAGCGAGATCGTTCTGGAACAAGTTCGTGCTCTACCAAGAAGAGTTGCAATGGCTCACGCTCGATACTGGGCACTGTCTAAGTCGCATCGCGAAGAGCACGGACTTCGTCCTGAGGGTGCAGCTAGCGGCTACAGCGGAGCTGTTGTCTTGATGCAGATAAAGGATGTTCTCTTCAGCGTACTCGCGGAACAATTTCCTCCAAGGGGAGACATGCTACCCACGCTCGGCATCCGCAACCCCGACGAGGCGCTCTCGTGGGTCTATCCACAGTTGATTGAGTTGGAGCAGAAACTCGAAGCGGCAGAGAAGGGCCTGTTCAATTGATCAACGGTAGGCCGTTCCCGACGTGGTGTTCGCGTGAACCAATGGTGGCATTTGCGACGTGCTTCACTGAGAGACCAACGCGAATCCAGTTTCGAGGCGTCACCGCATGACGCATACGGGGGAGATGCGAGCGTGCTTCGTCGACTTGATCTGAAAGACCCCTGGCGCTCTCTCAACCAGGGCTTCTGGCCCGACGATCTTCCACTGGGTTGCCGCACAGTTGTGTATGGACACAACGGAAGTGGCAAATCGACGCTGTCCGAGCTTCTCCTCAGCCTCGCAGAGGGAGCCTGTGCCACGGGCATCGTCTGGGAAGACGAGCAGAAACGCCGCAACAACATCAGCACGGGTGGAGTTAGCCCCATAGTGTCGATGGCGGTGTTCACGCGCAAGTGGGTCGAGGCGAATCTGTCTGCTTTCCTCGACGGCGCCAGCGCCTCGGCCATTGTGACCCTAGGCAAGGAAGCTATCGATGCCAAAGAGGAGGAACACCGACTCGTTACCGAGATCAGCGAGCTGCAAAATGAAGCTAAGGAGGCCGCCAAGCAGAAGAAGGTTGCTGACGACAAGGTCGAGAAAGTTGCACGTGACCTCCAGGATCGCCTCGTGGCTGAGCTGAAGGAATTCGACTACGGTCACTACACAAAGAACCGCTACTCCGTGCCCAAGGTTCAGGATGACCTGCGCAAGTACAAGGGCGAGTTCCCGGATAACAACGGGCACGCCGAGGCACTGAAGCGGCTAAGCGAGGGTGCACCGTTTCCCCTGTCAGAGGTGGTCGCTCCGCCTGCTGGCGTCGCCAGCAGACTGGCCAGTCTGGTCGAGATGCTCATCGAGACACCAACCCGAGTTGCCATCAAAGCGCTAGAGGGCAACCGGGAGGCTCAGGCATGGGCCGAGGAGGGCCTCTTGCTGCACGAGGACACCGACCAATGTCTATTCTGCGCCGGGGAGATCAGCGGCGATCGACGTAACCAACTAGCTCGCCATTTTGACGAGAGCTGGCTCCAGATCCGCAGCAGGGCGAAGGCGTTGGGGGATGCCGTCACCGGCGAGAAGCAGGCGCTCACCGCCTGGCATGCAGCTCTGCCGGCCGCCACGAGCTTGGCGAGTGAATTGCAGTCGGTCTACGAGGACGCTGTTGAGCGGACCAAGACAGACGTGGAAGACAGAGTTGCTGCACTTGTCGCCATTGAACAAGTGCTCAACGAGAAGGCTGCTGACCCCAGCACCACGCCCGACGTCCCCGAATGGTCGGTGCTTGGCAGGGCTCTATCGACCACGGTGCTGGCTCAGGCAGTTACGGAGCACAACGACAAGGTCCGACGCCACGAAGAGGTCACCGCCGAGCGAAAGCAGACGGTCCTTGACCACTTGATCGGCTCACAGAGCCAAGCCTTCCGACGTTTCGAAGAAGAGGCCAAAGATCTGTCGGCCAAGAGTCAGAACGCCAAGAACGCCGCGGACCTGGCGCAACGACTTCTGGACGAGGTGCGTCAAGCGCAGTTCACCACCAAGGACATGGCCGACACTCTGACCCGTGATCTGGCCCGCGTCTATGGCAAAGACCACCTCAGTGTCGCAGTCACGTCGGACGGCAAGTCATATGCCTGCCGTCGCGGGAACGGGCCGGGTACGGATCTCAGCGACGGTGAGCGGACGACGCTGTCGCTGCTGTATTTCCTGCGGAAGTTGGGGGACGAGCAGACTCCTGGTCGCGACCGGTCGCAGCGCATTGTGGTGATCGACGACCCATCCAGCTCGCTCGACCGGGAAGCCCTCTTCGCGACTCATCAGTGGTTGATCGACACGCTCAAGGGCTTCGGCCAGTACATCATCCTGACCCACGATTTCAGCCTGCTGCGCTTGTTCATCAAGTCCCACAAGAACGTTTGGGGTAAGTCGATGAGTCAGATCAAGAAGGGCGACGCCGAGGAGGCTCGTTTCCCGAAGGTTTCGTTCCTAGAGATGTACGCGGCCTCGGTCCACGGAGAGCGTCTCTCCCGCCTTGGCAAGCTCCCTCGTGTCTTGCTGAACAACACATCAGAGTACGCATACCTTTTTTCGATGGTCATGACCGGGATCACTGACTCTGAGGACCACGAACGTCTCTTTCTCCTGCCGAACGCCGCTCGCCGTGTCCTTGAGGTCTTCGCCAGTTACAAGGCACCTCACCGCACGGATTTTCTTCAGCAGCTCGAAGTCCTGGTGGAGTCTCAGGAAGGCGAGCCGTATCGCGATGTGTATGACTTCTGCAATCGCTTCTCGCACGGCGAAGGTAGCGAGAGCACCGATGTGCTCGACGCCCGCGCAGTTCACGGCCAGATCCGCCGAAGCATGGAGTTCCTGCGCGCGGTTGATAGTGAGCACTTCGGTCGCATGTGTACGGCGACCGGGATCGACGCAACCGTGCTCCCGTAGAAGACCAAGGTCTACGCCTACGGGGCTTCGTATGAAGTGCACCAATTAGGTGACCATCAGGCTGAAAACCCTGCAAAACCTGACGTGCGGAGCACGCTCCTGAAACAGGAAACCCCAGGTCAGGTGGTCTAAGGCCATTATTCCTGGCACCTGGGGGTCAAGGGGTCGCAGGTTCAAATCCTGTCAGCCCGACAGAAAGCCCCGATGAGACCTCTGGTCCGTCGGGGCTTCGTCATTTCTCGGCGCCATACTGTGCCGCTCGACGCCGTCATTCGCGCGCCCTTCTGCTGCTGAGTGCCTTGTATGTGAGTTGCGCCGCGACCGCCAGGAGCAGAATTCCGAAGAGGACGCTGGAGAGTCGCGGCGGGAGGAGAAAGGCTAGCCACGCCCCGGGAATCGATGCCGCTGTCGCGGCGGCACCGAGAACCAGCCCGGCTCTCACGTTGACAGTGCCGGCCCTCCAATTCGAGAGTGTGCCCACGATACTCGTGGGAATCATGACGAGGAGCGAAGTGCCTTTGGCGATCAGATCACTGATCCCGAATACCCCGATGAGCGCCGGAACTGCGACGATTCCACCACCGATCCCGAAGAGCGCGGACAGGACGCCCATCAGGAGGCCCAGAAGAACGTACGCACCCGCCGTGAGAACACTGAAGTCGAGGGCAAGCCCACGCTCTGGAGTGACGATGAAAAGTCTCGCGGCCACCAGCAAGATGAAGACGATGAACATCCACCGCAGCCAGGTCAGCGGTATTCGTTTGAGGAACCTGCTACCCAAGAGAGCGCCGACTACCGCTCCGATGGAAACAAACGCGGCCGCCACCAAATCGACCTCACCAGCGGCGATATAGGTGATGGACCCGACGATGGAAGTCGGGACGATTGCCGCCAGCGACGTGGCAGCGGCTGCTCTCTGGTTGAGCCGAGCGAACGCCGTCAGAAGAGGCACCATGATGATGCCTCCTCCAATGGCGAAGAGCCCGGAGAGCAGGCCGCCAGCAAGGCCGATAAGCACCATCGCGCCCCACCGCGGTGCGATCTGCTGATCGGATGCGGACGTTGTCATGACGTTTTCCTCTTCAGCGCTCCGTCAGTCGTCGTCGCCGACGAATCCGGTCGACTCGCGGCGCACGATCCGGTATCCCGCTTTGACGGTGCGAGGCGGGGTCGGGTCGCCCTTCGCGTTCACCCGCTCGAGCAGCAGCGAGA
>Ga0247742_10002685_pt1 | contig 11561 bp, 15 predicted proteins | sample UWRJL208509C2_FD_180944 | JGI IMG/M metagenome (GOLD analysis project Ga0247742, IMG submission 180944) | Plant litter microbial communities from Arlington Agricultural Research Station in Wisconsin, United States - UWRJ-L208-509C-2 | ecosystem: Environmental > Terrestrial > Plant litter >... | reverse complement strand
GTCAGTGTTCTGGTGCGGAGGTACGCGGTATCTGCACGGAAGCTGGCATGTATGCCCTACGCGAGCGGAGACAGCATGTTACTCAGGAAGATTTCGAGTTCGCTGTTGCAAAGGTGAACGCCTTGATGTTTCAACTGTCATCATATCTGATCACGGTGCTGGTGTTTCCTGTAGGTGCTGAAAAAGAACCAAGAGGGAAATACATCGGTCAACAAGCTTTTCTCATAGACGCATGCGCCTCGTGCTGTACTTCCCTTTGTGTATCCATCTTTTTCTCATTAATTTTGCGAACAATCAAGTCTGAGACTGTCTGCGATCCCTTTGACCATATTTTCAGGCTGCCTTTTTATGATTGTGATTTGTAGAGCATATAATTCGAGTTGTAAGCGTTGGGGCTCTGGGGTACGTTGTGCTCAACGCTATTGGCGTGCTAGTCAAACTGACCAATCGTAGCCTGCTCCTTCGACCCGCAATGCCCCCGATGGTTCGAATCAAGGAATGAAGTGGACGGCGGATCTTATTATCGGAGGATGCAGGCTCTATCGGCTGATCAACGCCAACAACGTCTGGGTGGGACAATTATCCACAGAAGTGGATTTCATTTGATTATTTGACTCATTCATTATTATGACCACAGCTCTTGCGAAACAATATCTCTTTGACTCGGGTAATTAGATCGCCTGTGGGACGTCGCCGCCTTTGCATTGGGAATAAAAGGAGAAGTGTGGGTTCTTGAACTCTAAATTTGACGTCACATTTAAGCGCCCGTGCCACTTTGGGTTCCACCGTGCATTTTATTGCCCACAACAAACCTCATGGTTGCCTCGTCCTTGTGATTCGCCAATATCGGCTTCGCAATGCATCCGTTTTCGGCCTAAAGAAGATTCTCCTGGTAACTTAATGCTACGACGGTGGGCGCAAGAACACGAGGTGTCCCTGAAATAATTCAAGTCGCGGGGCCCCGGCTGACCGGCTAGCCGGGCAGGGTTTAAAGGAAGGGTCGATCAGTGGCTTACGTCGTGAGTTCGCCTTTCTTCCTTCGTCGTCCCATTCTGACACTCACCTTGTGCGAGTGCCCAGATATAAACATGAGCAACTGCCCAAACGTCCTTAGTTATGGGACCTGTTCTGATTCTTCCTGTCCTCATGTCCACAACATCCAAACTTGTGAGCCTTGCTCTCTCGTATTTTCGACCAACGAAGCATACCAGGAGCACCTTGGAACTGTCAAGCACCTCAACAGAACCTCCGGACGCTCTTTGGTCTCCCACTGTTCTATTTGCAAGGCGAATATAACTGGAGGCGAAACCCAATTCAAGCAACACATCAGAGGACGGAAGCATATCAGTATTGCCTCAACTCTCGGTATCTCCTCATTAGTCGTTCCTCAGGCTGCGTCCTCCACCGGGAAGGAGACATTTTGCGAACTGTGCCAGGTCGTGGTTCCAAACCAGTTCTTCAACTTGCACGTCAAAGGTGATAGGCATGCGTCTCGCGAGACTTTCACAAAATATACGAGCGCTATTGTCGAGGCCGAATCGGATAAAAACGATGTCTCTGTCGAAGGGATGTCCGACTTCGACTTTGTGGCACCAGAAATCGCCAAGTCAGGAATTCAACGGGAATTCACGATCCGTACAACTCAGCCTTTCGGAAAGTGCTCTCTAGTCAGTGCCAAACTAGCTTCGTCTCAAGGGGCTCTAGTCGCACATACCGGGTGCGTCGTTTTCATTCTTGGGCTAGCTAGCTATTGATGTATCACCTGAACAGCTTCGCTATCGTTAAAGAGCCTAACTTGAAGAGCCTCACACGCTTACGCCCACTTACCCTCATCGTCGCTTTCCAGCAGCCTCATATCGGGCGATATGAAGATCGCCTGGAGCTTTTATTTGAGGACACTCAGCTCAGAAAACGATTCGGTATTTCGAGAACCCTAAAAGCCATTGTTGGAGACAAAGCAACACATGAAGCCCTGAAGCCAAAGTCGCCGTATATTCCTCGCACGCGTTCTGTTCGAAAAGAAATCGGCGAAGTCGTGGAAGGGGTAAAGCCTGCGTCTCTGACCGCAATCCCCTACGTTGCCCCTCTCCCAAGAGCTCTTATCCCCGCGCATCTTCAGAGCATTCTTGCTGGCTCCGAATCGGTGGCCCGTGTCGTGGCACAGATTCGGAAGATTTTCCTCCCTGCGCAGCTCAATAGTGCCAACTACGGACGACAGTTTAGGCACCTCCTCTGGATTGAGGAGTTCAAGATGGAGTAAGTTCCATGTCAACATTTCTAGCGCAGAGGCTGACAGATGGGTTTAGGCAAGACTTGGAACGATATGACATCCAGAATGCGACACTTACTCGCTTCAATAATTTCTACTAGTAAGTCGGTTTTGTTCAAGTACCACATATAAATGTTTGATGCCTTTGTCAGCCTCGCTGTCCCTGGACTTGCTGAGAAACGTCCCAGTGTTCTTGTCGGTGGGTTGCTCAATTCACCACTTCTATATTCTCATTGGTCTTATTTCGATCCCTCAGGCGATCGCATTCTTGTTCAGGAAGAAGGAGCAAACAATACAAGGTGGTATGAAGGCCATGTGCACGTCGTTCGTCAAGCTGAAGTCGGTCTCCGCTTTCATGGGTCCTTCGATCGAAATGGCGACGGTCGACGGTTCCATGTCCGCTTCAAGTTGAGCAGGATCCCCGTCCGTCGCCAACATCAGGCGATGGACAGTGCATATGCTGAGGACCGAGTCCTCTTCCCTTCCAACAGCCACCTCTTCGTAGGGCGTATCAGGACAAGGGCTGACATCTCAATTAAACTCTATAATCCGTTGATCGCTAGGAATGAACCTCAACAGCAGGCTGTTGTCTCTATTATCACTCTACCGCCGGGGTCTCCTCCGTTTGTTGTCTTTGGGCCGTAAGCATTATCTCATCGTTCTATGTCCATCAATTTGACTGAGACTTCGATAGACCTGGAACTGGAAAAACAATCACCATAGTGGAAGCAATCCGGCAAGTACTAGCCACTAATCCTCAGTCTCGAGTCCTCGCGTGCGCCCCAAGCAACTCTGCAGCAGATCTCATTGCTTCTCGCTTGAAAGTTGGGCTCACGACGGATGAGCTATTCCGATTCTATGCCCCCTCACGTTTCAGGAATCAAGTGGCGGACGACCTTCTTCCATATACTTATACCACTCCAGATGGTCACTTCGCAGTCCCTGGCGGATCTATGGCAGCTACTCGAATGAAACGTTTCAGGGTCATCGTCACTACTTGTCTTTCTGCCTCCATCGCGAATGGTATAGGGATGCCTCGTGGTCACTTCAGCCACATCTTCATCGACGAAGCTGGCCAAGCCACCGAGCCCGAAGCGTTCGTCTCAATCAAGACAATGACAGATATGCGGACCAACATTGTCCTGTCAGGCGACCCCAAGCAGCTTGGGCCAATTATACGCTCTGGAATTGCAAGGGAACTTGGCCTCGAGATGAGTTACCTGGAACGTCTGATGGAGCGTGAGGCCTACGATGTTCGCACCGGATATGGGAAAAGGTCAGTATTCCCTGAATCTCATCGGTTTTAATGGCCTAATATCTCCCTTAAGTGTCGTCAAGTTGATCAAGAACTTCCGGTCCCACGACGCAATTCTCAAATTCCCGAACGAGAGGTTTTATGACAGTGATCTGCAACCATGTGCCGCTCCGTCAATCGTCAATGCGTACCTGAACTCGTCATTCTTGCCTGCAAAAAAGTTTCCGGTTGTATTCCATGCCGTATCTGGCAAGGATGACAGGGAGGCTACTTCACCCTCGTTCTTCAACATCCATGAGGTCCTCCAAGTTAAGTCCTATGTCCAGCGCCTCAAAGAGGATAGACGTTACAGAACTGGTATGTCGCTTTCCCTTCATCAGCTTTCATCATTGCTTAACTGACCTTATTTGAAGCTGATTCAGATATTGGCATCATTGCGCCATACCATGCTCAATGTTTGAAATTGAGAGCATCTCTACGGGGCGTCGCTGACGGTGTCAAAATCGGCTCCGTTGAGGAGTTCCAAGGACAAGTGAGATAAAAATTACATATTCTCTGGAACAGCCACTAATTATTTCTTCCAGGAGAGAAAGGTGATAATCATCTCCACGGTTCGTAGCTCTAAGGAATTTGTCGAGTATGACCTTCGTCACACCCTTGGATTCGTTGCGAGTCCTCGCCGATTCAATGGTATGTGACCACTGTCTCTGGACTCTGGCTTTTCTTAACGACCATGCCCTGGCTTTTTAGTTGCGGTCACACGAGCTCAAGCCCTCCTTATTGTTGTTGGGGATCCGCAAGTGCTCTCGCTGGATCCATTGTGGCGAGGTTTCCTCAACTATATATACCTCAACGGTGGCTGGACTGGACCAGACATCATGTGGGATCCCCACACTCCTATTGACGAGACCGGAGGCTACGATAAGGCAGTCCGGGAGGCGGCAAAGTTGGATATGAATGAATTCACCCGTCGCATCGAGTCCATTACTATGGCTGAGGTTGAGGACGACGTGGATGCCAATGTTGACCGTCCTTGGCGCGATGTTGAATAATTTTTGTCCTCTAACAATTGTCCTGTTATTCTTGTCTCATGTCGCACGACTTCCCTCGCCTCCTTTTTGTACCATATCCTTTCCAATCTGATTCACCTATGCTGCACTTCAATCATTGAGTTAATATTGAGTATAATACGGCAATCGTTATGCTGGCTCATGAGATGTGTTCAACCTCTCATTTGCGATTGGTCTGTGTTCTCCAGGTCGGCATACTAAGTTATATCTCCTCCGCGACGTACGCGTATCTTGTGCTATAGCTTCATATATGCGTACTGTTTTGCATGCAGCTGGAAACCTAACTAACTCACATGACGACTGCCAGAGTAACTGAGTGAGTCGTCAATTGTTGATACTGACTGCAAAAACTCAACTGAGCTGAGTTTCAATAGGAGCATCCAAATATGGAAGATCCTCACTCCGCCGCCCGCGCTCCTACAGGCTACGACCTGGTCGCATTGATCGCAAGATTGAGTTCCCTCCCGCTGGCCCTGAAGCACGCGTATCAATTCTTCGAATCCATTCACGCAAGGTATGAGGTCTCCAGCCACTCCCCTCCGGTTTACTGACACAATTTCAAGATATTGCTGCAACGAGGCATCAACCTAAGAGCAGTGGTCTGGCGCTAAGGTACGTATCTGCACGGAAGCTGGCATGCACACCCTTCGCGAGCAGAGACAGAATGCTGCTCAGGAAGATTTCGAGTTCGCTGTTGCAAAGGTTCGTGCCTTGATGACCTCACTATCCTCACGTCTGATTACGGTGCTAGTGTTTCCTGTAGGTGCTGAAAAAGAACCAAGAGCGAAGTACTTTGGTCAACAAGCTTTTCTCAGTCGGATGCGAACTTCTCGTGTTATACTTCCCTTTGTGTATTCATATTTTCTCCGCATTGATCTTGAAACAATCAAGCCCAAGAACCGATACCCCTTTGACTACGGTTTTCAACCCCCTTTGTGATCATGATTTGTAGAGCGTGTAAATTCAGAGTTATGGGCTTTGGGATTCTGAAGTACGTGCTCGACGCCATTGGCCTGCCAATCAAACTGACCAACTGCAGCTTGGTCTTTCGACCCGCGATGCCTCCGAACCCAGGAACGAAGTGGACGGCGGATCTTATTCTCGGACGATCCAGGCGCTATCGGCTGATCAACACGACGTCTGGGCGAGACGGTTATCCACAGAAGTGGTTTTCATTTGATCATTTGACTCCTTCCTGCGGCATGGCATTGGAAATAAAGGGAGAAGTGTGAGAATTTAATGTTCATGGACTCTAAATTTGGGGTCACAATTAAGCGCCCGTGCCACTTTAGGTTCAGCCATGTATTCTATCGCCCACAAGCCGCCTCGTGGTGGCCTCATCTTTGTGACCTCGTGATGAAGAACCTATTCCGAGGCTGATTCCCTGTCTTCGGAGAGCACACCGTCGCATTTTGTGGGTCAATGGGGTCAGGAATGGAAGGTGACAACGGAACCCGCCGGGGCTCGCCGAGGAAGTTATAAAAGTGAAGTAACAAAGGTGAAGGGTGCTTGCCTCGCGAAGTCCCCACGAATTGTCACCTACCCCTCGTTCGCTCTTTCTCGGCGTGGTTATCGACACCATGGTCAATTGCGCCAACGTACTCGCGCACGGGACCTGCTCAGACAATTCTTGCCGAAATGAGCACAATATCACCGTTTGCGAACCCTGTGGACGAATTTTCCAAGACACCAACATCTACCGTTCTCATGTTGAAGGGAAACAGCATTGCAATCGTGTGTCTGGCGTGTCAACCTTTGTCTCTTGCCCCCTTTGTGAAGTTAACGTGGGAGACGGTCAAAGGGGGTGGTCTGCACATGCGAAAACCAAAAAACACATCTCAAAGGTGAAGAGCCACGGACTCTCTACCACCAGTGTTGAACCACAGATGGCTGTATCGCGCGGTAAAACCACCTATTGCAATATTTGCCAAGCGGTTTCCAGTACGTCCGACTGGGCTGCTCACCTCCGAGGGCAAAGACACAAGGCGAAGGAAGCCTATGTCAAATATCGCGCGGTGGCAGCCGAATCCGAGAAGGACAAAAATGGGCTGACGATCGAGGGCGAATTCGATTTTGGTTTCGTGGATCCGAAGATAGCAAGCACTGGTTACAGGACATCGGTTATTTTGAAGACCTCTGATATGTTTTCTCCTTCGACCTTGATTGGCATTCAATTGGCCTCTTCACAGGGCGCTTACTCGAGGGAATCCGTGTGTGTTACCTCTCTCATTTTTTGAGTCGTCCTACTGATGATATCTCGATAGGTTTTCTATTTCATTTCCAGGGTCCGAACGCAAGATCAGTATGAAGAAGCCTCTGACCGTGACGTTAGGCCTCAAGCAAACCAACATAGGGCGTTATGAAGAACGGGTTGAGTTTATCTTCGAGGATTCTCAGCTCAAGAAGTTCATTATCATGCGAACTCTTAAAGTTGTTGTCGGCAACCAGGCAGAGCATCAAGCTCTCATGCCTTCAGCACCTTACGTTCCTCGGGTAACGATCACCCGCCAACCTATGCGCGAAATCATTGAAGGTATCAAGCCACCAGCGCTGCATGCAATTCCATACATCGGAGGACTTCCCAAAGCGGAGATACCTGCGCGATTAGTTTCGACACTCTCTGGATCTCAGGCCACCGCCAACACTGTCGCTCAGGTGCGAAACATCTTCCTGCCGGCTTCGCTAGATACGGATACATACGGAAGATATTTCAAGCATCTCCTCTGGGTCGAGGAGTATAAAATGGAGTGCGTTTCTAAGCTATTGTGTATCATATTGCTGCTAATCACAATGCTTTCAGGTTGGATCTCGAGCGATACGATATCACCAATGCGTCTCTCACACGTAATAACAATTATTACTGGTAGGTTGTTTTTCTTTCGTTCCTGGATTCAAAACTGAATATGCTCAAAAGCCTCGCTGTTCCTGGCCTGGCTGAGAAACGGCCAAGTGTTCTTGTCGGTATGTCACTAGATATGACGTTTCACCAACCATTTCTGACACATGGCCTGGTGATCAGGGGATCGAATCTTTGTCCAAAAGCAAGGGACGACAGACGGCAAGTGGTTTGAAGGGCATGTACATTTTGTTAGGCAAGCAGAGGTTGAACTTCGGTTCCATGGCAGTTTTGAACGATTCTCTGCGGGTCGGCGCTTCCACGTACGGTTCAAATTGAACCGAGTGCCTGTCAGAAGACAACATCAAGCCATGAACGCAGTTTTCACTGAAGAGCGTGTTCTGTTTCCCCTCGGACATCACATCATCTCTGCGTCCAGCGAACCCACAATGAGGCTCTATAATCCGTTGATTATTGCCAACGCACCTCAACTGCAGGCAGTCAAATCGATTGTCAGCCAGCCCCCCGGCTCCCCACCTTTCGTTGTATTTGGCCCGTAAGTCATTCATGATACTAAGTCGCCAACCCTTTAACATACATTATACAGGCCTGGAACGGGTAAGACCATCACAATTGTTGAAGCGATCCGCCAGGTATTGGACAACAATCCCCAAGCCAAAATCCTGGCATGTGCCCCAAGCAATTCTGCAGCCGATTTAATTGCGTCGCGCCTAATTTCAAAACCTGATCGAGCTGGCCTCAACGTCGATCAACTCTTTCGTTTCTACGCGCCATCTCGATTCAAAAATCAGGTGCTCGATGAGCTGCTGCCTCACACCTATAATCAGGCCGATGGCCACTTTTCGGTACCGCCTATGGGTCGGATGATGGGGTTCCGCGTTTTAGTGACCACTTGTGTGTCTGCTTCAGTAGCACACGGTATCGGCCTCCCACGCGGACATTTCACCCACATTTTCATCGACGAGGCTGGCCAGGCAACTGAACCTGAAGCTTTCGTCTCTATAAGGATGATGGCCGACACAAAGACCAACATAGTGCTTTCTGGCGATCCCAAGCAACTGGGACCCGTCATTAGCTCTGGTGTTGCTCGAGAACTGGGACTCGAAATTAGCTATCTCGAACGTTTGATGGATGGAGACGCGTATAACCTTAGCACCTGGTATGGAAGGAGGTTCGTAAATGCCTACGTGTCTTCTATCGATCACTCACACCAGTTTTATCAGTGTAGTGAAGCTGGTCAAAAATTTCCGTTCTCACAATTCAATCCTAAAATTTCCAAACGAGAGGTTCTACGGAAACGATTTGCAAGCTTGTGCCAGCCCCTCGATCATCAATGCCTACCTCAACTCGTCCTACTTACCTTCCAAGAAGTTCCCCATCGTCTTCCATGCCGTATCCGGAAAAGATAACCGCGAAGCTTCTTCTCCCTCCTTCTTCAATGCAGACGAGGTTCTGCAGGTAAAGCAATATGTGCAGCGGCTGAAGGAAGATAGGCGATATCGAACGAGTACGTTTCCCTCTCTCACATTATTTAAAACATCTCTCATAGGCATGTACATTACTTTTAGCTGATGCTGATATCGGCATCATCGCACCGTACCATGCCCAATGTGTTAAACTCCGCGCATCGCTCCGAGGAATTGCGGATGGTGTGAAGGTTGGCTCTGTCGAGGAGTTCCAGGGACAAGTGAGTCCGAGTCTGTCTGCTCTGTGATAATCTAGTTGTAGGCACTGACACATTGCGACAGGAACGTAAAGTAATCATTATTTCGACGGTTCGAAGCTCGAAGGATTTTTTGGAGTACGATCTTCGCCGTACCCTTGGCTTCGTTGCGAACCCAAGACGCTTCAACGGTGAGCCCTATCAAAACATAGTCTTGCAGAGCCCCAAATCTGATCATACCTGCATGTTATTAGTTGCAATCACCCGTGCGCAAGCACTCCTCATCGTTGTTGGCGATCCTCAAGTCTTGTCCCTTGATCCACTCTGGCGCTCATTCCTAAATTATGTCCATAATAACCGAGGATGGGCTGGTCCTGCCATTACTTGGGATCCTAGGGTCCCAGTCGACGAAATTGGCGGGTACGATAGGGCGGTTCGAGAAGCAGCCAAGCTCGATATGAACGAGCTCACTCGCCGTCTGGAAAATGGAATCATGGCTGAGGTCAAAGACCTCGTCATGGTTGAGGTTAAAGACCCCGTCATGGTTGAGGTTAAATACCCCGTCATAGCTGAGATCGAAGACCCCGTCACAAACACTCCCGTGCTCTCGTCCGATGTTGAGATCGGTCCTCTCGTTTGGGGTCGCGACATATCCAGCCAGCTCCGCACCCTCATCGGCTCCCTCCCTCACTCACACCTCATATCTCAACATGTTCAGGCTCGTCGCTGGCGCACCTCCTACATCTATGCCAGGTTCCCAAACAATGTTGAGGCGATTAGATTCGTCAACGCCTGGGCCAGGGACACTCCTGCTGCCTACCCAGACGTCTCTGTTGTCCACGCGAGAAATTAGAAGGGACAGGTAGCTTTCTCGGTGTTGTACCTATGTTCAAACCTTCAGTTCCATGTATCCACTAGCCTAGGTACGGATTTTAGGATCAACGAATGACAGTCGATTGATGATATTGTGTTGGACCAAGTGCTCAACGTAACTTGTAGAAGTATCCGCTTGCATCAAAATCTCAATAGCAGTTACTATAATGGAATATCTATATGTGTAGATGTCATCGAATCTGTCACTATTCAGGCCCTTGAAATGGGTCGAGCATCATTGGCGTTCGATCAAGTGCGTAGCAATAACTACGTATATCTTGCTATAGAAAGTAGCTATTCCTGTCAGCTATGTGAAAGCTCAGGTAAGAACGAACTTGAAGAACGCCAGCTTCCCTCGTAAAGCCTGGCCCCCGTATCTTCCGGCCAGTGATTACATGAAGCTTCTCGGTGGCATGTCAGCACTTATAATTTAGATATATATTGACCAATTTTATTCTAATTGAATGCTCTCGAGACCATTTTGGGTAGCACGCCACCGCCGTTCTTGTCGTGGAAGTTCGAAATTTGGACTACAGTGGCACAACAGTAGTCCTAGAAATTCTGTATTGCACGACGCGCTTTGTTCCTTTGAAATTTTGAATTCAGTGACACATTAAATGGGACCTCGCATCCAGCTACATATATTAACTATAGCTGAAGATCAATTTCACAAACTGACTACTATGATTTCACGCGAAGATTCAGAGCCGACGGGTGTCTTCCGAATTGGGAGGACCCCATGAGCAAAGGCATGTGGTATTTCGTCAGGCTTTCTGGCTCATGGGGTGTGTTCAGGCTCGGTTGGGCTCAACTTCTCATTTGCGGTTGGTCTGTTTTCTCCGGGTTGGTCGGCATTCTAAGTTGTGTCTTCTCTGCGACGTATCCGTATCTTGTGCTTAGCTTTATAGATGCCTATCCGTCTATTGATAGTACTCCAGTTCAGCCTTACAGGTTATGACGGCGATCGGTGCTCAGTTTGTGTCGGAACACCGGGTATTCTGACATGCCGCGTGCTTCAGCAGAACGCCTGGGGCGGATGATATTCATGGCGATTGTCACGACTATCCAAAAGCCACCCGGCGTCGTTTAGATGCCGCCGAAGTGGTGTACGAACCAGTGCGTGATATCGTCCGATGTCAAGCACGTATCTGGGGTTCAGGCAACGAGTTTGGCCATATCGACATCTCCTGATTGTCGCGCTGAAAGATGATCAGAGAGAGGAGTGAGCTTCTAGTAGCGAAGATTCCTGTCTTCTTTTATTTAGGTTGCAGATCTCAAGCTCGTCGCAACTCATGACGGTCAGGTTGTTAATTTGAGGCCTCGAGGCAGCGGATTTGCAGAGTGTGCCTTATCCACTGCGTGTGCTTAATCATACTAATGTGTGCCTTCATGTCAGTCTAATCACCTGGTTCCTGGGTCGTCTTTCCCTTCAGGTACACTTTGACTGGTGATCTCCGCTGGTTCTTCTCCGCAAATGAATGGGGGACACGGGTGCCTGGTAGCTACTTTCAATGATTACCACCTCGAGGCAAAAGAGCCTGTCAGCAAAAGCACCTTTTATGGGCAATTTCTAC
>Ga0247742_10002683_pt1 | contig 11563 bp, 7 predicted proteins | sample UWRJL208509C2_FD_180944 | JGI IMG/M metagenome (GOLD analysis project Ga0247742, IMG submission 180944) | Plant litter microbial communities from Arlington Agricultural Research Station in Wisconsin, United States - UWRJ-L208-509C-2 | ecosystem: Environmental > Terrestrial > Plant litter >... | reverse complement strand
TGGCGGTATTGAAAGTCAGAGTGAAAGTAGCGCTCGGCAGACGAACGCCGTGGCGACCAACTCTGGCCAGAGGCCATGAGGCTGATCTCAATCAAGTTGCCGAGCCAGAAATATTGAATCCATTAACTGCAGTGAGCGACCCGATATGTATAGAGGTCGTTCGCCTTCGTTCCGTTGCAAGGGTATCAATCAGTGATCAGAGACCGCGACGACCAACGCATCGCAGATCGAGGAACTTCGGGTATAGTGTCTTTCAGCCGCGACCTCAGCTGCGCCGGTGCTAAGACTAGCTGCCTGCAGGCAGAGCACGTATTCGTTTCCCTGAGAAATGCATCTGGTCTTCTCAGCTGCGACCGCTTATAATGCTCTAAGTGCTTTGATCTGACTCGGATCGTAGTGCCGATATTTGTCCGTTTAAGCGCCGGCGTAAACAAATGCAACACCCGTGGGAGGTTTTCAGGTCACGCCTTGCCACTCACAATGACATTAACAGGTTGAAGTCTTCGACGTACTGAAACTCCTTTTATAATCTCAGAAATGAAAGCCACTTGGTTAAATTACGACAAACCCACTCTGACTGCGGCTTTGTCCAAATGCTTACTGTTTCTGCTTGAGCTCGTTACCGGCCTTGTGGGACGTAGGTGTTGCAAGATCTTCTACTAGCATTTCGTGGTTCAGTTGGGACCCATGATCGTTGGTCTCTCGACCAGAGTTGTCCTTGGACCCCTTGCGGCTAGTTGCTACGAGCCTACGAATCGGTACTGCTAGCTATTTTTGCTTGGAGGTGTACGTAGTGGGAGAACAAAGGTACTCACTTCTAGGCCAATGTCTGCATTCTTCTCTTGTTCTTTCGAACTGTGGTATCAAAGAACTTGCTTGTTCTGCTTTCTGGCTTGAACTGGCTCCAAAACTGTGTTGTGTGATTATTCTCTTATTACATTCCTCCCCTTATTCGTCACTGATCTACATTCTAGTCATTCACAGGTGTCACCTTGCCCCGTACTTTTGTCCTTTGTTTGACAGCTATAGTATGGTCACATGTGGGCCTATCCATCGATATCCAGAGAGGGCTGTCGCCCACATATCACAGCCCATTGTTCTATAAACGGAGCATGTGTTTACTCTGCCTCAAGGCGCAACGACAATTGATTGGGGATGTTGTGCGGTCTCACGAATATAGAGTCCTGCTTGTATTGCCTCCGACCAGTCATCACTGTGCTTGGACCGTGCATACCGCAGAAGAGTTTTCACGGGGCCAGTGCGGCCCCACATATGGCAATGTTTATCGATTCCACTGCGGCGTATCCATCAAAGGTTTACAACTTGTTTCCCCCAAAGCGGATGAATGCGATGCCGCTTCTTCGCATCGCCCCCCTTCAGCTCCCTTCTTGCCAACTTACAATAGTGGGGCATGGGCTTTGTTTGGAATGATTCTTCTCAGGCTCTTGGATCTCGATCCTTGTTTGCCTCACGTCAAGGATGCCATAATTGTATGTGCCTCTCAATGGTAGGATGGTCACGTCAACTTGAAGTATAAATACGGACTGCTGATCACTCGAGAATCAACATACAGATACCCCGCAATACTGATTTCAAGCTCTCCTTGACTGGGTTTTCTTCTAACATGGCTTTCGGCGTCAACATCATCCCACTTACCCCAGGACCCTCTCAATCTCTCAAACGAGAGAATATACAGTCAAACTTTCCTGTGCATCCTATCAGCGAGGAGGTGCTATGCAAAGCTTTGTGAGTCATTTGGTAATAATCTTCCATTAATCCTTTAACTAAGAATTTATTAGAAATAATCTGGATTTTTCAGCTCTGAATGATATTGGTTATTTTAACCATTACGAGGACTTTGACTCGCCGATCTTCCCTCCTCTTGAGGCTGGTGACGAACGTGCATTTGAAGCGTCCCACCTCAGATTGCATCAGGCACCACGAACGCCTCTCGTTGCTGAGTACATCGAGGATTACTCGCCAATGGATCTCACCGCGGACGATAGCTCCAAAAACGCATTCCAGCCTGACCCGTCATGCTATACCGGCGCGGACTCTAGTTTCTTCCCAGAATTCGATGAATCTGCACTTAACTCCCCCATCGAGGATATGGCAGCCTTCACCGAGCTGCTAGGAACCACTATCGAAGAGCTTGATCAGACCTTGTTTGGCATGCCATTCGAGGAATATCGAGCACAACTCCAGGCTCAGGAACAGCCTGAAAAATGACCTAGCCACTTGTATAGCTCTAGTTATCATGGGTTGAACGACGCCTACTCATCCCGTTCATGCCTTCCCACTTCGCATTCTCCTCCACCAATCGGTGACCATTCATTCTGTGCATTTCCCCTTTCGTAAACTACAGCAATTCTGTATCACCAGCCATCACCATCATACCCCACCTCATCTGCATCTTTTTTCCCCATCCGCAATCTGCTATCCGATTTACGATCAGCTCTAACTTACAATCTATCATGTAGAAACACCTAGAAGATTGTATTATCCTCACGAATTCCCTAAATTGTATGGCTAGTGTTGTAGTACTGAATATGTATACAAGTAACTGCGTCACGAAAGACGTATTTCTTCATCTACTACGTCGTTAGTGACTATGAAGAGGCTCTAAGGACCCTGTTTCGGAGTGCGATGGTCACACGAAGTTGGCGCTCATCTCCACAGCCTTCGGAACGATGGCGTCAGATATCAAATGTCCTGCCAGTGCCCTATTTATCACCTGTGTCAGGTGCAGGGCAAAGTCACATACAGTTGTGGTGGGCGCTGGCATTCATGAATTGAAAAACATGATTCTCAAGGCAGCGCCCACTACGGAGCGCTCGAAAATTAGCGCGGCCTGTGATCATCTTTGTAATGCACCTTCCTATCAATGATATCGGCGTAAAGAAGCACCCTGCATGTCCTGCAGCGAGTCAAGTAGAAGCTTTGTTAACATGTGCCTGCGCCACACCACAATTGTACAATTGGCCACCGCAGGACGAGGGGGAATTCTTGGGCGGTCGTTGGAGCCAATGGCTCCGCATTCTTGATCTCAATACAACTCGGCAGATCCAGTAGCTGAAGGTAATTCGGCCTATGACTGGGGTAATAAACTTTTGATTCAACGATATTGCTCAAGGAATACATTTTTCTCACAATCGTCTTTTTAATATCGCGTCAGCTCTTACAGCTGCATGCAAAACCGTGGGCCTACTCCGAGATTTCTCACTTGAACCTGAATTGGGAAACACACGACTGGATTTGGTGGTCGTGGTGGGGTGCATTGGACTCGAATCGGAAGAGCGAGGGGAGAAAATCGCGGTCCGGTCACCCACTTCAGCCGCAATTGGGCTACGAACCCTATCGTTTGGAGATTCGCTCCAAGGTACACCCTGGCGTACCCAATGGTGGGCGTATAGAGCAGATCCACCGCTGAATTGTGAGAATGTCGAGTAGGCCTGCATGTATCTGTAGTGGAGGCTACACTTCGTTGATGTGAGATGTCAGCACAAAATCACATTATGAATGCGATCCAAAGACCTCTAGCTATGTCGATGCCTAAGAGGTAGTGGAGGGGGTAAAAAATCCGTGGATGTTGGTGCGAGGCTCAATAATTCCGATGCATATATTTCAGACTTGATATTTGCAAGTCATCTGGGGCACGACTATGGTAAGCGCATCATAGAACACCGCCCCCGGTCACTGGCACAGAGCTCGAAGCGTGCATTACGGGGGACCACTGGGAGTAAGATCTAGAACATACCGTCAAGTTTTCTGCTTTATTCTTGGAGGGACAACAGATTGCAAGAATGCCTGGGTTGTGAGCAGGGGTGCCCATAATCGACTCAATGACTCTGGTTGTTGACTTGGTGTAGTAAGAGAACATCTAAGCTACGGCGGTAGCCAGCAACGCGGAGTACATACCTGCCGTTGACCATACGCATGTTCATTTTGCAAAGTTTCTCATCATGAGATGAGCAAGACCTCTTGCGATAGTAGGAAACAAATGAGAGACGTCCACGAAGATCTTTCGCCTTCCATTTTCGAAAACGCGGATCGTCGTTGTTGATCGCAAACACCCAGCATTGGCCAACAAACTCGCTTAACCGACCACGACGACAAAAGACGACAAGCATCCATTTCTCTGTTCAGTGACCACCCAAGAGTTTGTGGTACGGCGGCTGCAGCTGCTCGGGTCACGAGAAACGACAGGCCTCGACCAGAGTCCAAAGAAGATCACGCTCTCGACCTGCCATGCTGGTATGTGTCTCTGAGATAGCCGACTAACACATTGGAATATCCCAGCATGACATGAACACAGCCATTCGATGGGTCGAACTGCGACGTTCGTGTTCAAACTAGACGATGAACAGACCGACATATTGAGATCATGGCGCAGATATATATGGTTCGATGTGCCAGGCGCCGAGTTCATCCAGCTATCCAGGACCAAGTGCAATGCATAAGCAGAAGAATCAGTGACGCCATTGCTAGTCCACCACTATATTCGTCCATGTGGATTCCCAGATTCCAGGAGATTCCAGGATGGTTCTCGCCTACACTCAACAGAGAATGGGGGTCATTCCTGTAGGTTTTCCTTCATATATGCAGCCGGAAACCATGCTCTAGTCAAATGAAAGCTGACCTAGATCGAAACAGGCTCAAAACCCCTGGCCGTACCCTGATGCCATGTTCGACTGAACGACATATCCTACATTCTTGGCTCTAAAGAATAGGATCTTGTAAGTTTGATTGTGTGGTTTGCAGTCGAAACTGATAATCGATAATCACCCAGACACCAATTCAGGCTGGCTTGAAGTCACAGCAGCCCAATAGTCCAACCATTATCACCAGGAAGGACCTGGAAGGAGTAACGCAGGAGGCCTTTCCGACTGCAAGTGATGAATGCAATTTGCTTTCGATGACAGCCAGGAATGACGCTTGGGGATCGAATACTCCGATATACCATCCAGCATTTCATTTCTTCATTTGCAACTATCACGAGGATGCAAAGTTGGGTTGGAAATGTATGTCAAACGGCAGAAAGGATCTCTTGTTCGTCCATCCATGATCCAACATTCTATCTTTGGTTCACAGACCTCTTGTTTCCCCCAGATCCATCAATCTTCAGCATGTCCCAGGCATCCAACCCCGTATTCTTGGACTGTATAGGGATAAAGACAAGGTTTAGCCTCCAGAAACTACGATCCAAGGTCAAGCATCCTCCATTCCCATGGTAGTTACCTCTCACCGTCGCACCTCACGAAGGTCCGGTTGAAAAGGACACAGATGGGACATTAGGTGCTTGACGAGGTCGTCCGGAGGATATCTGACCCGTCGGTGTGGTGGATGACGCGATGACGAGGGATTGTTGAACATGTATTGTGCTGTCGGTTCAACATATTACCATGGCCTCGAACTGCACCCGTGAACATACAGGCTGAGGTGAGCTGTCCCTGCGCAACATGCTCTGCAGATTCGCTGAGCCATGTATATTGTTGTCAGTTGAAGGCTTGAAGTTCACCTGTCGGGGTTCCAGGTTAAGATGTGGTAAGGGCGAAGACGACCGCTTTCGGCTACCTACCTTCTACTCGTACATCCACGCCTATGCTAGTCGGCTTTCAGTCTAATATCAACTTCCTTCTCTCAGCGCTACCGACGAGGTCCTCCTCATAATCTGTATTCTGGAACACTATGCTTGACGAAATCGTATCTGTTCTTGCTGTTGGTTTATACTCGTACGTGTGAGGATTCACATCCGACCTGCAATCGCAAGCACGGAGGAACTTGAATATCATAATTCTTTTTCTATACTACCCCACTGGTGAGAAGACAGACGGATCTATTTAACATCCCTTGAAGCTCTGGATTGAACGCAGGCCACAGAACTTATTTAGCTACCTCATTGACTCAGATCTTCAATCTCTTGCAATTGCGTGCGGCTGTGTTGCTATTCAATAGGACCTAGGCGGTTAGTCTGCGACCAAACCTCGCCGTTTTCCCAACACATCCCCGTAACTCTTCCACCAGCAAAACCTATCGTATTTTGTATCTCGCTGGGTAGAGTAAAATATCAGAGGTCGATTTTCTATCCAACTATTCTGGCCGCCTCAAGAGCCGCTCTGGTAGGCTCGGGACTGGGAGATGCTAGTGTTTGGGGCCACGGCCATGTTGTGTATGCATTTCGATCCGCCATGATTACCATTCTACTCACCCCTTGTCAACCCTCCAGAGAGTGAGCCAGTGAGCCTGCCGCAAATCACGGCTTGGACCAGTGAAGTGGTGTAGTCAAGCTGGACAACCGTACCTACTGGGTAGTTGTGTTCAAGGAGCTCAATTATACTACATGTTTGGCATTGAAAATCAACACCACGCCCATAATCTCTGTTCCAGTCCAGATTCTTGCCGCCGTCAATGCCCCTAGCCATTCAGCCAAACGGAGACCCAAAATACGATCCTGTCCACTTGCTAAATATGCAATGGCGCAGATCGTTAAGGCACCAAACACCCGCAGTCACCCGAGCAAGGCAATTATTACCTCTTTTCGCAGAACGACCACTAGCTTCGAGCATTTTGACGACTTTCGCGAACGACAGGGTGCGATGGCCACTACAACACCAGCCAAACAGAAGTCGAGAAAGTGGGACGACTTCCTGGACCCGGAACGGTCTCGCTGGTTAGACTTTAGGATGCTACTATCTGGTTGCCAATGCTTCGTTGAAGGACTCAGATACTCTAATATACTGTATAATTTCAAGGGGAATGGCTTGCTTGGGCCATCATCCTTAGATTAGTCCCCTGTGACTGTTGGCCGACGTTTATTGTCGTTAACAAACTGGCCCACTACCGGAAATTGGCCAGTTTATCGGCTCCTGGTTTATCGGCTGTCTTCAGGTCAACAAACTGTCTATGAATGAATCCTTTTGTATGGTTTACTTTCTGTTCATGACTGTCAACCGATCTTCGTTAAAGGCGTTCTAAACTTGTCCATTTGACAGGTTTCTCAGCCATCTTAAGGTCAACTAACTATCAAAGAATGAGAGCCTTAAAATTCTGTATTTTCTGGCTAAGGCTTGGCAATAGCGTCCGTGCGTCAATACTAAATCCGTATCTGAAGTTAATCATTGCAAAGGTCTTTGCCTCGTATGCTAACCTTGAAGTATAGTCCAGGTTGAAAACAATGCCTGAACCCACTGCCGATTCCAACGCCGCCGTACATCCTGTATCCATTGCGGCCCGAAAAATAGTGCGCAGCTCGATCTTGTGCGATGCATGTCATCGATCGGCCTCGAGACTGTCTTTCTGTAATAGAACAAGGTCATCTCAGAGAAAAAAGGGCTCTATCAGCGATTGCCTGACAGTGAGGAAGAGGAACGGCTGGCAACTTCGAGAGCGTTTCTGGGCGGGCATACTCCATTCCCATGGTAATGACCTCTTGGCTTTGAGCTTTATCAACTGTAAGCCAACAGAGGACAGACACGGATGGAAGGACACCCGACGTGATCACTCTCGATGAGGCGTGGACCGCAGTCAGGAATGATGAGGGGGTTGTGGTTCGCCGACCTCTAAGCTGGTTGTGGGGGAAAGAGCAGGGTATTTGGCGTCTTTTTATCATCTCAGAGCTCCGACACTGATCTGATTATCATTCGGCTCGGATAAATTTGCGCGAACTTGCGAAATTGCTACTTACTATGTCTGTTAAGTGACGACAATCTGCGCGAAATAATCAGCGGAGAGTGGTGCATACGTACACGGCAGGTGATGTAGTCAATCTCTCTACCAATCATATGGACTGGGGGTGCCAAAAAACTTCAGGAACACCCTCGAAGGAGAATGCATGAGTACTTTACTTGGCTCGCCTTGTGACCTACCAATTGACGAACCTTACAGATGCGATTGGGCCGCACGGGCGAGAGAAGGGTCTCCTTGTTTCTAGCACCTTCGAAGCCAAAACATCTTCGCATTTCACAACATCGGCCTGACATGCATCGCGAAAAAGGAATGCGGCTTTCGGATGATCAGAGCTGGGTTCCGTGCAGAGGGGTTGTTGTTTACTTAGCGAGTCGGGATACATGCAACGACGACCTCCTAGCACTCAAAGAGCGTGGCGCGAGGTAGAGTGGAGCAAGTCTCTATCCGAAGCTCGTATATACTAGCCTTTTGTTTTACCCACATGCCCAAACTGTATACAAACAATTCACTTGTCCGTTTCTCTTTCGAGCTTACGGCCGGATAAAACGAGGCTGCCCTCTTTACTACCTCTATTATTGCTCAGAAAACCGCAAAAGGTCTGCATTATATATAGTTCGACCTCACACGAAGCAGTAACCTTTTTTATAATCCGTAAAAGATGACGCCAGTCACACCTCGTTGTGGTCATTTTTTCTTCGATTTTTTTCTTCGAAGATGGATCCACCTCAGTTAGAGCTACGGGGACCTGAAAAATCTTTCAGCGACTTTTTCAATCCTGTAGAGGGTGTCACTAGGTTGCGCGTACGGAAACAATTAGATATGCAAGGAACGGCCTTGAGCACAAAGAGTTGTCTAGAGGATAACTCACCCTCCGAGAGCCTCTGTAGCGTCAGCGCGGGCATCAATAATGCACGCCTGTTAAGAAGTTCACTTTGCTAGTCTCAGTGGTGCTCTATCCCCCCTTATAGCCATTGCTAATATTCCCCTTATAAAGTTGTCAAAATTTCGATAGTGTGGTTAGGCCTGTTCTCTTGTTTTCGGTTAGTTTCACGACAAAAGAGGTGCAGAGGACCTACCTGGACCTATCGTGCGATGATGCGTTGCCCATTATGTATGTTGAATTTCCTGCTATATGTAACTGCCGCGTCGGCTCAACTTTGCACCGGGACCGTACCTCTGCAAAATGTTTGTGCCGCAAACTCTGTATGAGGCACCAAGCATCTCAGTCAGCAACAATCAAGAAGGACAGCCAGCGTTGGGGAGAGTGGCGGTGGAGGTGGTGCTGGGAGGGTAAGTCGGCCGGTCAGGTATGTAGGCGTACTCTAAAGTGCATACTTATCAGTGACCTTGACTTTGGACACATAGCAAGCTTCATACCTCCAAGCAACCACCTCCATTACACAATCCGAGTCCTAGAAACACCAGAAAACGCGCGAGAAGCTGCAACGGGTCACATTCGAGACGAGGGGTTGACAGTGGAGTTTGACACAGGTCATCGTTGAACGGCCTCAAGCAATCACTAAACGACAGGAGAGAGCACACACGATGAATCAGTACATTTCAATATTCAGTGAGCACTGTCTGCTATGCACCTCGAAGGTGTTCTGACCCATGCTAGAGCCGGCAGTAGTGAAAGATGTGGCTCTCATGCATCGTACATGACAATTCCGAGAACCTTTAAATCCATGATCACGGGTTCATACATGCATAGAAAGGTGCTCACTAGTCTGCCCGATCCATTGGCCATTCTTCATTCCTTGCGCGATACCCGACACTTATCGCCGAGCCCGCCAGTTAGCTCTTCTTGCAGAAGGAGCCGGGAAACACACCTCTCCACGGCAGCAACGAAGAAGGGGGAGATCTTGTACAATCATCCTGGCCTCATTGTATCGCGCAGGCTCTCAGGTCCTTGCAACGGAACTGCGCCTTTTGCTGTGGCATCGGACCTGACTTCGGAAGTGCTTTCAGGATGACGAGGTGTCTATGCATTTCAGTAGTCCCAAGTCCGGATTGGTACGTGGAAGTATATTTGCCCAAGAACTTGCTGAATAACGAAGTACAGTCTAGATGACGAGCGCTACGAACGTAGAAAAGAAGAGATTGTCAGTCCTTCGATATGTGTGTATGACGACGGCTCCGCTCACATGAAAACCAAATCCACACACGCTGCACCATATCTCCTATTAATCTTTTGGGGACACGAACTTAGAGGTTCCAAACTGCCTTCGAAATCCACAAGCTCCCTGTACAGCGCCCTCTACTATCTCTGAACATTCTGAACCCGAATAGCAGAACCTGTGGTGCGACGGGGTGCCTCCGCAGGTGGTGTCTCCACTGTTATACCCAAAAGATTCTAGCAGTCCACAGATGTTGGGACTCGGAAAAGTTCCAAGCTCTATTGAGGTCAGTCATACTCCATTCCCATAGTAATGACCTCTCGCTGACTAGAGTTTTTTTTCTGTATCAACCCCGCCAGCGGACAAAGGACAACAAAGGCGATGAAGCACGTCTGACGAGCGAATCGCAAGGAATCCTCCGCGAGTCCGAGTCGAGGAATGGGGTGGAACCGAGGAACCAACGACGTACCTGCAGCCAAGATCTGAACCATCGCTGAAAGCCTCCTGTAGAATCTAAGAGCGCAATGGTGTTTCCATTCCCGTATCGTCGACATAGATAGGGGAACGTATTCTGGTGGTTTGTTCTTCCATGTCTTCGCGCAAGTGGAAAGGCTGACTGACATTGGTCCTATAGCTGAGTGCATACGGTTGAAGGAGGCCGATGAGACTCACAATTCCGTGCCACGCCGTCGTTGAAAGTGGAAGGTTGCCATCAAGTCCGACAACTCCACTGCGCACTGTCTACAACTTACAGTTCTGGCATCAGTGTCAAGATTTGCTCACTATGATGGCTTGCCGGCGACAATACATGGTACAGAGCCATGGTTCTTGAAAGACTCGGAAAATATGATTTCGCGTTTTGTATCAGGAAGGAAGGGAGTTTGAATTTAGGCCACGGGTACCTGATATACGTTTCTCCAGTACTGCGCACCAAGATTATTCTATGTTTCTCCACCATCAATGTCCAATTTGTGCCTACTCCTACCGGAAAGCCTCGTAAAGCGCCTTGAGTTGGCTTATCTGAGATCAGCGATAAGTCGTACATTTTCTAAACGTGAGTTCATCGCCCTCTTCTGTATTATCGTTCTTGACTGGGTGTTTTTTAAGACTCGAACGCTATACGTCCATTCTGGGGATGCTTTGGACAGGACTCCACTCCAGGCTAGGCTCAGTCAGCGGATGAGGCGTCACCTAAATATGAGGACGCCTCATATTTCGCGGCATCCAGACCTAGAATGTTCTCAATTAGGCCATCCTACCCAGGCCGATTATACCCCATGACACAGTCACTAAGGTTGTGGAGTATGTTCCCCAGTGTATGAAGAGCGGTTATGGATGCTTCTGGACAGTCATGTGGGCAGGACCTTTATTTTTTTCTTTTGACTGGAGAAGGAGGATGTCCAGAGGTATCAAAATTTCTGACGAACGCTCGAGGTCAAAATAAGGGGTTGTAACATCTGGTAGTGATTTTTGTGGATAATTTTAATAGTAGCGATATCGATGGACATAAGGGATCTTTATTCTAATAGCAATAAAAAATCTACTCGTTGTTTCCACAAATTTTCAGATGAGCGATCCGGGCTACACACCTATTCTTTCGACGTTGCAACAGCGATTATGAGAGCTCATGTACCTAGATTTTTGTTTGTGACCTCCCATAACATCGCCAGCTGCCTACTCTGTCGATTTGGCAATATTTGGGGTCCAGGTAGCCCAATTTTCATCTCATTCCAGGACGAACGAGAGTTGTAGAATCCACT
>Ga0247742_10002682_pt1 | contig 11564 bp, 8 predicted proteins | sample UWRJL208509C2_FD_180944 | JGI IMG/M metagenome (GOLD analysis project Ga0247742, IMG submission 180944) | Plant litter microbial communities from Arlington Agricultural Research Station in Wisconsin, United States - UWRJ-L208-509C-2 | ecosystem: Environmental > Terrestrial > Plant litter >... | reverse complement strand
CGTCGATCCGGCCGGGTCATCGGTCGCATCGACGTGCCGCATGCGGTGATCAACGGTGGCGTCACCGGCGATATCGAGGTGTCTGAGCGCCTGGAACTGGCTCCGCTGGCCCGGATCGACGGTGATGTCCAGTACCAGGTGCTGGAGATGACGGCCGGCGCCCAGGTCAACGGCAAGATGATTCACCGCGCCCCGGCTACCGTCCGCCAGCTCGCCCAGGCCGCCATCGAGGCTGCCCCGGTGCCGGCCGAGGCTTGACCTGCCGCCGAACGGCGCCATTATGGGTGGCATGAACAACCCCTTTCCCATGGCGCCGTCCCCGGACTACCGCTCCGCTGGTGCGCCGCTGATCTTCACCGAGGCTGCCGCCCGCAAGGTGCACCAGCTGATCGAGGAAGAAGGCAACCCCGGCCTGAAACTGCGCGTCTATATCAGCGGCGGCGGTTGCTCGGGCTTCCAATACGGCTTCACGTTCGACGAGGACCAGGCCGAAGACGACCTCGCGGTCTCACGCGAAGGTGTCACGCTGGTCGTCGATCCGCTCTCGCTGCAGTACCTCACCGGTGCCGAGATCGACTACGCGGAGTCGTTCAGTGGCTCCCAGTTCGTCATCCGCAATCCGAACGCGAAGACGACCTGCGGCTGCGGCTCGTCGTTCAGCGCATGAGCGGTCGCGCGGCGTGACGATCGACCAGGAGCGCGACCGGGCCGTCGCCGTACGCGCCCGTGAGAATGTCTTCGCAGGCATCGACATCGATCGCATGGCCGAGCGTCGCGATGACCGCCTCTGGGTGGAAGACGTCGAGCGCGCTGCCAGCAGTCGCTTCCTGGTACTCGACAGCGATGGCCAGGCGTTCGCGCGAAGCGACGACGACGCGCCGGAGTGGATGTCGCCCACGATGCGTAATGAGCGGTTCGGTGACATTCCCGCCACCTTCCTCGGCCTCGCCGCGGATACCGCCTGGTTCACGCTGGTCGTCGATGAGGCCCAGGCCGATATTTTCACCACGCTGACCGGCTCACGCCGCGTGTCGCTGCGCGAGGCGGGCCTGGTCTTCAGCGCGTTCGACGCTGGACTGTTCGCCTTCGCCAAGGGCATCACCCATTGGCAGCGCCAGACCCGGTTCTGCAGCCAGTGCGGCGCGCCGACGCTCGTGGTCGCCGCAGGCCATCGCGTGCAATGCACCAACCCGGACGGCGCGCACATGCATTTCCCGCGCACGGACGCCGCGATCATCGTGATCGTGGAAGACGGTGACCGCTGCCTGCTCGGTCGCCAGCGAGGGTGGCCGGCGGGCCGCTATTCGACGCTCGCCGGATTCATCGAGCCAGGCGAATCGCTCGAAGATGCCGTGCGTCGCGAAGTGCGCGAAGAGTCCGGCATCGAAGTGCTCCACGCGACCTATCACTCGTCCCAGCCGTGGCCGCTGCCGGCCTCGCTGATGGTCGGCTTCACCGCGACGGCGAAGACGCGCGAGATCCACCTGCGCGACGATGAGCTTGAAGATGCACGCTGGTTCACGGTGGATGACATCGTCAACGGCATGGCCAGCGGCGAGCTTGGCGTGCCACCGCCGCTGTCGGTGTCGTATCGACTGATCGAGCACTGGCTGGGCCTGCGTGGCGTCAGTCTCGACGAACTCATCACGAGTGCGCCGCCCCGGGGCTGATCCCCTACAATCGGCGCATCGACCAGCGGATCGCGCTCGCCATGGCTCTACGTCTCCTCGCCGTTCTCATTGCCCTCGCCATCGTCTGGAGCGTGCCGCAACTCGCGCGGTGGCGTGATGACCGCTGGTTTCGCGGCTGGGTAAATCGACTGGGCGATACGTCCGGGCCCGGGCGCGTGGCCGTCATCCTTCTCGTCCCGGTGTTGGCTACGGCGATCTTCGCCACTTTGCTGGCCTCCCTCCCCTTTTTCGATCTGGCCTGGCTGATCTTCTCGGTCGCCGTGCTGGTTTACGCGCTCGGCCCACGCGAGATCGAAACCGACATCGACGCCATCCTGCGCGCACCCGACACGCTCCGCCGTGACGAGGCGATGGTCGCCCTGCGCCACAACGAGGAAGCGCTGACCTGGTTTGCGCCGGCGCTGGTCGAAGCCGCGTTCTACGGCGCGCTGCGTCGCCGCTTCGGTGTGCTGCTGTGGTTCCTGCTGCTGGGCCCTGCCGGAGGCCTCGGGTATCGCCTGGCACAGATCCTCGGCCGCGATGCCTCACTGGCACTGGACAGCGCCACCCGCATCGCGGCGCAGCGCGTGGCCGATGCGCTGGACTGGATCCCGTCCCACCTCATGGTGTTCGCCATGGCCCTGGTTTCCGACTTCGACGCCGTCATCGGCGCCTGGAAGCACTGGCACCACACCTCGGGCAGCCCGCGTTCGCGCCTCGATCCGGACTTCCTCGGTGCGGTCGCCCGCGCAGGCGTCGATGCGGATGTCGAAGCCGGCGATGGCTATGTCCAGGACGTCAGCGATCCGGTGGCCGAACTGGAGGACGCGCGACGAGTGATCCGTCGCGTGCTCGTGGTCTGGCTTGCCGTCGTCGCGGTCATCGTCCTCGCCGCCTGGGTCGCCTGACCCGGGCGACCCGGCTCAGGCCTTGTCGCCGCGCAGTTCGCTGACGCGCGCTTCCAGCACCGCCGCATTCGCGTCGCTCGCCGCCAGCGGCGAGCCACCCACCAGTTCGATCTTCGACCAGAACCGGCGCGGCAGGCGCGACCGGTGCATGGCGCTGTCGCGTCGGCTGAAGATGCTGCCCCACATGCCGCGCAACGCCAGCGGCACGACCGGCACCGGACGGCGAGCGAGGATCTGGTCGACACCGGGACGGAACGTCGCGATGCCGCCGTCCTTGGTGAGCCCACCCTCGGGGAAGATGCATACCACTTCGCCCGCAGCCAGTGCCTCGTCGATCAACTCGAAGGCGCGGGCCAGCTGCGCCGGGTCTTCGTTGCGCCCGGCGATCGGGATCGCCCTGGCCGTGCGAAAGACAAAGTTCAACACCGGGATATTGAAGATCTTGTAGTACATGACGAAGCGCATCGGCCGGCGCACGCTGGCCATCAGGATCAGCGGATCCATGAAGCTCACATGGTTGCAGACCACCAGCGCGGCGCCTTCGTCCGGCACGTTCTTCAGTCCGTCCACACGCACGCGGTAAAGCGAGTGCACGAGGATCCAGGTGATGAACCGCATCATGAATTCGGGCACGAGCGTGAAGATGTACACCGCGACGGCGATGTTGATCAGGCCGGTGATGAGGAAGATCGTCGGGACGCTGAGGCCGAAGGCGCTCAGGCCGATGCCGAATCCCGACGCGATGCAGATCAACAGCGCGTTGACGATGTTGTTGCCGGCGATGATGCGCGACAGGCGCTCGCGTGGCGCGCGACTCTGCACGAAGGCGAACAAAGGCACGACGTAGAAGCCGGCGAACGCGCCGATCATCGTGAGATCCAGGGCGACACGCCATGCCCCCGGCACGGCCAGGAAGGCGGTCCAGCCTAGCGTCGTGCCAGCCGTCACGGCCGGGTGCGCGAAGAACAGGTCGACCGCGAATACCGTCAGGCCAAAGGCGCCGATCGGCACGAGACCGATTTCCACGCGCTTGCCCGAGAGACGCTCGCAGAGCAGTGAACCCACACCGGTGCCGATCGAGAACAGCGTGAGCGCCAGCGTATTCACCGAGCCATCGCCACCCAGCACATGACGGGTGTAGTTCGGCAGCTGCGCGATCATCACCGTGCCGAAGAACCAGAACCAGGAGATGCCCAGCACGGCGTTGAAAATGGCGCGATCTTCATGGGTGAGCTTGAGTACGCGCCAGGTCTCGCTCAGTGGATTCCAGTTGAATTTGAGTTGAGGGGCCGTGGCCGGCGCGGCGGGAATGGAGCGACTCACCAGGTAGCCGGTGACCGCGATCGCAATCGTCGTCAGCGATGCCGCGAGCGTGCCGTAGCCGGCAATCAGCATCAGCGAGTTGCCGACGATCATGCCTACCAGCATGGCCAGCTGCGTACCCATCTCGACCAGTGCATTGCCACCGACCAGCTCGTCGCGCTCGAGGGCCTGCGGCAGGATCGAATACTTGATCGGGCCGAACATCGTCGAGTGCATGCCCATCAGGAACAACACCACCAGCAACAAGGAAATGTGGTGGGTGAAGAAGCCGATCGCCGCGACGACCATCGCCGCGATCTCGAACAACTTCACGTAGCGGATGAGGCGGGTCTTCTCGAACTTCTCCGCAATCTGTCCGGCCGTAGCCGAAAACAGAAAGTACGGAAGGATGAACAGCGCAGGCGCCAGGTTCGTGTAGAGCGACACCTGGGCGTCGGGCAAGGCCATCTGGAACGCGACGAGCATGACCATCGCGTTGCGGAAGGCATTGTCGTTGAACGCGCCAAGCGCCTGTGTCCAGAAGAAGGGTGCGAAGCGTCGCTTCGTCAACAGGGAGAACTGAGACATTCCATGTGCCGCCGCCAGGAGATGGGTCGAGTGTATCCGACCGTCCCCGCAGGCGTATTCCATAGACCGGACGAGGCTCCTACAGCATCCCCGGCCTCACACGTACACGATCTGGTCGCGTTTCCTGCGCCTCCATCGGAAGAACCACGCACATACGAGAAGTCCCCTACATCACTCAAAGGGCGGCGCCCGACAAGATGTCGCTCCCCCTGCCAAGGACATGGCTCCATGAGACGTCGACACCTTTCCCTGATCGTTCCAGCCTGCGTTGTCGCCATGCTGGCGACCTATAGCCGACCGGTCCCGGCGGACACATCCGCCGTCGAGTCATCGCGCATCGTCGATGCATCGCCACGCCTGCTTGCTGTCACGGACATTCCGTTCACGCTCGCGGCGACGGGTGGCAATCCGGTGGGCTGGGATGTCCCGGCATCGCTCCAGGACCTGACACTCGGTGATGCGGCGCTCCGCGGCATACCGCTCGCCGCCTGGGTTTCCAGCCCGGCCTTGGGCGATCCCAACGTACAGGCCGACGTCAGGAGACTGCTCGCGCGGGGCGTTGCCGTTCTGGTCACCAGTCGCCCGGGTGAGGCGCGGCATGAGCTTGCGACCTTCGGTGTCGAGGCGATCGGTCGAACCGCCATTTACCGGCACACCGAAGAGGGCTACAGCATCACCTCGGTCGCGGTGGCCCTCGATGACCCCGATGCCGTAGCGTCCTGGCAAAAGGCTTCCGACGCCGTTTTCGCCGCCATGCGTTCATCGGTACACGCGGAGGATGACCCCGTACCGGATGAGGAAGGTCACGGGGAGCGTGCCTTCCTGCGCATCGACGACCAGATATTCGCGAAACACGGCCGTTCCGCCTCGCAGACGATTCGAATCATGCGAGACACCACGCCGAGTCACGACCACAAGGTGATCGCGGTGGAAGCCGACGTCAACGTCGTCCCCTACGCGAACGGCATTTTCAAACGCCACGATGATGAAGCCCTTACCCCGTACTTCGAACCCCATGGCGAAGGATTTTTCTTGTACGCCCCCGAAGCCTATCGCTCGACGACCCTCCTGCAATGGAAGGAGAAGTCCCCCAACGCCCGGCTCCTCCAGGCCGTGCCCAGGACCAACGGTGCGACCCAGCGAAAGATCTCCGAGGAAATATCGAGCAAGAGCACGTTCACCGCGTCCGTCGCGCCCGATGTGCAGAGCGGACTCAACAAGGACGGCATCAACGCCCAGGGGAAGGTGCCGTTTTCGTTGGCCTGGGCAAAAGAGTCCAGCGAGCGCTCTGCCGTAGAAATGAGCGTCGAGGATTATTCGGTCAGCGTCAGCGCGCAAACGTACCCGTGGGGCCTCGCAAGCACCTGGACGTTTCCCCTTTCCAACGATATCAGCGGCAACCCCGATTACTTTGGAAAAAAGAAGCTGTCGACCCGCTTGATGACGCCGATGATGCGTCGCGCGTCACTGGAGACCGCCTCCGAATGGCGGATCGACGGCAACGACGAGCAGACCCTCCTGATCGCGTCGCGCGGCACGGTGGAGAACCGGACCTTTATGTGGTCGGGCGTACGCGACGACCCAAAAAGGCCGCCTCATGTACGCCTCGACCCCGCCTCGAGCGAGGTTCTCAACGTCGGGGAAAAGGGCTTCCCGTGGGAGGACGGCTTCGACAAGCAGCGTTACGAGAGCGGCGACATCCAGCCCTGGGTCGCGTCGAAGGTCGATCTTTCCTCTCCCTATCTGACCCGCGGAGCGACGATTCTGATCCAGTCCCTGTCGGCGCTCGGCGAGTGCCTTCAGGCGGACGGTGAAGCGGTAGGCCTCGCGGCCTGCGACAAGGAAAAGCGGTCGCAGCAGTGGATCCTGGAAGCTGACAGTACCTATCGCAACCGCGCGAAGGGCGCCTGTCTCACGGCGGATACCAGCGACGGAAGCGTGAGCACGGCGGCCTGCCAATCCCATGCACTCAACCAGCAGTGGAAATGGTCCGCGGATCGCATTCACTCGATGTACGAAGGGGGTGACACCTGGCGGCTCCACCTACGGGGGCGCGCGATGAATGCGAAGTTCGATCCTTCGCGCCACCAGCTGATGGCGCCCAATCCCAATCACTTCCTGCTGCGCCCGTGGTCGTCCTACCCCTCCCCGCCGAGCAACGAGGACTGGGTTCCTAGCCTCTCGGGCCGCCAGCCGGCGTTCCAGAAGATCCCGGGCTTTGACTACCGCTATGTGGAGACGACCGAACGCTGGCAGACCATTCCCATACGCCATGGTCTCTGAGGGACACAGCGCACTTCTTCAACCACGCCGCAAGGCGCGATGCGCGATGTCGTTCCGATAGAAGGCGCCCGCCAGGCCGATCCGGCCGATCGCTGCATAGGCCCGCGTGCGAGCCTCGGCGAGGTCCGTGCCCAGCGCGCAAACGGTCAGCACGCGACCGCCCGAGCTCACCGCCTCACCTTGCCCGTTCGTTGCGGTTCCGGCGTGGAACACCTTCACGTCGCGACCGAAATCCTGCTCCGCGCCTTCGATGACATCACCCGTTCGCACCTTGGCGGGGTAACCGGCGGCGGCGAGTACGATACCGATCGCAGGGCGCGCATCCCAGTCGGCGCGCGCCGCGGTCACATCACCGTCCAGCGCGGCGTCGACGAGGTCGACCAGGTCGGACGACAGGCGAAGCATGATCGGTTGCGTCTCCGGATCGCCGAAGCGCACGTTGAACTCGATGACCTTGGCGGCGCCCGCCTTGTCGATCATCAGGCCCGCGTAGAGAAACCCGGTGAAGGGTGCGCCATCGGCGGCCATGCCATCGAGCGTGGGCTGGATGATTTCGCGCATGACCCGGGCGGAGACCTCGTCGGTCACCACGGGCGCGGGCGAGTAAGCGCCCATCCCACCCGTATTCGGACCGAGGTCGCCGTCATCGCGACGCTTGTGGTCCTGGCTGGTCGCCATCGGCAGGGCGTGCTTGCCGTCAGCGATGACGATGAAGCTGGCTTCCTCGCCGTCGAGGAATTCCTCGATCACCACGCGTGACGATGCGTCGCCGAAGGCCTGCTGGCCGAGCATGTCTTCCAGCGCCGCCTCGGCCTCCTCGAGCGTCATGGCCACCACGACGCCCTTCCCGGCGGCAAGGCCATCGGCCTTGATGACGATCGGCGCGCCGGTGCCGCGCACGTGGGCCAGCGCGGGCGCCAGTTCGGTGAACACCGCGTAGTGCGCGGTGGGAATGTGGTGACGGGCCAGGAAATCCTTCGCGAAGGCCTTGCTGCCTTCGAGTTGGGCGGCGCGGGCCGTGGGGCCGAAGCAGCGCAGACCGGCGGCGGTGAAGCGATCCACCACGCCGGCCACCAGGGGCACCTCGGGTCCGACCACGGTGAGACCGACGCCTTCACTCTGCGCCAGCGCGAGGAGGCCATCGATATCCGTCACCGCCACCGGCACGTTGCGCAGGCCGGGCTCGCGGGCCGTGCCCGCGTTGCCGGGCGCCACGATGACCTCGTCCACGCGCGCGGACTGTGCAAGTTTCCAGGCCAGCGCGTGTTCGCGGCCACCGCCGCCGATAACGAGGACTTTCATGGGGTGTCTCCAGACATTGAGCCCGGCATTCTACCCGGCGTCGGCAGCCCGGGGGCGCGGGATCCGCTCAGCGCTGGCCGAGCAACTCGATCAGCTGCGCACGCGGCAGCTTGCCGGTCTCGTTGCGCGGCAACGCATCGACCAGGCGCAGCGGCCGCGGCAGGAATACCGGATCCATCGCATGGCGAAGCGCGCTCAGCACGGCGTCGATGGTGAGCGTGGGCGCAACCACGAGGCCGGCGATACGGCGGATGCCGGCAGCGTCCGCTTCGTCCAGCTGGAACAGCACGCCGTCGCTGACGCCATCGATGGCGAGCAAGCGGCGGTTGAGGTCGCCCAGCGAGGCACGCTTGCCAGCGATCTCGAGCAGGTCGGTATTGCGCCCGCGAAGACGGAAGCGACGCCCCTCGTCGTGCAGCGACACGATGTCGGCCAGCGCGATGGGCTCGGCCAGCTGCGGCGCGTCGACCAGCGTGCCGTCCGGCTGCGGATGCAGCACCACGCTGTCGTAGAGTTTCCAGTCGTCGTCGACCGCCGTACGCCGGCTGGCGAAGACGCAGGTCTCGGTGGAGCCGAAGACTTCGTGCAGCGGCGCGTCGAAGCGCGATTCCGCGGACCGTGCCAGTTCGACCGGCATCGGCGCCGTGGCCGAGACGAACGCGGCCAGGGGTGGCAAGCTGACGCCGGATTCGATGAGCGCACGCAGATGCACCGGCGTTGTCACCAGCACGCGCGGCTCGGGCAGCGAGGCGAGTGCGGTGGCGACGTCGGCGGGAAAGAAGGGCCGGCCCGCATGCACGCTGACGTCGGAGAGCAGCGGCATGAGCACGGACATCTCCATGCCGTACATGTGCTGGGGTGGAACAGTCGCGACGACATGGAACGCATGGCCGATCGCAAGGCCGAGCATGCTGGCGTTGCCGGCATTACTGGCGACGAAGCTGCCCCACGTCTTCAGGTTGGGCTTGGGCTTGCCGGTCGAGCCGGAGGTGTAGCCGATGGCGACCACCGCATCAGCCGGGATCGAGGGCATCTCACCGTCAGCGGACCATCCATCGTCGAACACCGGCATCCGCAGGTACCCCGGCGGGGCGGGCGACAGGTCGAGCTCACCGATGGCGTAGGCACCAGGATGATTCGCCATCACTTCGTCGACGGCATGCGCGGCCCGCGAAGGCGGCAGGAGGTTCGTCTGGCCACGAACGGCAAGCGCCGCGAAGGCCACGAGGAAGGCATAGCGATCCTCGCAGAGGTTCACCGCACTGTCGGCGTCGGGGAGCGTCGCCGCCACCTGACGCACGTGGGCGAGGAAGGTGGTCGCTGTCACGGCCTTTCCGTCGCGCCAGGCGATGACGCGGGAGGGCGAGCCAACAAGCAAGGGCAGTGACGCAGCGCCTGGGCGCCCGGACATCTCGGAATGGACGATCGACAACGGCTGGCTCCCCCTCTCAGGCGCGGATGATAGCGCCGCTGAGGGCGTCACGTATGGTGGTGGGTCGCTCCTGTCCGCCCAGCGCTGCGTCGAGCGCGCCGTCCAGGCGGTCGCCGAAGTAGCGCTCGAGGGTGGCGAAATCCCGGGCTGGCGGCTCGCCGTGCGGGTTGGCACTGGTCGAGACCAGCGGCGCGCCGAAGGCGCGGCACAGGGCGGCTGCCGGCGCGTGCGCTGTCACGCGCAGGGCGATACCCGCATGCGCGCCAGCGACCCATGCCGGGACCCGCTCGCTGCGTGGAAAGATCCAGGTGTGCGGCCCGGGCCACGAGACCCGAACGTCCGCGAGTACCGCCGCCGGCACAGCGGCGAGATCGATATAGGGCGCGATCTGGTCGAAGTCGGCGGCGATGAGCAGCACGCCTTGTGTCGCCGGACGACCCTTCAGGGCGAACAGGCGATCGAAGGCAGCGCGATCGTGCGGATCGCAGCCGAGGCCGTAGACGGCCTCCGTGGGATAGGCGAGCACGCCGCCACCGCGCAGGAGCGCGGCGGCAGCGTCGACCGTAGCCGTAGTGAACCGACGCATGTCAGTCGACGGACGGGGATACCGCCTTGGCGGCTGTGGACTTGGCGGGAGCCTTCTTGGCAGCGGCTTTCTTCACGGCGGTTTTCTTTGCCGCCGGGCTCTTCGTCGGAGCCTTCTTCGTCGCTGCTTTCTTCGTCGCCGTCTTCTTGACCGCCGTCTTCTTCACGGCCGTTTTCTTGGCCGTGGCGTCCTTCGGCGCAGCGGCCTTCTTGGTCGCCGCCTTCTTGGCCGCGGCTTTCTTGGTGGCCGTCTTCTTCGCCGCCTTGCCGCCACGCGGCTTCTTCACCGGCGCGGCCGCGAGGAGCTCGACGCACTCGGCCAGGGTCAGCGTCTTCGGCTCGCGGTCCTTGGGAATGCGCGCGTTCTTCTCGCCGTCGGTGATGTACGGACCGTAGCGGCCGTTGAGCACCTGAATGTCGTTGCCGAAGTCGGTGATGATGCGGTTGGCGATGGCCTCGAGCTTCTCCTGCACCAGCTGGAGCGCACGCGGCAGCTCGATGGTGTACGGATCGTCTTCGGGCTTGAGCGAGGCGTAAGTGCTGCCCTGCTTCACGAAGGGACCGAAACGACCGACGCCGACGGTGATCTCTTCGCCCGCCTCGGACTGGCCGAGGTTGCGCGGCAGCTTGAACAGCTCCATCGCGTCCTCGAGCGTGATCGTGTGCATGCTCTGGCCGGGGCGCAGGCTGGCGTAAGTCGGCTTGGCCTCGTCATCCTTGCTGCCGATCTGCGCGTAGGCGCCGTAGCGACCCAGGCGCACCGATACCGGCTTGCCGCTTTTCGGGTCTTCACCCAGTTCGCGCGCGCCGGTGGCCTCGTTGCGATCGACCGATTCGGTCTTGTCGTCCACCAGGGTCTTGAACGGCAGCCAGAAGCGCTCGAGCAGGGGCACCCAGGCTTCTTCGCCACGACTCACTGCGTCCAGCTCGTCTTCGAGGCGGGCGGTGAAGTCGTAGTCCACGTACTGGGCGAAGTGGCCGGAAAGGAACTGGCTCACGGCGCGGCCGACGTCGGTCGGGCGGAAACGGCGGCTCTCCAGGAGCACGTACTCACGGCTGAGCAGCACCTGGATGATGCTGGCGTACGTGGACGGGCGACCGATGCCGTATTCCTCGAGCGTCTTGACCAGACTGGCTTCGGAGAAGCGCGGCGGCGGCTCGGTGAAGTGCTGGTCGGCCACGATGGCGGCGACGGGCACGACATCGCCCTGGGCCAGCCGCGGCAGGCGACGCTGCTCGTCGTCGTCCTCGGTTTTCTGGTCCTTGCCTTCCTCGTAGACGGCGAGGAAGCCCGGATCGATCACCGTGGTACCGGTGGCGCGGAACGCCGACTCGTCGACCGGGAATTCCACCGAAACGGTGTTGAGCGTGGCGTGGACCATCTGGCAGGCGACCGTGCGCTTCCAGATCAGCTCGTAGAGCTTGCGCTGGTCGTCGTTGAGGAACGACGCCACGGTGCGCGGCATGTGCATCGCCGAGGTGGGGCGGATCGCC
>Ga0247742_10002681_pt1 | contig 11564 bp, 16 predicted proteins | sample UWRJL208509C2_FD_180944 | JGI IMG/M metagenome (GOLD analysis project Ga0247742, IMG submission 180944) | Plant litter microbial communities from Arlington Agricultural Research Station in Wisconsin, United States - UWRJ-L208-509C-2 | ecosystem: Environmental > Terrestrial > Plant litter >... | reverse complement strand
TGGAGAAAGACATGAACGAGTTGGCAAGGTTGTTTTGCGAAATGATGTATGAGAGTCGTGATGAAGTGAGAGACGAGCTGCCGAGGCTGCGGTCCCAGTTGCCGAAGATGCTCTGCATGACCATCATGGGGAAGTAGTCGGGTGAAGACCAGCCGACACCTTCAACAGCGATGGCGATGTTGGCGGTGGGCATGTCATCGTCGCGGATGCGGACTTCAGAGCCAACAAATGCGGTCTTGGGGTGCGAGAGCCGTCCAAGAGGAATGGGGTTGGAGGAAACGGGGAGGGAGGAGAAGTGTTTCTTGGCCAGGTCGACAAGCTCACTGTGGGAAACGCCGCCGGTGCCGACGAGGACCATTCGGTCAGCGGTATAGTTGGTTTTGATGTACGAGGCTAGATCATCCTTCTTTATTGAGAGGATGTTGGCCTTGGGGCCGAGGATGGTGCGTCCCAGTGCTTGCCCTGTGATTCAATGAGTTTCGTCCATTTCTAAGACATGTAGTAAGCGACTCACCCTGGAATGCAACGGCATGCAGATGGTCGAAAACAACCTCTTCGAGCTGCTTGTCTACCTCCTGCTGCTCCCGCAAAATTACATCGCGTTCCCTTTCGATCGCGCCGTTCTCCAACTTGGAGTTCTGGAGGATATCGGAGATAATGTCGACCGCCACTGGCACGTCCTTCCTGAAACTCTTGGCATAGTACACCGTCTGCTCGCGGGAGGTATATGCATTCAAGTGGGCACCAAGGTTCTCCACCTCGAGCTCAAGCGCATGCTGGGAACGGCGACCTGTTCCCTTGAATGCCATATGCTCCAGGAAGTGAGCAGTTCCGTTGGTCTTGTCCGTTTCCGCCCGGCTGCCAGCATCAATCCACACTCCAACAGTCGCGGTCTGCGCATGAGGTTGAGCCTCTGTTGCCACCGTCAGACCATTAGGAAGTGTCGAAATTTCAGTGAAAGGTGAGTTGACTGCTGTCGCAAGGCCGCGCACGGCTCGCTGGCAAAGATTTGCATGTGAGTGAATGTCCTTTCTGTAAGCCCCCGTCAATAATTGCTGACCTGGTTGCGCGCAGCGCTCCTAATTACGCGGCTGAGGACCGTTCTTGGGACCATGGAAGGAGATGAGGACCGTTCGAGGACGAATTTTTGGTAGGAAAGCAATTTCGCTCCTCAAGGCCGGGACACCACGGTCGGATTATGCCGGAAGGACTAGCACGTGACGCGTACCGCCAATCAAGGCGCTTGGTTTCTCTTCCTCAGGCTCCTCCATGTTGTGCAGACTAACAATGTATTCGGATTCAGTGAATGCATGAACGCGTCTGTGTCCGAATTTGTTAATTTTGGGGATGTGCAGCAGCTTCTGAGTAGCTCCGATATTCACGCTACCGGAAACCGGCTTCGTCAACTGCTGACTCCTCCAGGATTCGTTCAGCAACTCGTGCTCCGTCTACTTCCAATGGCTGCATCTGTGCTACCAACGGAACTCCAGGCGTTGTGGACTTTGAATTGCCTACCAGCAGAGTTTCTTGAACACCTTCACCTTCATGAGGCACCTGATACCACGGTAAATTCAACGTTCAGACTTGGCCTTGGTGCTCAGGTAAAATCCAGGAGGACGAGTTTCCTACCAAGTCCGCTCACCTTCTGGTCTTAGATTGCGGTGGGACTCGCGGGCTTGTCTGCCGCGTATTTACACTATCTTCGCGAAGGCGAAACACAGGACGTTTCCGTGTATGCAAGACATGCAGTGCTGTCTTTCCGTGAGCTATATCTATCTGAATTCGCTCCCAGAGCTTCAACTCCTTGCAGATAGTGAGGCATGGTACACTATAAACGATTCGCCGCCACCTGGGGATCTGTGGGATAGCGTTGCTGGACTTTACGAGACGAGAGATAATAGGTGGGTCAGGATCCACACAAACTTTCCGCAGTAAGTTGGTTTAACTAGATTCTCCAAAAAGTTTATTGATGGTTCATTCGACAGCCATCGGAGAGGCGTCCTGGAAATCCTGAGTATTCACGAAACAGACAATCAACTAGCAACAAAATCAGATGTTGCAGCCGCCATCCTCAAATGGAATGCGATAGACTTTGAGGATACATGCGCAGAAAGGGGCATGTGCGTCACCGCACTGAGAACGTACGAAGAATGGAAAGAACATCCACAAGCGATAGCCTTGCGTGACGTTCCTCCCGTGGAGATACGTAAGGTTGCTGAAAGTCCACCTCCAGCGGCCAAGAAGAACGCAAAGCGAACTAAAAGGCCCCTCCAAGGCATTAACGTCCTTGACCTGAGCAGAGTGCTTGCAGGTCCAGTAGCTGGACGAACACTTGCAGGTGAATATTTTGAGGACACTACGGAATATGGTCCATCCTGCTAATCATGGCCGTTGATTAGCGCACGGCGCTGATGTACTCCTTGTTACCTCACCAAACCTTCCATCTCTCCCGCTCGCGGACATGGAGACATCTCTTGGAAAACATACAACTCAACTTGACCTACTCGAACCCGCTGATATCGATATTTTTCGGCATCTTGCTCAAGAAGCCGACGTCCTCTTGCAAGCCTATCGTCCAGGGGGCATTGAAGAGAAGGGCTTTGGAGTCAGTGATATGATTGCCCTGGCGGAGGAACGACAACGCGGCGTGGTCTGTGCAAACCTACGCGCTTGGGGATGGGAAGGACCTTGGCAAGGCCGTCGAGGGGTATGTGCCTTTAACTCTATGGTTAAATAATGGTTGATGGTTGATTGATACCTTTCAGTTTGACTCTCTCGTGCAAACAGCAACAGGCTTCAACGCTGATGAAGGGCAAGCCTATCAAGTCTACATGGGAAGCACTGGAACCTCGAGTAACACTAATCCAAACGGGTGGTCTCCAAAACCCCTGCCAATGCAGGCCCTCGATCATGCCGCAGGCTACTTCTTGGCCTTTGGCGTGAATGCGGCTTTGTGCAAAATGATTAAGGTGAGAATGATTCAAATCTAAAACAGAGTACTGATCTCGTCATCTGCAGGAAGGTGGTTCATACGAAGTGCGCGTGTCTCTCGCCGCTGTTGGCCAATGGATTCGCTCTCTGGGTCGTATATCAGCTCAAGAAGCTTTTAGAGAGGGAAAACCCCTGCCCAAACGGGAGGACCAAGAAATCACCAAGCTTCGTCTCGAGTGGAACGAACGAATGGGTCAAGATAAGGGTGATAACTGGGAGAGAAGAAGAATGGCCGCGTTGAGGCACGCGGCCGTCCTCTCACGGACACCTGTCAGGGAGGGTATTTTGCAGACGGATGAGTCATTAGAAAGTGAGGAATCGGACTGGGGCGCGCCTATGAGATTGGACGCAGATGATGTAGGGTCCGTGTACGCAGCTTGGCATCAACGTTCAAGTCATGAGCAGTGAAGAAGCATCGACTGCCAACGTCGGAAATACTCTCCATTTGAAGTCCTCGGTTTGTTTGGAAGGCTTCAATCTCACCTCAACTCATTCTTGATTAAAGACACTTTCACTTAAACCTAGCAAATTCAACACTCCATCCTCGGGACAACTTCGCGTAGGAGGATTCGATAAATGGAAGATTGTTGTACAAGCTAAGCATATCAGTCTAACTGGGAGAAGAGAAGGGGGATATACGTGTATGTTTAACCAGGTCGTCGTACTGATATAGTAATGAGAAACATCCAGCCAGGCCCCGTGCTTCTTCCCGCCACCTTCTATCTTGTCAGAGGCGGATCGGGCCCAACGTACATGAACGTCCCTGCGCGAGGATTTCCAAGACCGGTGTCGATAGCGAACTGGCTGATGTTAAAATAGAAGGGGTTAGGATGTATGAGAGCTGGAGCTTTCTGGTTGAAATCGTGCGGTTGATCGTACAACAAAAAAATATAGCTACAGTCAACGAGGATATCATTAAATGAATGGCTACAAAAGTCAAAGTGAGAACCTGCTTACCGGTGAGGATCGGAACCGTCCTGCGGATGAGTGTAACGAGGCATGCTAAGAGCAACTGTTGTGTTCCTCAATCCCATGTCGTCATCTAGTATAAAATCGCCGCCTAAGAAGTGTCTGACTTGAGAGATGTTGGGGTTCTGTGGCGTTGGGGAATCGGGGTCTACCATGGCGATTACAAAAGGGCCTTTTCCGACTCCCTCACGACCGGACTTGCCAAGTGCGTAACTGGGTGGAAGATGTGTGTCTTAATTATACAAGGTTTTAAGTTTTGCTTTTACTTAGATAAAAAGCGAAGATCCTACCGTTCATAGTGAGAGTGACCCCCGAGTGCAGGGTGTGGGTCTTGTTTGAGAGGCTGACATACGTAACTTCCAACAAGGCGCTGGGGTTGAACTTGGTGTAGAGGTCGTGGGGGATCTGTTCAAATAAAATTTCAGACTATGGCTGACTGCAGTCTACTGGAAGCACTCACGTCAGCTTCGTTGAAGGCACGCTTCACACGACGAAGATTGGTGTCCTGCGCAAGGGCCAGTCCGACGAGATTGAGCGCAAGGAAAGATGCAGATAAGACCTTCATTGTCGTGGTTGTATAAAGACCCAGAAAGAATGGGCTCTGGGGTTGTATGGCCCGTTTTATACGCATACGAGGATCGTGATGCACGTGGGCTAAGTCTTATTTCAAACCGACCCGATTTCTTGATAAATCATCGATCATTAAGTTTCCGCAGGACATCCTTAAGCGTTGGAATTTAACTTGAGCAGTCGCAGATCTGCACACTTAAGCACTTTGCTTAGAATCATCATGAATTAGGCAAAGTTTGCTGCTGTTTGACAAATGATGATGACGACCTCCGTATAGTAATTGACGCCACACTAAACTTTCACAACCGATTACGCAATTTGAGATTTCAAACTTGTATTCAAATGAGACCCGAGGGACTCAATAATTCATTCATAAGTGTCTTGAGCCTAAGCTCTAGAAATGCAAATTGCGGTGGTGGGGAAATGCCTCTGCGGGTCATTAGTGTCCTTGACGAACGCTTACAGATGAATATTCCGAAGACACTACAGCACACAATGTTAGAATATTCAATGTCAAAACGAGCGTGCGCGATGTGCCGCGCGTCGCATTGACATAATTCTTTGTGTATCGATTACTTTACCATTTGTCAAATACTTCGTGTTCTCCATTAGTAAGTATTTTCTTGAGTACAGTTTTCATCCATACCTGCTTTTCTTGTGTTGATTCGTCGTCGGCCAACACATAACTCATTGTGCCATTCATGGCCATCAATCAGAGCACAATATTGAAATTCGCGGGTATTTGCCCTCCGGGCAGGCCTGGACACTATATCTAAGCCACCGAAGAGAATTATGTTGTCAAATCATATGGCACATAATACACATCTATAGAGCTGACATACATATCGAGACCTGGATGGGAAGACGGCACCGTACCGTATTAGATTGAGAAGGCCAAAATACGGCTGTAATTTGACGGTACATTTGTGATGTGTTATATCTTGCTCCTGAGTCGTTTGGGAGCTACACCTTATTAACTAACAAAAGCCGCGGGGTAGCGGGGTGTATGACGAAACGCTAATCTACCTAGTGTCGCGCGGCCAGCAATCCTCACAATTAAAAAAAAACTGCGATAAAAGTCACACATTCAACGTTGCCATGAGTCATCGTTGTTTGTTAAAAAAAATTCTCTGTTCTCTAGGATATTCCCAACACCCAAATCACAATACCATAAATGGAAGTACCACACATATGCTCCAAGACCTGAACACAGCAGTGTCCAGGCATTCACACGGTTGCACCAGCGGAAATAATAGGCCACGAATCTAGTTTATCGATACAGATAGCTCAGGGTCTATGAATGCGGCTTGCCGCCAACGATGTCGAAGAAACACAGACTATTAGCATCCGTAATACTTTCCATTTTTCATCGGTCTCACCGCCTCATTCTTGATTAGTGACCCTCTCACTCGAACCAAGCTTCACCCCGTCCTCTGGGATATCTTCGCGTACAGAATATTTGATAAAACGGAAGACCGTTTTGCAGGCTAAGCATGTCGGTTTAATTGGGAGAAGAGAACAAGGGGGATATGGTTAACCAGGTCGTCGTACTGATTTACTTGATAGCAATGAGAAACACCCGTACTTCCAGTCAAGCATTGAGCTTTGCCCACCACATTTTATCTTGTCAGAGGAGGATCGGGCCCAACGTACATGAACGTTCCTGCGCGAGGATTTCCAAGGCCAGTGTCGAGAGCGAATTGGCTGATGTTGAAGTGACGGAAGGCCGAAGGTTGTATTATAGCCTGAGCATTTTCGTTGAAATCGGCAGGTTGATTGTACAACAAAAAGACATAGCTACAATCAATGAGCATATCATTAAATGGATGGCTAGAAAATTAAAGGGAGGATGTGCTTACCGGTGGGGATCAGAGCCAGCCTGCGGACGAGGGTAAATAGGCCTGCTAAGAGCAGGTGTTGTGTTTCTCAGTCCCATGTCGTACCCGAGCATGAAATTGGCGCCTAAAAAGTGTCTGACTTGAGAAATGCTGGTGTTTTGTGGCGTCGGGGCATCAGGATCGATCATGGCAATTACAAACGGGCCACTTCCAATCTTATCATTACAGCCTCCTTTGGATTTTCCAAGTGCGTAACTGGGTGGAAAATGTGTGTCTTAAAGACACGAGACTTTAAGATTTGATGTCACTTGCAGAAAAAGAAAACATCGTACCGTTCATAGTGAGGGTGATCCCTGAGTGCACAACGCGAGTTTCATTTGAGACGCTGACATATGTGACTTCCATCAAGATATCGGGGTTGAATTTGATATCGACGTCGCACGGTATCTGTTCAGCAACGAATTCAGACCAAGGGCTGACTACCGTCTACTGGGAGCACTCACGTCAGCATCGTTGAAGGCATGCTTCACGCGATGAAGATTGGTATCCCGTGCAAGGACCATTCCAACAAGAGTGAGCGCAAGGGTGAGTACAAGGAGAGGTGTTGATAAGGCCTTCATTGCCGTGGTTGGATAAAAGACTCGGAAGCAATAAACTCTGAGGCTGCATTGCCCGTTTTATACCCATATGAGGGTCACGATGCACTGGTCGTAACGTAATAGTAGACAGAGACTTATTCGAACTAACAGGTCCAATTCCTTGGATTTTTTTAATTTGACGTACTGATCTGCGCTATTCTCAGACTACATCCAGGCTTTCCAAAAAATTATCGGTTCACCTGGTTTATCGACGCTTGCATGCATATCTGTAAAGAACCATGGGGAACCACCTCAAACTTTAGAACTTAACTTCAGCAATCGCGGATCTAGACCTTGGGCCTTAGGATTTGGAACCATCATGAATCAACCAAAGTTTGACAGATCATAATCCCCGTATAGTAATTGACGCCACACAAGGACCTTTCGGCTTCGATCAATTACGCGAACTGAGATCTGAGAACTCATACTTGCATTCAGACGAGATTCAAGGGACTCAATAACTCATATATCAATGTCCTGATACTAAGCACTAGAAACGCAAATGAAAGTAAAGAAGTCCAGAACTACAAAATCTAGTACGAAGTGCTTAGCACACTGATGCAAATAAGTCAAGAATGGCCGCCGATTCTAACAGACTAGTATATAACCAAAATTACATTACATTAATCCGAAAAAACAAGCCGCTACGCTGGATCTGCATTAACCAGCATAAAGTTTCCGGCAATAGGGTCACCAAGGCCAACCTCTTCTGCAAAGGAGCTGAGATTGAAACCAAACGGCGAAGCATCTGGTGTCAATGCGGTTTGCGAATTAAAATCACTGGGCTGGTTGTATAGCAGGTAAACGTATCTGCGAGAACCCGGACCATTGTTAACTTAATGATATACCGATAATGCTTAGACGAGTCACACCTGTGAGCGCCTGTTCCGGGTCCTGGCTGGGGGTGGTGAAGAGGGCCTATGTTAGGAGTTGCGTTTCTCAGTTCGCCGGAGTTCTGAAGCATGAAGTTTCCACCCATTGCGTGCCTAACTTGAGCATATGTGTGGTCCTGCCTTGTCGGAGAATCGGGTCCAATCATCGCCATAACGAATGGTCCTTCTCCAATGCCCTTTCCACCCTTGGGTATGATGAGTCCGTAACGAGTTGGTGGAAAGTCTGTCTCTTGATGTTGATCTAGAATTAGACGAATATCATCTCGTAGAGGAAAGAAGACGAACCTTTCAATGTAAGCGTCTGGCCGGGCCAGACCGATACGTTTGAAGAATTTGCTAGTGAATAAGTAACTGCCAGCAGAGCCTGCGGCTCAAATCCGAGGTTTAGGTCACTTGGTATCTGCGAACAGAACATCAATGCAAACTCTGATATACGAGTCAGATTAAGTTCACCCACCTGCTCATTATTGAACGCTCTCTTGAGATCACTTAAGTCTGCGTCCTGGGCTGATACAAATCCAATGGTGACGAGAAAAAGGAACGCTTTGGGAAGCATAGGGATCATAGCTGTCAGGAATGGGGAGTGGGTGATTTAGATCAATTGCCCTCTTTAAGTATTCGCTGCATGCGATGAAGCCACTCGCGTGCGACTGCAGTTCTGACTTCTTTTACGTATAATCGCTATCCGTATCACCTTTAGCCATCGGAGCATAACCATAAACGCTCAAATCACGTCTTATCGAACAAGGGTGCTTGCACCCATTGTAATGTAATTACCTTCAAACTCGCGATTCTCGGTTTGCCGATCAGAGGTACTAAAGGACGTAAATCACAAGATGAACGCCACACTGATCAAATCCAAGTTCTAGGGTCAATTCATAGTGCCGCATAGTAAAGGGATTATACAAAACGAGACACTGCGAAAGCGCCCTCTGTTAAGCTACCCAACTAGGTTGATCGAACCTCGCGATTTAAGCGGGCGACACCATCATGAAGGTGCCTGCGATGGGGTCTCCAAGTCCAACACTCGTGGCGAACTGAGTGATGTTGAAGTTTGCAATCGATGTCGATGGAGTTACCAGCGTCTGTGTCGCAAATGCGCTAGATTGTTTGTAGACAAGGAAGACGTATCTGTGATTAAACCAAATGTATCAGAAGAAAACATCATATAAAGACAATGAACTACAGAGGTAGGCAGGACGTACCGATGCGCATCAGACCCAGCTTGAGGAGTAGGCTGGAACCAGTCCGTCACGGCCTTGGTAGGAGTAGTTAAAGGAACACCGTCATTTTGCACCCAGCCACCACCCAGGTAGTGGCGAACTTGTACGTAGTAAGGGTTTTGGGGAGTTGGCGAGTCCGGATCGATCATGGCAATAACGTACGGGCCAGTTTGGGCAAACGCGTCAACTTCACTGCTGCTAGAGTTTACTGGGGTTGTGAGGCGGAAGCTTGGGATTGTTGCGGTTGCTACAGGAAGAAATTCGGTCAATTCCTAGTGCGAAAAAATGAAAGAGGGAGTACGAACCACCCCTGGCAACTTTGAGGCCAGCCTTCACAGTCAGTGCGGCGGCACCCCTCGGAGTAAACGTGACATTGAGGAGAGAGGTTGGGTTAAAGTTGAGGTGGAGATTGGCGGGGATCTGAAATTTTTTTATTCAGGAGAGTGGAATTGTAAAATATTCAGCCGGACGCACCTTCGCGGTATCAAAGGCTTTCACGACATCAGCCAAGCTCGTGTCTTGAGCTGTGACTGACGTGAAGCTGGTCAATGCCAGGGTGAGAGTGACGAGAGACGCGAATGAGGACAACATTGTCAGATCTTTTTGACTTCGAGTGTTGACGTTGGATTCTTGTACCCTGCAAAATAGTGTCTATATATGCTGTTTGCGGTTCCGTACCAAGCCCGCTTGGTTTCTCCGGGGACAGTATTCCTTATTGAATATTTAGGTCTTCGCTGGTCTTCGTCAATAAACATCAAACTAGAGCTTCGAACGAAGCAAGGTGGCTAAAAGGTCGGAGCTGGAGAAATATGTGAGAATTGAAAGGTTGGATCACGATGAAGGACTGGTGATGCTACCTTTGGTATTTCGGTAAAATTGCGCTCTCGAGGAAGTAGGCTCGTGCCTGAACGTGGTTTGATCGACCGAGTCAGTGCTACGAAACGGTGTCTGTTGAGAATGCTAGGATACATGGTACCTGCCGCAGGGTTAATGCTCGCTGTGTTGTCCTGAGTGGGATTCTCATTTGAAATCCAAGAAGCGCGCGAGGGACTAGTTTCGGGAGAAACAGAGCAGAACCCAGTTGTTGCTCCATATCTCTTCGAACCTTCAGGGAAGTCGAGTGTACAGTAAGCAATAGCTTTTTGTGAGCGCCTATTCATATTTAGATTCAACATTGTTATTGATAATCTCCTGTGAATTTGGGTCTTCGAAGTAAACCGTAGACAACATGAAAGTGGTCGAAACTAGAGCACTAGGCTAGAGATTTCAAGATATAATTGCGAAGCAAGACTGAAGGCGCTCACTTGAACGTGTCGTCAAAACCGCACACTCGATGGAGTTGGCATGTGCCTGAACGTGTATCTGTTCGAGGATGTTAGAAGACATACCCCATGGGATTTATGGGGTAGCACCTCCGCAGGGTTAATGTCCGCTGTGTTTGTCTGTTGGGGCAATCTAATTATGAATCCAGAAAGAAGAGCCAGAGGGACAAGAAACGGAGCAGGGGCTTTCCTAGAAGATCTTAATTGCTTCAATTATTCAAAAGTCAAGTTTACACTGTTAAAGTCCTTTCCTCAGCGCCTATTCAATGTCTTATTTCAAATTAAATGGATGGACTCACACAACTGTTAATATTTATATGGGTTTTCAGTCACACCTTCCCATTTCCGACGTGAACACTGCGCTTCGCGTGGAATGCTCCGGAACATCCACCCTGCTCGCATTCATACCACAACGCCTTCGGCAAGCCCGCAGATCTGTCGCGCAGTGCGTATGCTCTGTTACGAACTCATTCGGCTGGTGGACGATGACGATCAACGTGCGTTCCCGTGAATTGCGTTACGCCGGTTCCTCCCTTTTTCCCACGGCGAATCCCTCTTATTCGTGACGGCATACTCTGTTGGTGCAGAAAATCTTTTTCCATTCAACCACAATGTCTTTACCCCAGCCTGTCCCCCCCTCCTGGAAGGTAAGCGCCCAGAGCACATCTCCTGGACATAACTAATAGTTTGCATAGGATCTCGGCAAGTCGTCCAGCGACCTGCTTGGGAAAGACTATCACTACTCTGGCGCGTCGCTCGAAGTCAAGACCCAGACCCCATCTGGCGTCTCCTTCAAGGTCCAAGGATCTCGCGATTCCAAAACCGACCTCATCTCTGGAGACCTTGAGGGCAAATGGGTCGACAAGGTCCATGGCCTGACCCTCACCCAGACCTGGACGACTGCCAACATCCTCCGCAACCAAGTCGAACTTGACAACCTTATTGCCAAGGGCCTCAAGCTCGACCTCTCGACCTCGCTCGCTCCTGAGAAGGGTGCGAAGACTGCGGTGTTGAATGCGGTTTACAAGCAGAGCGGTATGCACACCCGTGCCTTTTTGGATGTGTTCAAGGTCCGTTCCAAGCGACACGTCAACGTCAAAGGCTTATGTTTTTCTCTTTT